>Ga0315914_1002409_pt1 | contig 28662 bp, 11 predicted proteins | sample MpolenodulesMG_FD_203920 | JGI IMG/M metagenome (GOLD analysis project Ga0315914, IMG submission 203920) | Medicago polymorpha root nodule microbial communities from Los Angeles, California, United States - elongated nodules | ecosystem: Host-associated > Plants > Roots > Nodule | place: USA...
CGACAGGGAGTTATGAATTCAATTAACTTTTAATAATGATTAGATGAAAGTTTCAAAGGTTAAAAAGTTTGGATTTTTAATTAAAAGAAAATAATAAAAATAAAAGCGCCTTGGGATTATTGGTTCAGTTAGATGACAAATCCTTCACAAAACAAACCCTAAACCTAAACTTTATATTCGACCTACTTTCTAAAGACAAGTTTCTCTTAAGCGTATCAAAGCTTCTTTCGATGTGCAGTGAGTGTGTTCCTCTAGCAACCACGCCTATTCCCATGGTTGATTGCTATTAGAATCCTTGAAGAACGAAACCTTATATGTCTCAAGGTTTGCTAGACTATTCTCATGTTTTGCAACCCTTGTCTAATTTCACTTGTTCTAATATCAAAGCTCCGTTGTCGCTTTATGAATTGATATTTGAGATGATGAATTAACAAATACTAACCCTCCGTTGTCGCTTTATGAGTTTGATATTTGTTAATTCATTATAAAAACGGTGAATTAGATTAGAAAGTAGATTTATATAAAATTAGGGTTTATGGCTTGGTTTGATTAGGATTATGTCATTAGACTTATCCAACAATCCCAAGACAAGAAGAGTCTACTCACTAACGTTCCTTGTAGACATAGAAGAGAAGAAGAAGAAGAAGAAGAAGAAGATGAACATAAAATAAAGGTGAACTTTTATTAAAAGAAACGATTGTCACTTGTTATTTCCAAGAACAAAAGATGAATTGTTATGATAGCTAGCTACTCTATTTATAGTTTACAATGACTTAAGCCCTAAGAAATATAACACTAGAATGTTCCCTAAGAAACAACAGGCTTTTAGGTCAGAAGTAAACTAATAGGTAGCTTGTCCATGAAGCAGAAGCAACAAAAGAGTATCCTGAAGGTTGGCACGGCCGTGCTGCTGGTGGCACGGGCCGTGCCAAGTTCCTGACGTAGGGGGTGACATATTTTTGTCCCATATTTCATATTTTCACCCCGAATCAGCTCCTAATCCTCTTTCTTTTGCTCCAAGACTCAATCTATCAAATATTTGTTCCTGAAATATAATAACTTGCAATTGAAGTAAAATAATTATAAAAAGGAAATAATATTAAATAAAACGAAATCAAATCTAAATAAAATGGACTCAAATAATATATTAAAAACACTAATTTACTGACTCATCATAGTCGAATACGAGCTCTGATATGTAACACTAGGGTTATGGTTGTGGTTGACGTTGAATTTATTTATCTTTGAGTTTAAAGCTTGAGAACTATTATTATTTCTATTTCGAGGAATGACAGAACAAATTTTCATTGATGAGATAAGGGGATTGTTTTCTGTTGTTAAAATTATTATTTTAAACGAAAATTTATGATATTATGTGATATCATGAAGTTTTGTAACATCCTAATTATTAAATTCATTCTTATTATTAATAATTATCGTCGAAAAATAGGGTGTTACAAAACGTATATTGTTTACATGATATTAGAGTCGGGTTAAAGATTGCAATGTAGGAATTTGACCCAAGCCCACTATAAGCATGAAGGTGGGTGTTGAAGTTGGTTGTAGTTTGTTATTTGTCCCACATTAGTCAGGTTCCTGTGCTATTGAGTGTATAAATATGGTTAAGTACCCTCATCCTTTGAGCTAGCATGTTATTTGTGTAAACTAAGCTAACTAATTGTGTTTCTTCATGATCTAATATCCCCCCACAAGTTGGAGGGTGGTGATCACATGTCATCTTATTTTATTCTCAACATTTTTTCAGTCATTTTATTTAGGTTTTGATCCACTTCATAGAAGTTTTAGAACAATTGTCTATGGTTTTAAGGACATTAAGTAATCTTTTCATTTCGAGTCATGTAATTCTAGTTTTCCCAAACCAAGCAATTCTTAGGTGTTTTTGATGTAATTAACTACACAATCATGCAAATCTGAACAGCAAAGCATCTCATGAAGATTTTAGAAGAACATGAATGAAGATTCAAGAGGTCTTTGAAGACATTATCAAGAGAAGAAATTTTATTCCTAGTGGTAGGACAAGTTTCATGGAAGAAAACACTAAAATAGACGAAGAAAAAGGCGAAAACGCATTGTAGGGTTGTGGGCACACGCCCCACGTATGCTACGTAGGAGGAACCAACTATTTGGAATTCTGCTATTCTCCCAGCAAGTTTCGCTCCCACCCAACCAAAGTGACCAAAATACCCCTGCATTAGTTAACTAATGCAAGTGTAAAACTATGTGTTAGTTAAATAACACAGAGTTACTTAAGTAACGCAAGTGTAAAACACTGTGTTAGTTAACTAACGCATAGTGTTAACACATGCGTGAGTTAACTCAAGCCTACTGATATATCAGAACAGCCTTAAATGATGTACTGATATGCATTCAATGCAAAGTGTGTCATTAATGACCAATAATCTTTACACGGTCATAATTGAACCGAATTACGCCAGTTTAACAACATTATCAGGTAATACGACATAATCGATCAAAATTACACAAAATCATCGTTTTTATCACGATCACATAATCACACATAACGATCCAAAAGGTCCAAATTACACAAATTCGCCGGTAATGACCCGTAATCACTTAATGACAATTAATGATACGTAAACGATCCAAATTATATGAATATATACTTAAAATCCCAAAATCACATAACGGTCCAAATAACCAAAAATCATCGTTTTTCTCAAAATCACATAATCACATATAAACGATCCAAATTACATCAATTTGTCCTTAAATTCTCGAAATCACAATATCTCTCATAAATGATCCAAATTAGACGTATACACAAATTCATTAAAATTGCACTTCAACGGATCGGACGTAAAATGTAAAAGGTTATTTTCAACCATCAGGATAAACATGAAATCAACATCGCTATCATCTTTGAGAAGACGTGGAAAATACACGGTCTTCCAAAAATCTTCTTCCTTATCCTCCCCCAAGTCCACGGTTGGCACTTGTACTACTACATAATATGTTATGTGATTTGAACCAATATGGATAAAGAAGTCGTCAAGTTTTGCTTTCAACATGTCCAACTTGTCGGTGGGGTTTACAATGAACCAAACCCTCTTTTTCACATCTATATAACAAACATGAAGTTTAACCGCATCTTGTACATCTTCACACATGTTTCACTTCAGAAAATATAATGAAAAACAAATATGAGATAAATAAGATAAGATAAATAGTTGAATAATTAGAGACCAAAAAATGCGAGCAATAATTGACGTGACATAACTGGCCACCAAAAAAAAATCACTTCATTTAATATATATATATATATATATATATATATATATATATATATATAATATTAGTTACATATTGGGCACAAATATCCAAATTACATAACCGGCCACCCAAAAGTACGTTGGGCTGTAATACCACCAAGAAATAGGACGAACACCGACCAACCAAAAAGTGTCATAACCTATAACCTATCTAAGAAGTCTAGTGACATTCCGAAATTTTCCTCTTCTTCCATGTCTTTCATGACTTCAAATTCTTGTTCCTTTTTTTGCAGAGTGGGAGTATTATCACAAACAATTGGATTATGCTCATTTGTTGATTGCTTTGGCGGCTTCGGCTCCTTGGACATGAGTACATTGAAAGCGTGTTGTCTATCCAAAAAAAGCCCAATTTTTCAGCCTTAACCCACTTGGAAATCAGCCTATAAATATAACTCATCTCATTCATAAATATTCATTCAGAACAAAGCGGTTCAAGACGAAGGCAGTCTCTATAAGTTTTCAAGGGAGAAGTATCTCTTTTCAACCTTAGTCTCTAGTTATGTTTTATTTTCTTTTGTAATTTGTCTTTAGTTACCATGAGTAGCTAAAATCTAATTAGGTAGGGTTCTAAGATGAACCTCTATTTTATTTTGTTAGATTAATTTTAATTAAGTTTTTTATTAAGTTATTTTATGTGTCTTGTTTAATTTTATTATGCAATGGTCTTACTGCTTTAATCAGACCTAGGGAGGCGACATACCAAGAGAAGATGTATGAACTTAGAAATAGGCTGAAATCCTATCCCCAAACATTGCAGAGTAATGGTACCATTTTCTCCGAGGTAATGTAGACGACATAGGGCTGTGCATTTGTAGAAATACTAAGGTAAGAAAGGGTATATTGATGTACTTATTGGATTCATATATTAAGGAGAGCCTTTAGATGATAATTTAGGAATTCTTTTTCTTCTTTGTTTCAATTACCTTTGAGATAGTAAGACCCCACACTGACTACATTTAATAAAGGATACGACAACAATTATTCTGGCATTCAAAGACAAATAATTCTTTATCAACAGTCATCAATCTTCAACTGTATTTAAAGGACCAGGTTTGTTTGAAGAAGATGAAGACATTTGGGCAACTACATGTACATAAAACTTATTTATAGTGTATTGCTTGTCTAGAGACACTCATATGAAAAATCATAAGGAATACAATCTAAGTGTATTATATCTCACGTCTGTTTATTACTCCAAGAGTTTGTGTAAACACAATGATTGTGTAAACAACTTGTTGTGTTAAATCTTTGAATCGAGATTAGGAATTCCTCTAGGTTAAGGTAGGGAAATCAAGGACTAGGTCGTCATAATGTTGTTCTTGTAATCAGTTGTTGATTATAGTAAATGAAATCCCATGGAAGTGAAAGGGGACTGGACATAATCCCGGGTTGTGGGGTGAACCATGATAAATTGTTTGTATAAGATCTTATCCCTTATCTCTTTATTTTCCAATGCTATATGCTTTCTTGTATCATAAAAAGAGATAAGTAAGAGATCAACATAATTCAAACTCCCTTTTTTGTGTTTTTCTAACCTCTAACTGGTGCATCTTGTAATGAAGAAATAAAGCTTATAGATATGGTATTGTTCTATGATAGATATTTAGCAAGTGTACTAAAAACTATCGAAGTAATAAAAATAAGTTTGTTTCCACGAGGATTGTATTAATCTTAAATAAACAATAGTGTTATGATATAGGATGTGTAAAGTTTATTTTAGTTGCCCGAGGCAGTAGGTTTGTTGTGCATAAAAGTAAATAACATAAATTAAACTTTGTTTAGAAAATATATAGAGAGATGAGACTAGGTCTTTTGAATCCTCTAAGTTCCCTGAATTGGTACACTGCACCTATTTCTCTAGTCTTACGATGGTTAACTAAAATAGCCCTAATCAATCCCTTGACTTAGGACCCTCTTCTCAGATTACAGTCCCTAATTCCTTAGGTGATCTAATATTCTTTGAAGGTTTTAAGAACGTTAACCTAATATCACAAATAAACGATTATCTATTTCTAGACTAACCCTGTTTATTCGAACAATTCAATTAGGTCTAAGTTGAAAGCTATGGTCAGTACTAGTCATTCATTCTCACGAATTCATGTTTATATTTGATCAGGATATAAAAAGCATTAAGAACAATTGAATTGAATAAAACTAGATGGATATTCACAACAAATAGAGTTTCACAGCAACATGTTTAAATTAGGGTTACATCAAAATCATCTCAGACCTAATCTCTAAGAGATTTAGCTACTCATAATTGAGTTTACAAATAGCATAATCAATGGAATAATTAAAACATACATGAATTAATTAAAGGATGATGAAATCGCCCTCCTAACAGTCTTCAGATCTCAAAATCACACTTTTCTCTATCAAAATCGTAACCTTTGCTTTCAAAACAGGCTTCAACTTAAATAGGCACAAAAATTCGCCTAATCCTGTCACGATTTAAGTAAATTGTGTCCCGATTTCCTCTTATAAAGCCCACGGATCACAAATGTATGGCCCAAATTGTGACACGAAATTACCAACGTGTCCCGATTCCACAATGTCTAATGCACCACTTCCTTGCCTGTGAAATCGTGTCCTAATTCTTTCCAATCGTAACACGTTTTGCTTCTTGCTCAAAACTTTAAATTTTTCCTACTTTTCACACTTTAACATGCTCAAACTTGTTGTGAACTCAACTATTCTTGGAAAATTATATAGAAAATTACATGATGACAAGATGTCATCATTCTATACCTCTTCCTTTACCGTTCTAAACAATGTGACACTTCTTGAACTTGTATACTTTTAGTCAAAACCAACAATCTCCATATTGATTGAAAATAATACTTCCTCTTCCATTGTCGTCACCGACAAATATAGTTCAAAATAACTATCATACTCCACAATAAAAAGAATAATCACTTAAAGATAAACCACTCCAAGAATTTTCACACTCTCTTCATTTGAAATTATAGTTCAAAAAGAACTATCGTACTCTTGTTTGAGTATAATTCACTTGAAGCTAAATCTACTCCAAGATTTTTCAAATGTAGAAAATCTGGATGAAAACTTATGGTGAAACTTCCATGTTGGCAAGAAGCTCTTCAACCATCGACATAATCTCATAGCACACCCGACATCAATTTCAACCAAGTCATATGTACTAACCAACTAGAAACGCTCATCCTTTGTCATGGCAGCTTGGGAATGACATTAGGTCACACTTCTCATTTTGTTAGAAAAGATCATCATCTCTCATAGCAAGGGAGACATTGCAACCATTTGACTTAGAGCCTTTTTATGACGTTGCTCAACCAGGAAAGTTATACAATACATGTCTATCATTTCCACATTTCAAAACCATTCCATTGTTTTTCTTCACATAAGGTCCATCTCTAGCGGCTAACATTGAGTTAATGAAGTGTTATCTTCACTTTTCAATCGTATTTCTTCAGTAGTAGTTTTGATTGCAACTTCTTCAAAGCTCAGAGTTTTCTTCCCATATATTAAAACAAGTTTTATATGCTCATAGAAAGATGGAATGGACAATATGGGTCTCAATGCTTTATCTTAATCTTTAATCTTCACTCCAATAGTTTATAATTTAGAGACAATACACTTTAGACTACTTAGATGATATACTATCGTATTTATCCATGCGAAAACGATGAAACTACTCCTTCAACAACAACCAATTGGAGATACCCTTTTCTTGATATAGCCCTTCAAGTTTCTCCCAAAGTTCCTTGGCTGACAACGTAGCAAGAACATTGGCAAGAATATTCATAGCTAAAGACATGTTGATTGTACTCGAAGCTTTAAAATCTAGTTACTCTCACTTCTCGTTGTCCATGTTGAAAATGTTTTCTTTTAGCGTCTTGTGTAATCCTAAATGTATCAACACGTCTTTGACTTGTATTTACCACAAGCCAAAATTGATTCCTAAATCAAATTTCTGTACGTCCAGCTTAACTACACATGAAAAGTTTCACATTGCAACAAGCCAAAACTTTTTGCAAATAAAATTTTCCACAAGCCAAACAACACTTTTCTGATGTGGAACATCATACAATATTACAACCAACGAGCGTACGGAGATTTTTATACCTCATGGAATCAAAGCTACTAATACCAATTGTTGGAGAAAAAAAAAAGACATGGAGAAAAATAAAAGAACACAATATTAACACAAGAATATAACGTGAAATCTTCAAAGTGGAGAAAAAACCAGGAAGGTTGTCTAATAACAATTAGAGAATAACATTATTCAAAATTGTTACAATACGTAAACTATCCTTAACTACTCCACAACTCTGATACAACCACATTCTATAGAGAAAATATCTAACATATCCCTCACAACACGCTGACACATGACAACAAGAGTATAACAGAAAGAAAGAAGTCAAATATAAACTTACGTATTTCTGACTGATGCATCTTGTAACGAATAAATAGAGCCTATGTATATAGTTATGTTTTGTCTCTTCTTGTACAATTCTAAACAATGTATAACTTCTTCAACGTGTATATTAATCAACAACAACAATCTCTATTTTTCAATCAACCTGTACATTTTTTACAATTCTAAATAGAGCCTCTGAATACACATCATTCTAGTTTAATAAAAACAGATTTCTTTTAATTAGTTCATCTTCTATTTTTTTTATATTTGTGGACGACAAAATGTTATTTCCTCTGTCCCTTTTTATAAGAACACTTCACAAAAATTACGGATATTAAATGAATGTGATAAGAGGTGTAATAAATTTGGAGTAATAAATTTGACTAAAATGTGTGTTATTATTACTAAATTACCCTTTATATATAAATGAATTCAAGTTATTTTTGATATTCCAAGATAAATTGATAATATTAATAAGAGATGTATTTGAAAGAGTAATGATATATTGACCACCCTATGTGGCAACTCTCCATTGTACACCCTTATATGGCATTTGTTTAGTGGATGAGAGAAAAATGAATTGATAAATGGGAAGAGAAATATAAATAAAAAATGTCATTTGGAGTGGTATATGAGTGGTATGGAAAAAAAAGTGTGTCAACCCATAATTTCCCTATTTGAACAAGAAAAAATAAATGCATCTAGTAATTTGTAGTGAATTTTATATTTAAGTTCAATTTTTTTTTATAAATAGTCTTATTAGTGAAAAACAAATCAATAGTTGCAAGTAAAAAAAAGTATTTTACCATTAAAATCAACACATTTAATCATTTCCTTAATAATCGTGCACAAACCTTAAACGACTATAATTTAGAGATGGAGGGAGTAAGTAATATGGCGAACGGTCCAAAACCCATGTGTCCTTCAGTTGAAGTTCTCTATGTCACTCACCAAATAATAACCATTTCATGTTCAAAGTCCAACTTCAGTCTTGCTTTCATTTATACCTAATAATGGCAAAATATGTCTCTTGGCTGTTTGGCATCACATGCCTCAAGATTTTCGTCATAAAGAACCAGGTACTTCTCTATTTATTTCACCACCTTTCAAGTACAATGCATATATTCAGTTGACATTTCTAAACTCAACCAAACCAATGAATGCCAAAAATTCCTATGCTTAATTCTTAAACAAAAAATTCGTATGCTAATTTATGAGGTTGCTGCTTCCTTAATCTCTTCGGTTGATAATAATTTTGAGTAATAATTACATGAAAATGTTAACAAGTGCTTTAAGAGTACTCTTTAAAAGTTTAAAATAGTAAGATTTTATGAATGTACAAGTTTCAATTTTCGATGCATTGAATGCACAAGTTTTTGTAAAAACGTATCATCTAAAATCCTTAAAGAATGTCATGAAGAAATTCAATAGCATTTTCCTTAAAAGATTAAGAGATAGAGAAATTATAAAATAGAAAAAGCTATATTTATTCACCACCACCTGCTAGCAACATTAGGCAATTTATACTTTTAAGGGATTTTCCAGTATAATCAATATGATTTACAACAACCACCGGAGCATACTACTATCAATTAACCATACTTTAATGTTCCCAAATCCGACTTAGTAATCAAATTTTTGACAATTCAACTAACTGCTGAGGAATGCTAATGACACTCTTTTTGCAACACTCTATTTAACACTCATTCTTTTATTGGATGAAATTAATGTAAGTCCCACCACTTTAATTCTTCTTAATTTAAACCAATAAGAAAATGAGTATTTTAGAGAGTGTTGCTAACACTACTCTTTTTTTCCGATAAAGATAAACTCTCAATATGAAAAGATTAAAGATTTAAGGACAAAAAATGACAAGATAATATTCCAAACAAAAGGATAAAATTGATGAATCTTGCTCAAGGTTTTTCAGGATATTTTCTCATTTTTTATTGATAATATGTTTCTTGCTTGTAAATAACATGGATGAAATTTGATAGTGTGGCACCCTAACCACCGCCACCACCCCCAATTTCAATAAGATGAGAAAATATAAAGGTTTACAAATACCTAGTGACTCGAAATGAAGTTGTAAAATTTATTTCATTTCAAATAGGCACTTAATGCTACATTTTAAACTTTTCACATGAACACAGAAAACTGATACATTAAATACACAAACAACTAATTTCCTTACGTAAGGGGAGGACTTCCTTCGCACTTTTGATTTTATACAATTACATTATTCTTTTTCTAGTCTTAATCCTCCGATTCTCAGGAGAAATGGTCATTGGTAATGCGAAGTTCAGCCAGGAGGTAAATAATGTTGGACAATATGATGAGAACAACGATAAGCTAGAGGGTGGGTGAATTTACAAGCCAAAGTAAATGAATTCATATTTGACGGTAACTGCTATTTTCCTAATCAAATGGCTCAAGCTTTTCCTAATCTGACACAAATTGTGTTGCAAGAAACAATCCCATTAGAGCAAAAGTCAGATGAATTAATTTGTTAGCACACCTCTTCTGGAACTTTGTCCTTCAAAGATGCGTTTATCTTCAATTCCCATTGCTAGTTAACTTGGTGTCCAAACAGACCTTCTTCAAAGTCATTGCTAGTTTGGAGATTAATGCATGAAAAATTCTCTGCTGATGATAAGTTAAAAGAGGCAGGCTGCAACATACCCTTAGTTTGCAAGTTTAAAATATCTTATTGCCCTCAGGCACATTTCATTGGTTGTTTTGCAGAAGGTCATTGTTGTGTTGTCTGGTGCAATAAGAGCTATTGAGATTGCTAGAGATAAGAATTGGAGGAACATTTGGTTAGAAACTGCTTCCATGATGGTTCTTCATGCTTTCAAATGTTTGGTGCCTTGGGAAGTAAGAAACGGATCAAGGAATTTCATTGTTTCGCACATAAATAGAGAAGGAAATAGATGTGTTGTTTAGCTTCAAACAACTTTGTTTTCTATAATTATGTTCCTTTAGAATTAGATTCTCTTCCTTTTTATAGGGTTTAGGTCTCTTCCCCTTCTCTTTTTTTGTATCAATCTTTGTTTTTAAATATATTTTATGTGAGCTGGCATCCTACTACTCACTTGGCTTAAAAAATATAGTGATATCAAATATTAGAGAGAGAGGGACACAAAGAGTGCTTACATAGCTACCCTTCTTTTGTAGCACCATATATATTTGCTCCAAATTGGAGGTGTCTATTTTGCATAGTGCTAAATAGGTATGCATTTCATTCTTCTCTGTTTCAGTTTTGCTTTCATTGAGAGCACCAATGATACACCCTAATTATCTTAGAGTGAAGAAAAGGGCACTCTTCGAGTGAGTGTTAACTCCTATAGAGAAAAGAGATGAAGAAAAGGGCACTCTTTGAGTGCGTGTAAACTCCTAGAGAGAAAATAGATGAGAAATTAGGGAAGAAAGTGAAACCTTGTTATTATTCAACATATCAGAATTAGTTCACTGTTACATCATATATATCCAATCTTGGCATAACAAATTGCATAATCTAAGGAAAGGGAAATAACTGAATCATAAATTTAGGAAAGGAAATAAACGGAACCATAAAATTAGAAAAGGGAAATAACTGAATATAATCAAGTGCAACTATACTTGCTCACAAATCCTTCATCTAACGAGGTCGTATCAGTTTGAATGAGTGTTTCATTGATCATTTTTAATTTCATATGGTGTAGGTCGGAATCCATGGACATTTATCCAATAGATTCGAACCCGATGTTAGCTGCAGTCTGCTTCAACGGTGGAAAGCCCAATCTATTCAGGGTTCTGGTCGATGTCACGTTAGTAGCTCTGAAGAATCAACTAGATCAAATCAACCAACAACTGAACCACAGAGACAAAAGGAGGGTGGACGGTGATGGGTATCGACGTCCATCGATCGACTCAGTTGGAAGATTGCAGTTCAGCTAGATGATGCTCACGAACGACGACGGCATAAGGAGCATGTTCTCGATATTTGGTCAGCACATCATGTTCTCGATGATCGAGTTGGATCTTTCGTTGCTGACATCTTATGAAGATATTCTCAAGAGTTTGATTCGACCAGATGAAGATTAGGTTGTATTATTATGTTGTGTCATTATTTAGTTGGATTTTAGTTTAATTCTTGTTAATGTTGAAGATGTTTGCATTGAAGTGTCTTATACTTAATGTAAAGTTTTGCAATTCTTTTTGAAAACTCGAAAGAATTGAGAGAACACATGTTGTATTCTACCGAATCAACTATATAGGTTCTCACGTTGAATTCCTTCATATAAGATGAGTGTGACAAACGAGAATGCATTTCTAAAATGTTGTTTTGAGCTTAATCCTACTCCTTTTTCAATTGAAACTTGTCAGGTGGTAGGGCAGTAGGGTTAAGTTCAAAAGAATATATTGGAATGCATTAGTGTTTGTCACTACTCATCTTATGTGATAGAATTTGATGTGAGATGTATCACCCTAAACCCCTTGAGTGATAAATTACGCAAATAATACAATTATTCAAGGATCTAGATGTTACATCTTTAATAATTCACCAAGCATGCATAAATAATTTTCTCAAAAAATCGCAGCGGAAAAATAATAATAACATCTCATCCGATAAAATAAACATCTTCAAGTAACCATGTCATATAATCATACTACATCACCAAGTATAAAAGCTCAACTCAACAATCTGAGTGAATAGAATATGTCAACAAGTCATAACGGAAATAAACAGACAGACACCCCTAAATAAGAGCCTGACTCTAAAGACTCCAAAGCAAAATGAGGTAGCTCCAAAGCTATCCTCAATCAACTCACCAAGATAATAAAACTAGTCCCACACGTTATCTATCCATCCATACGAATAAGGTAGGCGGTCAACCAAACGACCACTGGGGGTTAGTTCACAATTCATAATTAAACATAATCAAATGAAAATAAATAACACAATTTAATTTCACATGATTAATAAATTCAACAACATTACAAACCAACAAATATACAAGCTCAATCAAGTATACATACAATTCACCTTGTTCAAGTATCCGCGACAATCACCAAGAGTTCTCCAATGCACATATACACCGATTCACATATTCAAGTAAGGACTCGACTCACCAATTAATAAATGCATGCAATGTTCTAGACTCTTCTAGATGCATGTGGTACCATAGGATTCCGGAGATAATTTTACCATTAATGAATCCACCAATATAATAAACATCACCAATTATGTTCTGCAGAAGCTATGTAAACATCACCAATTACATTCTTTAAATCATCTCAATTATGACTATGAATGCATGAACTTCAAGTAAGGACTTACCAATGCATACTCACAAAACTATATTAACATAATAATCATCACCAATTATGTTATTCACCAACAATTGCATTATCAAATACTTACATCCATGCAATCAACAAGTCATCATCAATTCATCAATTTATAATCATCAAAACAATCTTCACCATAATCTTCATCAATATTTAACACATCAAAGAAACGATAAAGTTTCAAATTCACAGTTCACCTAAAACATACACATTATGATATTCATCATGTTAAACACCCAATCATCATCAATTCTATCACACTAACATGAATTTGAAGTCTCTTACAAGTTATCGGACAATAAAGTATTAATTTGACAAAGTTCATCTATGTTTATGAAAACTAGCATTTTTCGATTATCCCACCAAAATCAAAGTAAACAAGTTCAAACGCCTCAACCGAGAGTATGCACACAATTCACATATGAGTGTAGTAGTATATACATATACGTTTCATAGACTAACTCCGACAAATCCCAAAATTCACCTAAGTTCGTCTCACTTTAACACTTTTCAAAAGAATTTCAATTTTCAAAGTAAAGCCATGTTAAAGCTCACACACCCTTCAAATTATTTTTAAAAATCATGGTTACATTACAAAACCCTAATCCTACCCTTTTACTTTGAGAAAACGAGTTTCCGAAAAATCTCACGTTCTTGAACATTTTCAAAAAGTTTATGATACGATTCACAAAACCAAGTTAAATCTAACTCAATTGATGTTTTCATAGGTTTAGAAGGTTTAAATGCAGTTAATTACATCAAAAGAATCAGTTTAAACGGTCCGGAACACGCACTTTTTCATCCGAAATCCCCATTTTTGATCCCCCTTGATCCCAAATTCGACCCCAAAACTTACACACTAGTTTACAAACATCAAAAGGCATTCAAAACAACACCAAACATTGAATCATAACATCAATTCACCTAAAATTCATCATCTAGTTCATTTTCACTAAAAACCACCATTTTTTCATTTTTCATTCAAACTCCATAAACAACCACAGCAATTCAAACCTTAACAACATACAAACATAAACAAACATTTATGAAGTGAATTCAAACTAGTTTCAATAACAATCACTCACCAATTCATGATTTGCACTCAATCAATCAAAAATCTCCAAAACAACTCAACAACAACAACTATGAAGTTTAAGCGCTTAACACAATAATTTCATGGAGTTTATCATATCCACAAATTCACATGAATTAGGAGCATGAATTTCATCTTTCAAAACCACAAAAGTCACAATTATCACAAAAGCACTTAAACCCATAATTGATAAATAAGAGATTATGATTAATTGTTGAAGAGAACCATCCCCCTTACCTCTAATTCTTCAAGATTCCCCCTAACTTCAATTTAGATCCTAGCCTCCAATCCCAAGCTCTTTATCTTTCTCTCTCTAGCTCCTGTTTTCTCCTTCTTGATCCTCTTTCACTCTCTACCTCTCTCTACCTCCACATAATTGGGCTTAGTCTCTAATTGTCTTACTGAGCTTAACATTCTTACCAACTAATTCACCAAGTTACTACTCACTTAAACCGTCAAAATAACGAATAATTACCGTCTCTAAATAATTACTCCAACTCACTAGTAACTTAGTAAAAATAATTATTCCCACTTAAAACACTAAAACTAACCTTCCAAATAAAATGACTATTTTACCCTTTCTCGCAAATGAGTAAAATACCCTTGAGTCTAAACTGACTAAAATACCCTTCTCAAGCCAAAATCCATTAATCCCGAATAAAATATACATAAAAGCAATTAATCACACACAAGCACATATAAACACACATAATAAATAATTAAAATAAATCTACTGAAAAACGGGTTGTTACATGAGAACCTATATAGTTGCTTCAATAGAATACAAAATATTTTCTCTCCATTCTTTTGAGTTTTCAAAGAGACTTGCAGATTTTTACACTATGTATAAGACGCTTTAATGCCAACATTTTAAGCAAACAACAATGAATTTAATTTTAATCCAACATTACGATGATACAACATCCTTAGGGATAGTGTAATGTAACGCAATACTTTGTTTATTGCCCGATTTGAACGGAGATGAAAATTAAAACTAAGAAATTTGTCGTATTCTTATTTTGGAATTGATTTTGCGTACTTGTATATTTTTAATTAGGATTTATTTTGGAAATGAATGAATTGATCTTTCTAAGACATGCTTACTATTGAGCAAATGAATGTTTTTAAAAAAATGCAGTGAATGATTGGAAATTAAAAAATGAACATAAGGTATTGTGAATGAATGAATGTGGTAAATGAATGTAGTTGTAGCGGGTGATGGATATTGTGAAAAATGCACGTTTAGGAGCTTAAAAAAATAGCATCTCTGTCAAGAAATATTGTTCTCTAGCTTGCCTAAAATCGGTGCATATTAAATCACGATGGGTACCAACGCAAGTTAACTCATGCTGGGTAATTAACGATCATGAGTTAACTTCTGATGAGGTTATTTAGGGAAAATTCAGGTGGGAATGGGCAATTTTAAAATGGATAAGCGTAAAATTCAATAGTTAAAGCACCCATCATTGTGGAGGGTCTTATGCATTTATAGGACACAATAGTCAAAGATAGCTCAAATTATAAATATTTTCTAGTAAAATTATTCTTTTAGCTAGTAAAATAAAAATTGAAATGTGCGTTTGAGAATCCTATTTTTGCTTATTCATGATTTTTGGTCCCTTATTTTTTAAAGAGGGCTGACGCCCAAAAAACGAAAAGGAACTACAAATTTATATGAATGTTTCTAGACATGTTATCCTCAAAAATGTCATAAAAAAGAAGACTAGAGACCTCACTATGAGGTGTCTCCATAACATGAATGTTAAAAGATTCCAAAGAAAAACTAAGATTGGCTAGCTAATCAGCACTCCTATTTCCTTCTCGCCATGTATGATTAAAATGCATCTACTAATTCAACTTTAAGAGCTCTTGTATATGGCGCTCCAAGGTGGGCGGATTGCCATCGATATTGACTTTCCCTATGATCATGTCAACTAGATTTTTTGAGTCACTTTCCACTTGAAGATGGTGGAAACCATGTATCCAAAAAAGCTGCATTACCAAGTACATTCCCCACAAAACGCGTCACAATTTCTGATTTTGCGAGTGTACCATTTAAGTCATCTACCATTCGAGTTCCAGAATAGACCACCACAACCAGCTAAACCCGAGGAACCCTTGTATGCTTTGTCATAATAAAGCTTAACCCACTTATCCTGAGGTATTTTGCAGCCAATAAAAATAGTGTCGTATTGGTGAGTTTTCAAAGGATGGTGGGAGTAATTGTCTATGTCTTCAACCATTTTGAGAATATCATAAGTTGGGTCAGTTGGACGCATAAAATCATTTTAAAAAATAATTTTGTTCCTCCACATCCATGTGTCAGCAAGCCACTAAAAAAATTGTTCTCCACTTTTTATTCTGGATACCATGCAGCTGATGTTTGATATTCTTGAAGATCCAAGCCTTGCAGTTAAACGAAAAAAAATTTAGATATTTGATTTAAATGGACTAACCTTATCTAAGTTTGGTTTGCTATAGGGAAATCCCGCAAAACATAAATAATGGTTTCATTGTCTTTATCAGACCCATAGCATGTGGCAGATATTCCGACACCCCATTTGCTCCTACGATAATTAGTGAGAAGCCGCTCATGAGCCGCCATCCACATTAAAGTTTGAATTCTATGAGGGTCTTTCCAACTCCACAAGGCCTTCCAATCTCCCTCGATAGTCTCATCTCTATTGTTCAGAGATTCATAGACACGTTGAATTGTAAAGTTCGTAGTGTTGGTTCCTCCCCAAGCAGTATTTCCTGGTCCTTCCGTGTCCTTAAAAGCTTGGAGGTCGATGACTTGAAAAGCAAAGGTATACGGTAAGTTAGAAGTAATAAAATTATAATCCCGATCTCCTGAAGGGGTTACCACATTCTTAACAGAGATGGTTGTGTCAATATTAATTTGATTAGTGATGGAGACAAGAGAGGTTCCACTTAGGGTCCAATTATCCAGCCAAAAACTGATGTTGTTCCCATCACCCAACCACCATACAATATTCTGCTGAAATTTTTCCCGTATGCCTGATAATGCTTTCTACAAAGGAGAATCATATGGTTGAAAATTCATAGTAACCCCAAGGATTGTTCCTTCCATACTTACTATAGAGAACCTTACACCAAAGATCGTCTGGATTGTTGATCAAATTCCAAAGCATCTTCATTAGAAAAGCTTCATTCAAAAAAAATATTCTAATCATTAAATTATGGTCTTATTTTTGCTAATGTGACAATGCATATATCGTTGAAAATATGATTTTTTTTTTAAGGATTATTTAATGTTTATTATACGTTTTATTGTTTAAAACAATACTTAACTGCTTAAAAAAAATGCTTAATGATATGAAAAATAAGATACTAAGATTTTATTTATATATGCATTATGACACCATTATGTAACTTTCCAAATCATATTCAACCTAAAACATCAACAAATATAAAACCAAAATCAAGAATTACCAACAATCCAACATGGTATGCCACATTAGACAAAAAACCAAGTCCCTTATGTAAGTAAGTGACCCATTTAAATGATTATTTTTTTTAATCTTATGGTATTAGTTTTGGATTCCGAACGCAGGAAATTGAGATTCTCTCTGTTTCCTATAATAAATGGCAATGTCCATTACTTGGGGTGTCCTAAGTTATGCAGAATTCATTTATTCATTTAATACATTGCACCAAGTTAGAAGTCAAACACAAGTTAAGATCTTCAATGAATATCTCTGGTTATATTGTGATTGATTTTAAAATTGTTTTAGGGGCATGAAAAAAATTGAAAGTCTTATCCCTTACTAAATCACAACACAATCTTTTGTCACAAGTAAAGTTGTTTAAAATACCAAAACAGTCTTTTGTCCACCAAACATCGTATAATACAAAAAATTGTTCAACATTATTACTTTTTCATATACTGGTGTCATGCAATCTCGCAGGACGTTAATTGACCGTGAAATTATAATATCTACTTAAAAAATAGAGAAAATGAATTATTGTTTGTTAAATCTTATTTATAAATTTTGTATCTCGAGCCCTAAAATGAAAGCAATGAATACATTGCATCATATATTAGAAATTGTTGAAATTTGGGGCCTATCATCCTTACAAAATCGGCTTGTAAGGTGAGGAGTGCCTCCTCTTTATAAACTCTGATCAAGCTTCCTATCTAACCGATGTGGGACTAACTCCACCCCCTCAAAGATAAGCCAACATAAGGAAACTAGAGGCAGATCACAATTAAGGAGGGATTACCTACACACCCCCTCACGTCCGGGGAATGATTTCCAACATTTTTTTTTGAAATTACTCTATAACTTTGGAGTTGTTTATTTCAATGAAAATGGTGCTCCTTTTATAGGAGAGAATACAACTAATCAACTCCTTAATCTAAGGAGTGACATAAGGAAAAATAAACAACTATCGAAATAGAATAACAATGAAAGGAAATATTTCAACACCCCCTCCTCAAGTTGATGCATAGATATCAGTCATGCCCAACTTACTCATGAGATACTCAAAACTTGTCCTTGCTAAGTAAATCAATTTCCCAACTAACCTTTGGTATCTTCCTGTGTCAACAGAAATTTGGAGCCTAACTCATCCTTATAAAACCAGCTTGTAAGGTGAGGAGTGCCCCCTCTTTATAAACTCTTATCAAGAGTGTTATGTTTCCGATGTGGAACTAAATCCGCCCCTAGTCGCCTAAATTGCGGGTGTGTTGGTAATCCCACCTTAATTGCGATCTGCCCCTAGTTGCCTTATGTTGGCTTGTCTTTGAGCGGTTGCATTTACAACAGAAATCAATCGGTCAAAAAAAAAATCAAACCAAAGTTTACAAGTTTATATATTTATTAAGGGTTTTTCTATCATGTTAAATAAACTCATTTATTAATAGGAGACTAGTATATACTCCTGTGACTACGGAAGCTAATATATTTAAAATTTCACACATTACGATCTCACTGACTCAGGATATCGATCTCAGTAGTTGTGTGCAGAGAATATCCGGTCAAAAAATAAAACTAAAATGTGCGTTAATAATATTCCTTTAATACAAACCTTTTAAATTTTCGAAAAAAATTAAAAAATATTTATTAATAAATTACATACTCTCTCTGATCACTATAATAAGAAAAATAATTATATTAATTAAATAATTTATGCATCAAGTTTATATTAATAATCAGATACATCACTGATTCAACAAATATAAAAGGTGAACGATTTGAGGGAGTATTACAATAGTAGTCAGGTCTCAAATAAGACTATATACCCATTGAGAGAATCTTTAAGAAGAAGAAAAACGTAAAGGAAATTAGAGCAAATGTCTAAGACATTTGTTAAGAAGTTTAAAAATTTCATTTAATAATATCCACATTTTTCTTATAATTTTTCTAATATTTTTAGTCTTTCCAAGGAGTAAGTAAATACTCATAAGATTCATGAACGATGTATATTTTCAACTCTAAATTTAATATAACACCTTTCAATATATACATAAATGTTCAAAAACCAATCCCAAAAAATACTACTACTTTGCATTTGCCAAACTACCGCAGAGTCAGAGTTTTCAAAGACTTTGGTCCCCTCAATAAAATCACACTATAAAACCCCAACAACAATCCTTTCCAATCACACCTCAATCTCTCTCTCTCTCTCTCTTTCTGCATCTCTCTGTTTTCTCACTCTGTTTCAACTCTATTCAAACCCATTTTTCTCCCTAAAGAGAGACACACAGAAAAACCAAACACCATGAGTGAAACAAATCCTAATCAAACCAACATGATCCTCACCAACCCTTTGATTCCAAAACAAAAAAAAAACCAAACTTTTTATCACCATCTTACACACACCTTCAAAGAAATGAATTCCATTTCAAAGATAGCTTTTCCAATGATCCTAACATGTCTTCTTCTATATTGTAGATCCATGATATCAATGCTTTTTCTTGGTCACCTCAATGACCTTGCACTAGCTGGTGGGTCCCTTGCTATTGGTTTTGCCAACATCACTGGTTACTCCATTCTTTCTGGTCTTGCTGTTGGTATGGAACCAATTTGTGGTCAAGCTTTTGGTGCTAAAAAATTCACTCTTCTTGGTCTTTGTCTTCAAAGAACCATTCTTTTGCTTCTTTTGGTTTCTATACCAATATCTTTTTCATGGCTTTACATGAAAAAAATGCTTTTGTTTTTTAACCAAGATGAAGAAATAGCAACAATGGCTCAAACTTATATTCTATATTCAATTCCTGATCTTATTGCTCAATCCTTTATTCACCCTTTGAGAATTTACCTTAGGACTCAATCCATTACTCTTCCTCTTACTCTTTGTGCAACTTTTTCAATCCTTCTTCATATACCAATAAATTATTTTCTTGTTATATACCTAAATTTGGGTATAAAAGGAGTTGCTTTAAGTGGGGTATGGACAAATTTCAACCTTGTTGCTTCTTTGATTTCTTACATTTATTATTCTGGCACACATAAAAAAACGTGGGCCGGATTTTCTTTAGAAAGTTTCAGAGAGTGGTTGCCACTTTTAAACCTCGCCGTTCCAAGCTGCATTTCTGTATGCTTGGAATGGTGGTGGTATGAATTCATGACTATATTTTGTGGCTACTTAAGCAATCCAAGATCAAGTGTTGCATCAATGGGGGTGTTAATCCAAATTACTTCACTTATGTACATTTTTCCTTATTCACTAAGCAATAGTGTTTCAACAAGAGTTGGTAACATGATAGGTGCACAAAAGCCATCAAAAGCAAAACTTTCAGCAATTTCAGGACTTTCTTTTAGCTTCATTTGTGGTGTACTTGCATTTATTTTCACTCTTTGTGTAAGAAACATGTGGGCTAGTATGTTCACAACGGATAAAGAGATCATTACTTTAACATCAATGGTTTTGCCAATTATAGGTTTATGTGAATTAGGTAACTGTCCTCAAACAACAGGCTGTGGTGTTCTTAGAGGAACAGCAAGGCCTAAAGTTGGTGCTAATATCAACTTAGGTTGTTTTTATCTCGTCGGAATGCCAGTTTCGGTTTGGTTAGCATTTTATGGTGGTTATGATTTTCAAGGTCTTTGGCTAGGTTTACTTGCTGCTCAGGGATCATGTGCTCTTACTATGTTGATTGTTCTTTACAAAACTGATTGGAAATTTGAAGCTTTAAGAGCAAGGAAACTCACAGGATCAGAAAATAGTGTTGCTGAGAATGAGAACAAAGAAATTGATGTAGAGAAAAACAATGAAAATTCATTGTCATTTGTTGATGTTTTTGATGATTCAGATGAAGATGATGAAGAAGAACGTTTGTGTTTGGTTTAGTAAAAAAAAATGTAGTGATAGTAATAATAACATTTAAGGAATTTGTCTTTAACTGTATAGGGTAGTAGCAGGTAGAGACAAGATGATAATTTTTATATAAGTATATAAATGTTATGAAATTTTTAGACTGCAAAAGTGTGTGAGTTGGGAAATTTTTTTTACATGGTCCATGTCTCTTCTAAGGCTATTTTCTGATTAACCTTTTCTGCATTGAATGTCAGAGGAAAGTAGAAAAACGTGTTCTTGCTTGAGAAATCAAATAAAAATTATTTGGACACAAATAAATGAAAAAAAAAATTATTGTGAAAACAATTAAGGGATTTTTCAATATATTTCAACCATCTGTGTTTAAATAATTTTGATTTGGAGTTCTGTCAAGTAAAATTTACCCAGGTTAAAATGAGGAAATTACTACTCGCTCTTCTCGTAATAATTCACTTTTTTTGAGTAATCTTAATAATTCACTTATTTGCGAAAATAAAAATAAAAATCATGTTCTAAAACAAAATGTTTTCAATTTTCAAAGTGACATGAACTAAATTTTTTATTTTTTTTAAACAATATTTTTTGAATTATACCTTGTAATCAATTTTACGTGAACCATTTCCAATTCAACATTTTTTTCAAGTACTAAATTCACCATTAAGGTGAATATATGTGGTGTCCATGATTTGAACTCTGAACGTTAGATATGTTATGAAATGTCTTTACCAATTGAATTTAGTTTTAGAGGACACAATTCAATTTTTTTTGGTTTACATTTACCATGAAAATAAATACACCAATATCTATAATGTAGTAAAATTGTTTATTTTATCTAAATATAATTTGTTGTTAATTATATGCAAAATGGTCAGACCGATTGATTATTATGTGAGGAAAGAAGTATTTACTTAAACGTGTGTGCCATGTGTTCTTTTAGATAAATAATATTTGTACAACCATTTTGTGATAACTTCTATATAATTTTCTCTCTCATATTCACATTATTTACTTTTTCTCTCTCATCTTTTTTCTCTCTCCATTGTTTTTGATCGATAAGAAGAAAGAAAACAAATTTGTCATTAAAATTGTCTCCAAATAGATGTATATATATCACTACTCCTTCTTTTATTGTTTCTATCAGCTATACACAGAAAATAAGACAATAATTTCCTTATTTCTGCTTCGTGCTGACTTTTTTAGTTCCTTTTACTATCCACCTCTAATTGAATCACGTTTTGTCCTATTTTCCATTTGTTCTTTTGTCCTAGTCCTACAAACGAAGGGCATTCATAAAAGCTACATATAAATAATATTTTAAAATATATTGAGAATAATAAATATTCGACTATTGAAAAAACACAAGTTCGACGTAGAATGAAGATAATATCTAAAATGAGTTTATTGAAGTGTTATTTTTTCAATGATAAATATATATTATATAAACAAAAGGAGAAATCTCATGCAAGAGTACAACCAAATATAGAAATTATAGTAAAAGAAGTATTCAAATCAAGCGATAATAAAATCAAAGAATCCTTCCCTCAAAAAAAGAAGAGCAAAAACTAAAACACCTTCTGAAAACCAGCTAAACTCCCATCAGGAACAATCAACCACAATCGAACAAAAGGAAGACTAGGAACAAAACCCCTTGATCAAACAACCACAAGACAAATCTGTCACAAGATACTATCGGTGCAACACATAATGAGTTTATGATCCCACTCATAGAAAGAATATATGTGAATAGAATGTTTTCAGAAAAACGAGTTTATTGAAGTTTGACACTCTTTTTTTTTTTTTTGTCTTAGTGCAATCGTGCTCGGATTTCGTGGATGTGTTCGGATTAGTGGTATAAAATATAATGAAGTGAAATGAAATAGAATACGTTAATTAGATTTTAAAAAGTAGCTGTTATCTAATTTCATTCCATTATGCTCCATTTCACCTTTATATTATCAATTGAAAAACATCCTAAAGTAAAATCTTAAGAACTGTTGTTCATAAAAAATATCTTAAGTACTGTAAATTAAGAAATAAACCTTCAGTCAATTTTTGTGTGTAAGTCAATGCATAGATTTTCTTTTTAACGCAAGTAAAATGAATGCATTTCATTTTTGGAATACAAAGAGATATAGTGGTAAAAACATTGAATAGTGTTATTAGTAGTAAAAAATGGTAAAAACATTGTGAATAGTGTTATTAGTAGTAAAAACCTTAGCATAAACACTACCGTTTGCTTTGAATATCGGAAACAAATAAACTTTATCAAGATTCAGTGTAAAGTATAAGAATTTATTAATGTATTGATTTGACTTAGGAGTTTGGAGCTTCAATTTAAGTATAGCAGCCAGCCAATACCAATGTTGTCACTTATTCATACGGAAATTTTTGAATTCTTTTTGAGGGTTATACTGATCAGTGCCTCCGGGATACTGATTAAGGAAATTAAATAAAAAAATATAATTTTAAATTAAAAATATCACTTTTAACCACATTTTAGACGTTTGAGGAGTTGACTGTACAAATTTTAATGTCAAATTACTATTTTTTTTTAACCAGTGTTCCAGAGGCATCTGTTAACATTTTTTTTTAAATAATTCTGAGAAAAAAAAGTTGTCACTTATTATATATGTTAGTGGATTTAAAATAATGCATTATCTTTTCCTCATGAATCAGAACTAAGTAACTAGCTGTCTTTGTTTATATCTTGCAATTCACACTATTGTTATATGTATATTGCTACTAAACTAAGATCTTTGGTCCTATCATTGAATAGCCACGGCACTTTCAAGCTATATACCAAATTGACACACTATCTTATTGTCTGAATTTGATTAGGTAATAATTTGAAAGGAGTCCCTTTTAACAATTTCCAAGTGACAATCAATTTTTAGTTTTTGATAGGAGATTGAGACATGTTTTTTAATTATTACAATTTCAACTATCAATTTCTAGATCTTCACATTGACCAAAAACTTGCATAGTTACTTGTTTTGTTACTTCAATATTTCCCTCTCATGGTGTAGAAGAGATTAAAAAATAATAATAATAATGCACCATTCCATGTTGGTATTGTACTAAGATAGATCTCAACAATCGAATCTAGTTTGCCCAAAACAAGAAGGGGATCATAACAAACGTTGAATCAATAACAATTGAGATCACAAAGATCACTTTCTCATGGGGTAGAGTTTGAACAATTGATATAAGTGGAGTTTCTATTTGTTCTAGGACAACATTAAATGAAGGATATATGAAAGTCTATGTTTTAATGCTCAAGTGGTGGAAGTTTGTCGTGAAGTTGGCAAGTACATGGTCATCTTACTTAAGCATGGAGGGTCGGTCTAACATAATTTTATACCTAAGCAAATTTTAAGGAAAGATATTTTTAAAGTCAACAACAATATTGACGAGGTTTATACTTGGTTTTGGTAACACAAAATTCAAGGACTCCCATAAATAAATGTTTGTATTTTTAGTCGTGTTATCATTGAACATTATCTTTCAAAACAAACACACACTAGTTAGAATTCCATAGAGATGGTAAAATGGGTTGGTCCGATTAATCAAACGATCCAACTTACCATTTTTTTGGGATAAAGATATCTTAACCCACATATTATTAGATGGGATGTGAACTAATCCACTTCATATTTTTTCAAAAATAATATTTTGCATATTAAATATTATTAATTTAATAGTTTATTTTCTATTTTTGATTGTAATTTTGGCAAACGAACCTGTCAATATTGAGCCCAATACATTATTTTTTGCTGGTAATTAAGATAACATGTTAGCAAACCCTTAAGTAAGTTAGGTTGAAAATCTCATATCATTGCGTCCGTCAATTCGTTGTATCTCATTTAAAATGGATACAGGTCGGTTGATCCATTTTGTCATCTCTAATAAAAATTAAAATTCTATAATGCTGGTGAGTTTGAAGCAACAACTTGAGTCACCTTGCATTCAGAAATATGATATGGGTGGTTTGTTGAATTAAAATGGCTGGAATTTGAAATTCTAAGTAAATATTCCAATATTGTCAAAAAAGTAAATATTCCTACTTTTTTACTTTTAACAGGCCAATCCAATTGCACTTGACGGATGTTCAGTTTGGTAGGTGACTTTGTCATACAGTTGTTTTGAGTTTTACTTTAATCTTCTGACGCTCTTTATAACTCTTTAAATTTTATCTATGTTAAATGTTGGATATGATTTTTTTTCCAATTACACCCTCTCACATCAAATAATTTAGAACTTAGCACATAGATAATTTGGTAGGCAGCCCTAATTCAGCGTGGGATTTGGTTCTTTTGATTTTTTGTATTCTGTTTAATTCATCTTTGTAAAATTGGCTTTAAATACGACAAGTGTCACTTTTATAAACATTTTTCAGACCTCTAGGTTTGATATTGTGATTTGGAGTGTGAAAATTGTTAGTATTTGAAATTCAAGTCAAAATCACGGGTAGGACAACAACTAAAGGAGCACTTGAAGGTGTAAAATTGGGTTGCCATTGCCTACTATTTAAATGCCCTGAATTTGACTCCAATCTTGCTTTTATGGTACCTTTTCAATGAATATGTGCTTGGTATCTTGACACAGTGTTCAAACTTTTGGTGGACATGATGTATTCTTTTACTGTTAAACAAGATAATTATAAGATATACACAACAAAAATTAAAAACCATTAGTTAAGCACAAAATGGGATGAGATACTTTTGTGCAGATAAGTAGAGGAATTTGTGCAAACTTGAGAGAATTTTCAAAATGAAAAAAGAGTGTTGGCAAGTTGCATATCAAGTTGCAAATTGATTTAATGGGTGAAACTGATTCTCATGAGGAGTCAGGTGTAAGACTTGTTTTTGGGAGGGGGGCACAAAAGCTTCACTATCTTTGCTTGCCTTTGTTGCTTTCATAGCAATTTTATCTTTTGGAATGGTTGTTGCTTTCATAATTAATTGACAGAAATAATTAGGATGGCACTGTTTTTATTGGAAATCAACGTACAATCTAGGAATTTGGGAATCAAAGTTCCTTTTCTTTTATATAGTCTCTCATTTTCTCAATATGAGAATGAGAATTAAGTTAAAAGGAATAATTGCAAAAGTATATATGTTCTACTTGTAATTTAGGTTTAAGGAAACTTTTGGGTGCCTTATTTTTTATTTTTTTTAGTTCTTTTTTGGATCTATTTTTAAATAATTTATATTTGAAGGTGTTTGAATTTAAGAAACTGAATTATAAATTATTTAAAAGTTTAAGTAGTTAGTTAATTGCAAATTATTTAGCAGTTTAGAGATCTGATTAAAATTAATTCCTTTAGTTAAGTAATCTAAATACAAATTATTTTTATGAGTCGTCATCTAAAACTCTAGTTTATTCTCCTTTATCCACCAAAACTGCATGGTTTAGAATCAATTTTTGACTTCAAATCACCTCTCTAAATCATTTTTCCTTCTATTTTATTTAAAAAAGTGATTTTCACATCAATTTCGTTTATTTTTATATGATTTTGTCGTCTTAGTGCGGTGTTGTTTTGTTTGTAGTCCTTGTGTGGCGTTGTTTGTCTTTCTCATTTTATTTAGGTGTTTGTTCGGTTCCGATTGTTATATCAGCTTTGATACAATGCATATTCAATCAATGATTTTGGCGTCAACGTTGTAGATCCAAATGCATGCTATTCCAAGGAATTGAATATAGTCATATTTGTAGATTTATGTATTTTGTCGTTTTATACTATTAAGATGGATGTTGTGCCTTTGTTCGAAGATTCATCATTTTAATTTTTAGCGAATTTAAATTGTATCAATGGACTCTATCGATTTAAAGGAATGGATATCGTTTATTTTTATTCAAAAAATTAAATTTACGTCTATGTATAAAGATAGGTATATATTTTCTAAATAACACCCTCTCAATTTTTTTTTTAAATATCTCATGTTTTATTGTTTAGACGCTGGTCTACAATTTTAAATAACTCTATCAGTTTAAACCAATAAATATAAAAATCTTATGCAAAAGAACAAGTATATACCCTCAATAAATTAAATTGACGTGTCTGGATGTTGATCACTTGGGTTTGATTCCTCGCCGCTTTTTTCTGTACCATCATAGACCAACAGAAATTAAATTTGGATATACTATTTTTCTCTCATTTCTTTTGGTAGTTATAAATTTTCATTATTATAAGAACAAATTAATTCATTATAGAGGTCAATTGAACAAGAATATATTCCAATGGTGCACGGTTATTATGACTTTGATTTTTTATGTCAATTATTCTCTTGATATAATAGAGCTTTGTCTAGAATCGAACAACAGAAATCACTTTATCAAAAAAATAATCCAGCAAAAAAAATTAAGAGATTAAAATATGATATGAAGTAGACCATAACGGTGATCGACCGATGAAAGTGCTTGTGAATGAAGATCTCCGATGTGGGTGGAAGCTATTCATAGGCGTGGCAATATAGGTTCTCCGGTGTGAGTGAAAGAAACCGACAAAATTGGTTAGCAATCTCAAACTCAAGTCAGTGAGATAATAAGAATGGTGCGAAAAATGGTAAAAATATATTGCACCTTGGATGTTGAATGAAGCCACGATTATATAGTAGAGCTCGGTTGTAACTAAATCTGTTAGATGTAGAGTGCTCTTGTGCGATGAGTCGCACATTTTGTATTCTCTGTTGCCAAGAGAGTGCAAAGATTATGGGTCAATTATGTTCTTTGTTACCTTCATGTATTGGACCGGCGATATGGACTGTATCCCGGTCCAGAATAGCTTCCCCTGAGCTCTTACTGTCTTTAAGACAAAAAGAGCTTTATATGAGGACAATCTTCAGCTTTGATTAACTATATGGTCCAACGCGCACATAAAGTGGAAGGTGACACGTCTAGACCACTTAAGAAAGTTACATTTTTGATGCGCGATTTGAGGCGTTAGATTGTCGCTTTCACATTTTGACGAATCCTAACCATTAATTTTTCTTTCAAATGGCACTATAAAGCAGTAGTTTGTCGGACTTTGTAAAATTTTTAGGAAACCTTACTGTTAACTTTCCCCCATGTTAATCAATTACTCTTTCCAAATTTTTTGTTCTAAGGAGATAAATTTAGGTCATTGTGCAGGACTTCACCTCCTCGGGTTGGTAATTGTCAGGTAGGGGCGAGATGTTCCTTTGGAGATGTTAGGGCAGAGTCTCTTGTGAAGGTGAGAAAAA
>Ga0315914_1002411_pt1 | contig 28655 bp, 15 predicted proteins | sample MpolenodulesMG_FD_203920 | JGI IMG/M metagenome (GOLD analysis project Ga0315914, IMG submission 203920) | Medicago polymorpha root nodule microbial communities from Los Angeles, California, United States - elongated nodules | ecosystem: Host-associated > Plants > Roots > Nodule | place: USA...
AATGTTTTTGTGTAATTTTGATCGATTATGTCGTATTATTCGATAATTTTGTTAAACTGGCGTAATTCGGTTCAATTATGAGCGTGTAAAGATTACGAGTCATTAGTGACACACTTTGCAATTAAAGCATATCAGTACAACATTTATTGCTGTACTGATATATCAGTAGAACGTGAGTTATCTCGCGCATGTGTTAACACTTTGCATGAGTTAACTCACGCAGTGTTTTACACGTGTGCATCTTAAGTGACGCATCGTTAGTTAAGTAACGCATAGTTTTACACTTGCATTAATTAACTAACACAGGGGTATTTTGGTCAGTTTAGTTGGGTGTGAGCGAAAAATGTAGGGGGAGAGCAGAAATCAATTTTTTAAAGTTGTATTTCTCTGAACACTCTACCAGTCCCTGAACAATCACACGGGTTTCAACACTTTTGACAAAGTGTTTTCGAGGGCCAACCCTCGTAAATTTAGAGAATCTATGTGTCAATAATCACATGACAAATTTGTCACAAAAGACATTTTTGAGGGACTTACACCTCACAGATTCTTGCAAATTTGATCGTTCTGACCCAATTTTATGCACTTGTCCGAGACCAATTATCATTCTTATGACTTTCCCACTTACTTTAATTTGTGAGGAGCTGGCGATCGAAAAACCCCTATAAAATTTCTATGTTAAATTGCAAAAGCCCTTTTTTTCCCTCATTCATCATACTCTTAAAGAAATATCTAATCTACTTTCTTCTACATTCGATTTCCTCCATTCACAATTTTCTCCATCGTTCTCCTTGTTTTTCAAAGAAAAAAAATCCAAAAGCTTCAATATTGTGATATAAACTCTCTTCACTTATTTATTTTTTTTTTTGACGAAGCTCTCTTCACTTATTATTACTTTCACTTTACTATTTTCTACTACTTGTACATTTACATTTTTTCTATTACTTTCACGACACTACCAAAGCCAATTTGCCTCCCTTGCCAAAATGAACATAGATAAATGTTTTATAAAAATAATTAACTTTAATTGCCCATTTCAAAAATCAATTTTTATTTCTTTACAACTTACAATGTCACCAATGATTAACTTTAAACATTTTATTATTAATTTATAACTTTAAAATTAAAATTTAATTTTAAATTAGTCTTTTTTAGACTTTATCTTGCATTGATTCATAGTTTCGAATATGGTTTAAAACTATATGTTAATGATATAGTGAGTCAAACGAAGAAAAAAAATGTACATTAGCAGTTTGATTATGATTATATTAAAATGGATTAAAGTGTTCAACTAAAAAAAATGAGTGAAGCGTATATTTTAACATAAGAGAGGTATCTAATTCGATACTTTTTTAGGGAGAAGAGTGTAATTTTCTTTAACATATTTGCATGGGAAATATATATTTTAACTTGGGAAAGGATTATACAATTTAAGCATCTCAAAAGTTGTGTATGTATCTTATATTGAGGCACCATTTGAGGTAGTTTTATTTTTATGTTTTAAAATTTTGAAAAACCAAATTGCATTTTGAGTTTTGGAAATTTTCATACACCAAAATCAGATTTAGTTGAGTTATGAAATTTTCAAAAACTAAAACCATTTTCAAATATAAATATTCGTCATAAACATGTTTTAATCCAAAGAACTCATACCATTATATTTTCAAAATAATTAATATATTAAAAAAGTATAATGTATTTATTTACTAGTGATTTTAATAATAGTTGTCAAAAGTGGGGGTTGTTGAAAGACGACTATCAGAGTGGTGATATGAAGGTGGTAAGAGTGATGGTTTCTAGTAGTCGTAGTAAAGATTGAAGGTGAATCACTAAAATAGAACCATACTTTGTTGCGGCCAAAAGGCCATGCAAAAGCGAAAAGATCCCTCGAAATGGAACATATGTGACAACCTTTTTCTGCTACAAAAAACTTCATCACAAAAGTTTGTTGTAGAAATCGACCGCTGCAAAGTGCAATTTTATAGAAAAATATAATAACATTTGTTTGGAAATAACCCGTTGCAAATGTGTTTTGAAAAAAAAAATTGTTTTTGCATCTTTTGTAAACGTCACAAACACTTTCTTATTATATTATTTTTTGTATTTTCATGATTAGTGAGAAAAATAGAGAAAAATTTCAACAAATAAAATTTAGATATAGTAAAAAACAAAAATATGTATTACAAAAAAAATAAAAAATATTTTCTTGTAAAAAAAGTAAAAAATTCTTTTTTAATAAAAAAATTAACAAATAAACAAATTGTGAAACAAGTTTTTTTTATATTAATTCAAAAGAAAATATAAAGATTAAAACTTAAAATGAAAAAACTTACAGTAAAATTTTGTATTAATAAATTTATAGAGAGAAGTGAGAGAGTATGATTATAGAGAGAAGAATGGTTGTAAAAATGAAGTTGAATGGGGTCTTTGTGTATAGAAAAAAATTATAGACGTTGTGGATTTACGTCGAATTTTAGTCTTATGCAAATCTCGTTAAATTAAAAAAAAAAGGCCAAAATTTTGTGGTGGTTATTTTGGTTTAGTGGCAGTTTAAAGCCGCAAAATAATTGATTTGTGCATTTTCAGTGGGTTAAAACCGCCGCAAATAACAAGGGTTTGTACAAATATTTATGACAACTTTAGGTAGGGCAGGACAATGGGCAGATCCAGACCCAAATCCCCCACCCAAACAAACCCGCGGTTGAAGTCATATGGCCAAACTCCGCCAAATTCCAGCATTCGGTTAATACATGATGATTTATCAGGTCTGCGGGTAAATAGACCAGTTTATGTTGTTTCAAACCAAACAAAAAAACTACAAAAAAGATCTTTAGGTGTGGAAGAAAAAACCAAATAGGCTCGTGTGTTTTGAAGAAGGGACGAGAGGCAGTGAGAAAGATTGCATGGTTGGGTATGCAGAGGCGAAACCCAAATATTTTAGAGGAAGTTATGTTGTTATTATTATTGTCACAGAACCAAGAATATTAGATGAAGATATAATGTTTGTTGAAGAGGAATTAATCGATATCTATAAATAGGGAAGAAGAAATAAAGAAACAAAAGTCTCTGATGATGAAATAATGAGTAGAAGAAGAAATGATTGTGATTTGTTTTGTGTGCAACATGATAACAAACAAAGAAGAAAAATTTGTGTTTTGTTGTGTGATACTCATACGAAATCGTGAATAGAAAATAACTAAAACAATTGGCATTTTAAAATAAGTGAACTACTTGTGACAAACAATACACTTATGAACGTATTCTCGTTTGACTAATGCAGTTGCAAAGTTAAAGAAACATTAATGATATGTGATAAAAGCATGGGCATGATAGATTGAATGGGCAGTCAAAATAGTAAGATGAGACATGTTCGACCTGGTTCGGTCACTGTTGGGTGTGATTTTGAAATCCGAATCCACCCGGTTGAACCCGTTATGAACTGCATTTTAGCTTTTTGTTACCTGAAACATTAAAAAACTGCACGAGTTAACTGGTTTGGATCGGTCCTGTCCACCCCTAGCTTTAGGCCGCCGCAAAATTCAAAAATTCAAAAAATAAAACTTTCCTCGTACATTTGTGTGTGTCTTGGGCTACTGCAAATGAAAGCATCAAAAGATGACCACTTCAAAATTTGGAAAGCCACCACAAGTATTTTTTTAATTAAAAAATGAACATCTTGCATTTGTGTGGGCCTTGGTTGCCGCAAATGCATTCAAGGTTGCCGCTAATTATGCTACAAATAGGGCATTGTTGTAGTGAATGAAGTGGTGATTGGCAATGATTGAGTGGTGGTTGACGGTGGTCGTCAAAGTAATGATCGCAAATGGATGGAGTGGTGATTGATAGTGGTTGGAGTGATGGCCATAATGGTAGTCGGTGGTTGTCGTATTATAGATCAAAGGTGAATGAAGTGGTGTTCGGAGGTGGACGACGAGCTTGGCGGTGGTTAGACTGACTGTCGGTGGTGGTTTTATTGAAGATCAGTAATGGTCAAAGTGATGATCAATGGAGGTCAAATTAATGGTTGTTGATGGTGGTCAGTTTAGTGATTAGAGGTGGACCAAGTGGTGTTTGACGACGGTCAAAGTGGCGGTCATAATGGTAGTTAATGGTAGTTATATTGGATATCATTGGTGGATGGAGCGTTGGTTGGAGAAATTATTTACGCTAAAAAATAAGTCAATTCAAACATACCTTAAAAAAATAGGCATATAGTATTAGACTTTCGCCTTTAATTTTTTGAACAATATGGTTATTTTTACGGTGTCCAATATTGATTCTTATGCTGTGGATTGTTTTTATTTTAATGTGACTTAACTATTTTTTAATTGATAATTTAAATAATATTATAAAAATGATGAAATAGTCTAAATAAAGGGTAAAAGTGAAAGAAATTTCCACTCCCAAAATGTGTTTCTCCGATATAAATTGGTATATAGATTGTCTAATGTTTTTTTTTACCAAAAAAAAAAACTTGAGAAATTTAAATGACATGACTATTTTTTAAAAGGTTACTAGTGGTAAATAAGTTTTCTAGTCAAAAACAAGTGATATATCATGACGAAGTATCATACCATATAGTGAACAAATAGTTGGTAAGGGAAGAGAAAAATCCATTTCTATGTTGTATTTTCATATTATTTATTTCCCTTTTTTATTTAATGTTGTTGGTTTGTAGTGGTTCTGTCCTTCCCAAGTAGAAAACTACTTATTGTGTAATTTGCTTCCACAAAAGCATGGCGGATATAAAGGATAGTATACTAGTGGCATGAAAGACAAGTAATCCTTTTGCCTAACGTGTTTTGGGTAAAGAGGGTAAACAAGGTTGGTTTTATATGGTGATTGGTGACCAATGATAGATGCAGCATAGTTTCCCATAGTTGTTATAATCTTAATTTACACCCTTCATCACATAAGGGGACAAAGGGGTTCCTTTCAAGGCTCGTGTGTGTTTTGTGTATGAGTGAAGAATCTAGATTCCCTTAAGTAACAAAATCACATATGCATTTATTACGTCGGCTCGGCGACTGTTGGATCAACATCAAACACTCTAAATTTAAGATAGGGTTTTACCGTTTTTAGTTAAGAAAATAAAAAGATCTATTTAAAATTTGTATTGACCGATCTTGATTGACCTTATATGAAGTTGTGACTGCGTGAATGTGTGATTTTGGCTTATCATAGAAAATCCGATTTTCATAATTGGTTTCTTTTTCAGTTTTTCCAGCTATAGTTTTTTTGTATAATTCAAATTCTCACGTGCTAGGTAATAATAGTGGATAGAGTCAAATGTTTCACATCGATTGCAAGCTTTGTGAATTGTGATAAGGTGGGTGCTTAGTCTAGGCATATGAGTTTTAGCCAAATTAAATAGTAGTGATAACTAAAATCATAGTTAGATATGAATTATAATATAGGATAAATGATTGGAAACAGCCATAAGCCAACTATGATGACAATGCGTCCCATTATCTCCTATGCTAAAGTTGGATATAACATTGTGCATAGCAAAATGATGCATGTTAAAAGAAAACAAGTCTGATCCATTTAAAAGAAAACAAGAATGATGCAAATATGTGTCGAATCAAATTATTTTGTTTGCGATTTAGTATCTTTTTCTCTTGATGCCAGTTCTATTAGACAACAATAATAAAGCCACTTGCGTCCTAAAATGGTGGTATTCATGCTATACAACGTAGTGTTTGTGTATGAGAAATAAATAAAAAGGAAATGAGATATAAAAATGAGAGAAAAAAAAGTTGTGTGAGAAAACACATAAGTTACTCGCGAAACTTAGAATTTGTTGAAGAATATCGAAGTCAACAAAAAGTAAATATTTCTACTTCAATGCAAATCAACAAATCATGAATTTTCAAATGGAATATATGAGTATATCGTCGATTTCACGAACCTGGATTTCTTTTTTGTTGAAGCGTTTTATATCATCTCAAGGAGGCTTGCTCTTCCTTTGAATAACGTCTCTAAGGCTCGCGACCATATTTGGTTGATGTCATGATGCATTGCGTTGAGTAGTGAATTGGTGGCACACTTCTTCCCATGCAACGCGTGATCCTTATGGGAGGCTTTTGTACCATGTCATCGGTTACCTTTTGAGCATTTAGGCGAAATTTCTTCATTTGACCATGCCTCAAACGCTGCGATAGTCAAGGATAACTTATATGTTCTCAATGTGCTCGTCGAGATCAACAGTTCTGTCATATGATTCCATGTCATATAGTTTTTCCAACACAACTATGATTCAGAAACTCTTAATCTTTATCGTGAACGATCATCTTGGCGTTGTTTTGACGACGCAAAGATCGAAGTATCTAAAGCACCGTGAGCGTGGACAACATGGTAGATCGTGTGTACAATATGAGAGAGAAGGTCCTTGAGACCTTGATCTCTCGGGAGTGTAGTCCATTCTTCTCTTGCATTACTGAGGTGAGGAGTGTTATACTGACAACGTGACCGTGCCGATAGTTGGGAATTCTCTGTAGCGTTTGATCGAGTTGACGAGTATCAATGGCTCTCCACCTGCTACAATTGCAGGTTCTGTTGTTGAATTATTTGGTTTTGGTTGTGCATAACCTGAACCAAACTGTGCATGATCTCCTCTGTTTATGTTGTTGTCAATGGAGGTGTCACCACCTTTTTTTTAATCCCTCCTATCGTGGAGTATTGACATGTGATGGGGAAGCAGTTCTTTCATGTACTAAAGTTGGAAGACGAATAATGTTGTTGGGACAATGTTTTTGTTCTTCAGCCATTTGAAATGTTTGGATATTATTTTATAGGTTTATCATAAGTGAATAAGACAAGGAAACATATCCTCGAAGAAGACGCCGCTGACCTTATGTGATCGAAATCAAACAACTTCTATCAAGATGAATGTTAGGGGGTGGAGTATGCAAACACACTGACGCTCAAGTTAGCAAGAGAGCAAATAATGAGATGTATCAAGTCGGAAAATTGTGTGCCTTGCATTTTTATTTTTTTTATATATATAAGAATGTACCATGCATTATAATGGATTGTGATTTTTAGAAGCACCAATGAGGAGTTATTGGAGGGTCCATTTCAGGCGGCACTCATCTATGTTCATAGATTTTGTGACCGTTACTAGCTGTTGAGGAGTTACAAAAAGGGGAGAATACACGGTTGAGAATAGTTCGATTAGTTTAACCCTTTGTATATCGGGCCTTATATAGCGTGGATTATGGGCATTGGATGAATCTAGAATGGCGAAATAGTTTTCAAATCCTAATTAAAAAAGATGACCAATTTAGGGTCGGATAATGTATTGAATATAATCTCCTCGAAGACATTAAATGATTTATTGAAATCATAAATAAATTAAAAATAACCAACAAAATTATAAATTTTTATAGAACAATTAAATCATTCATATCTAATTTTCATTGGGGGTGTGGGTGTGTGTGTGTGGGTGGGGGGGATACATTGAATAAATTGAGATACTATTTGTTTGAAAAAGGAGAATGGTGGGTTGAGGGTCAGAATAATTTAGGAGTTTAATTTGTCTAAATTTGGTAATTAGTGTTAGAGATTGAGGGTGGAGCGAGAGAGTCTGTGGTTTACAGTTTTATATGCGTTGTATGGTGAGGAAGGTGGCATCATTGGGGAGGGTGGGAGTGTAGCATCAGTTTGGTGGAAGAATTTGATTACCATCAGAGGTGGGGTGGGAGTGTGAGTCAGAAGTTGGTTTGATGATAATTTATGTCGAGAGGTGGGAGATGGCAAAGATACTTTGTTTTGGTTGGAAGGAGGGGTGTTAAAGTGTAGATATAATAGTTTTTTTTTTTTTTTTATCTAGCTAACAACAAAATGGTGGATAATGTTTAACATGTTCTCTTTAGGTTGGGGGAGGGTGATGGGGCTTGAAAATGATGGTAGAGGTTGTTAGCCTGAGATGAAGAGCAAGCGAAGAAGTGCTGTAAATTATTACTTTCAATTGTTTTGCAGTCTGGTGTGGGAGACAAGTGGATTTTTCAACTTCATGTATCAAAAAAAATATAATGTTACAAATGTTCATAATTACCTTTGTTCGATGAAACAACCTAACTATAGTGATGGTTCACATACCTTTTAACATAAAGAGGTTTCTCTAGAAGTCAACTTATTCATTTGGTGTCCGTTGCAGCATCGCATACCAACAACAAATAATTTAACCAGGAGATGAGTGCTTCAACCAAATGTACAACTATGTGCGGCCAATTGTCGCCTCCAAGAGGACGTTGATCATCTCTTTTTGTCATGTGATTTTTTCAGAAAAAAATTGTTTGGTATTTATAAATGGCTAGGTTTTGTTACAGTTCAGCCCACACAGTTCGCTGATCACATACTTCAATTTCGATCGCTAAGGTCAAACTCTTGATTTGGTATTTATAAATGACAAATCATTTTAGAGACCTGAGTTTAATTTTTAGGTGAAATAATTCTTGATCACACGATACATGCCTAAGGTCAAACTTTTGATCACCGAACTATTTTCTTTAAAAATTAAAAATTGATGGGTTGACAAAAAAATATATAAAATTTATTTATTTTTTGACCTAAAAAGTGACAAGTTTATTATAGACTTAAATATGATAATCGTCCCTGTAATTTGGGCCAGTTTTGATTTTCGTCCCTGTAAAAAAAAAAATTTGAAATACATCCCTATAAAAAAAAATTTGTTTGAAAAAGGTCCCTGACCCCACTATTCAGCTGATTTGGCATGGTTTTGGCCACGTGGCAGTTGCTGACTGTGCGACTTTTGCCACGTGGCGTGCCACCTAATATTAAATTTTAAAAAATATTTTTAAAATTAAAAAATATGAAAATAAATTTAAAAAACAATATAAAAATTATGAAAATAAATTTTAAAATATTTAAATAATTTTCTGAATTTTTTTGAATATTATATATTCTAAAAAATAATGATTTTTCTTTAAATTAAAATTTTTGTAAAAGAACAAGAAATTAGATTTTTTTTTTTAAAATTTATAATTTATTTTCGAAAATTATAAATTTATAACTTTTGAAAATATAATTGTCATTATTTTCGAAAAAAATTTAATATATAATTTTCAAATTATAAAAAATATTTTTCGAATATTTAATTTTCACATTTTTTTTCAAATTTTTTAATTTTAACTCTTTTTTGTCAAAAAATTAAGTTTTCGAAAATTTTAATTTTCAAAGTTTTTTTTTCGAATAAGTATTTTCAGATTTTTTTCAATTTTTTTTTATGATTTTTAAATTTATTATCAGATATTTTAAATTTTAAAAATAATTTCTAGAATTTTTTTTAATTACGTGGACTGCCTCGTCAGCACCACGTGGCAAAGGTTGCACAGTCATCAACTATCACGTCGGCGATTAGCATGCCAAGTCAGACATGAAGTGGGGCCAGAGACCTTTTTCAAACAAAATTCTTTTTACAGGGATGTATTTCAAATTTTTTTTTTCAGAGGAAGAAAAATCAAAACTGACCCAAATTACATGGACGATTATAATCAAGCGGATATATATAGTTGCAAAACCCTTGTTGAACATAAACCCCTCTTCCTTCCTACAACCGCAACCCATATCTGGTTGCACAATGAAATCAATAATTCTAAACCCAAAGTTTACATCTTTATCTTCCAATTTCCCCAAACTCTCTTCTTTCTCTCTCTTTTCACACCCTCGTCAATTCAATATCCTTTTCCGCAACAACCCATCTTCATTTTCCAACCCTCTTCGCCTCAACTCAACAAAACCCTTCATTCCCAATTCTCAAAATCGAACCTTTCAAGCTTCATCTTCTACTTCAGGTGATATTCATGTCATTGTGGGTCCCATGTTTGCCGGGAAAACTTCGTCGCTTATTCGTCGGATTCAGTCCGAGTCCGCTAATGGCAGGTCAACCCCTCTCCTTTGAAGAGTTTTTGTGTTTTAATTTGTTTATCATCATGTGTGCAATTTCACGTGTTTGAATAATTTATTGTTGAATAATTATAGTAGTAGTAGAATAGTGTATGCAAATTAGATTTTTTTTTTTACCATGTTTGGATAAACAACTTAATTAAGCGGTTATGAAAATAAAGTTAAACGGTTCTCGTATAAGCTATTAGTTGTTTTCGTAAGCTATCCTGGAGAGATTATGAAAATAAGCTGAAAGGTTATGCCGTTATGGACATGTGATAAGTTGTTTTCGTAAGTTCTTCCAAATAGTTTCACAGTTGTTTATGTTGATAGATAAGTTCAAATAAGTTGTTTGCATAAGCTCTCTCACACAGTGACACAAGTGCTTATGTTAGTAGATAAGTTTAAATAAGTCAATCTGAACTTACTCTAAAACTAAAAGCATTGATGTCCCATGTCCCAAATCATTGCGTTTTTTGTAATTTTAGTTATGAATGAAAAACAACTTTTGCTTTGGAATGCTATAGTTAGCTGTAAACTTGCAACCATCAATGGTAAGATATTCTCAGCTTTCAGGTCAAGTCTTGCAGAAAATACTCAGAATTTGGACAAGGTTCTCCAAGGTCTGTGTATATCTGGAAGATTGGAAGAGGCAATTAGGCTCTTGTACTGCACGGGATTTCCGGTGCATCCGAGAACCTATTCCTTGATGCTGCAGGAATGTATATTCTGGAAAAATTATGGTAGGGGAAGAAGAATTCACGCACACATGATCATTGTTGGATATGTTCCCAATGAATACTTAAAGACCAAATTGTTGATACTATATGCAAAATCAGGTTGTCTAGAAACTGCACAGTTTCTATTTAATAACTTGGTGGAGAAGGACTTGTTTGCATGGAATGCAATGATAGCTGGCTATGTTCAAAAGGGTCGTGAAGAAGTTGGATTGGAAACATTTTATGGAATGAGACAGGCTGGTTTGAGACCCGATCAGTATACCTTCGCATCAGTTTTCAGAGCCTGTGCAACTTTGGCGTTGTTAGAACCTGGGAGGCAAGCCCATGTTGTAATGTTGAAATGTCAAATTGGGGACAATGTTGTAGTAAATAGTGCATTAATAGACATGTATTTTAAATGCAGTTGTATTTGTGATGGACGATTGCTGTTCGATAAGTGCTTGAGTAGAAACACCATAACTTGGACTACTCTGATATCTGGGTATGGTAAGCACGGACAAGTTGTGGAGGTTTTAGATTCTTTTCATAGAATGATATCTGAATCATTTAGACCGAATTATGTTACTTTTCTCGCAGTTTTGGTTGCTTGTAGCCATGGGGGTTTGATTGATGAAGCATATAAATATTTTCAATCAATGATAAGAGACTATGAAATGGTGCCTCATGCTAAACATTATGCTGCAATGGTTGACCTTTTAGGGCGTTCTGGGAAGTTAAAAGAGGCTTATGAATTTGTTCTGAAGTCACCTTATAAAGAGCACTCAGTGATATGGGGTGCCTTGCTTGGGGCTTGTAAGATTCATGGTGACTTAGACTTGTTAAAAATTGCATCAAAGAAATATTTTGAATTTGAATGTGTAAATGCTGGAAAGTATGTTGTCTTGGCAAATGCTTATGCTTCCTCTGCTTTGTGGGATGATGTTGAGGAAGTTAGGGCTTCATTGAGGGAATCAGGGGTGACAAAGGAGCCTGGTTATAGCAGGATTGAGGTTCAAAAGGAGGTTTGTTTCTTCTTTAACGGTGATAAATATCACCGACAAGCTGATGAGATTTATTGGGTAATTAGAGAGATTACCTCTATATTAAAGGATGCAGGCTATATCCCTGATTTAAGTAGAATCTGATAAATGCATACCTTATGCATTAGAAAACAAGGGGTATAAATTTCTGCTGCTTAAAATTTTGGTTGAGCCAATTTGCAATGTACCTGCTAGTTCTACATGATTCTTTAGGGATTCAAACATGTTCTGGTTTACATTGAAAGCTGCTGAATTGTAGGTTGTAAATTTGAAACAGAACGCTGAAACACATGAGACATTGTGCTGTACTATGCACATTCTTCAGGTCCCTGAGAATAGCGTTCCTTTGATGCTACACAATTTTTTCGTTATTGGGTTAGCCATAAACTTCGCACGTTACTGCATTTGGCAAGCTATTGGGTGATAGCCAACTAGCAATTTTTTCTCTCAGGGAACCTGCGAAAAGAGTTTACAAAGAGAGCTAGAGTGAGTATTCAAGACAGTTAGTTTAATTAATTGCTTTAATTTATTCACGTAATCGAATTCCTAGGAATCCTTTCTGTTTTTGGTTATCGCCCGTTGTGAAGACTCTTCGATTAATTTCTTCATCCTCTTGAAGGATCTCATTAAGATTGTTTTCCTGAAAATCTTGATTTTTAAATTAATATTAATGTGATAAGTTACAGGATATGTAGATTCAATGCCAAATCAATTTCCTATATTCATACATGCATGCATGTCAGTGCTTGTTGACTTTCTAGTTGGTGTTTTACTTGCTTTTCCAATTTTATGACGATCTCGCGTTTCGTGGTACCGTCTTTGCTTGTAATGGGAAAAGAATTGAACGTGTATGTGAATGACTGTCTAAATGTTTGAGATAATTTATAGTTCATCAGAAGTAATTTACCTTACTTTTGCACTTCCGGTAACATCTAAAACTGTTTACATTACCTTGTGCGAAAATGTTGGCTGTTTAAAACAAGGAGTCACGTTACTCACACACAACATGTCCATGTCAAATGAAATGCTTACATACTTGATAAAAGAAATCCAGTCTACTATTTTAAATAATACATAAGCAACCATAAGGCGTATGGGTTCCAAACCCCTGTACTTTATGTAATGTATGTTGGCCACACAGAGCTCAGTTTCAAATTGAGCCATATCTTATGGTTTGAAACGAGTGTTTTTATCTTTTACACAACTAAACAGACTTAATGCTGGATGATAATACTTAGAATGAATTCATGATCTATGTGGATGTATCTATATGTATGTGGAACTTATGTTGGATATGTAGGAATTCCCTAATTGTGGTTTATCTTTCAGGAAAGCCACAATATGGTTTGGCAATAGCCTTATCATTTAGGTATATGATTAACATTTCATGTTTCTTTGATGCAGAAACGTGGCAATAATTAAATCAAGCAAGGATACAAGATATGGATTAGATTCAATTGTTACACATGATGGTGCAAAATTACCATGTTGGGCACTATCAAATTTATCATCATTCAAGCAGAAGTTTGGAGTTGATGCTTATGATCAGGTATCCTGTTTTGAAGTTTTGCGATGTGTTTAACTGCCTATATTATCGGTTTGTGGCTATTAATTATTTTGTTCTTCCCCCTTCCCCTTCCAAGCCTTCCTATAGTTTACTGCCTTCATTTTGTTTGACTCTCACAACTGATAGATGATGACAGCTGGACGTGATTGGCATTGATGAAGCTCAATTCTTTGACGATCTTTATGATTTCTGTCGTGAAGCTGCTGATCATGATGGAAAAACAGTAATAGTTGCAGGGCTAGACGGTGACTACTTGAGGTATTATTACTTAGGATTGGTGTTTTAATAATCCCCTTTGTTTTTGGGAGGGCTGCATCCCAATGTTCTGAAATGATGCCACAAATTGTTCAGTTTGACCGTCTTTATGAGTTATATCAAAGCTTCAAACTTGCAAGTTGATTTTCTGCATCAATTGACAGATGAAGCACCAAACCCCCCCAAAAGTCAATTTAATTCTTTCCATTCCAGGCCATACAAATTTTAGATTTGATTATGGTCATGGTTACTAGTCCCTCTAGGAAAAAAATTGGACAACATGACATCCATAATTCATTCATGTATTCTGAATTGAGTTTTTATTCAATGCAAAACTAGGAATGAAACTGGAAGAACACCATGCATGGGATCAAAAGGAAAATCATGTAGTGTTGGTTGAGCCAATATCTATGTTTGTGTTGTCAAGTAACGACTATACGTAGCAAAATTTGAGCAAATCGCTATTACTCTGTGATACACTATTTAGTTCAAAAGGTTGTCGAATTGCGGTGCTATAGCATTGTAGCTTACTGGAATTTGAACAAACCACTGTGTTTTGTGAGGTGCAATTGACGGCATTAAGCCAAAGTACTTGTTGGAATGAAAGTGGCCAAGCTATACTGTTCTTGATATAACTTTATTTTTAGCTCTTGTAACATAGGGAGTAGGGTATGCTAACACACGGGACTTCAAGTTGATTATTGATTCCGAGGTACTTGATGGCCATGCAATCACCAACACAAGACTTGATTAGAGCCAATTCCATCTTTCCAGTCAAGCATAATCAAGCTCAAGCTTGAGTTGCTTAATAAAAGTTGTATTTGTTTCCTCAACAAGTCTTATTTTACTAGGGATTTTATCATTAGGTTAGGGTTGAATTTGACATTATTAACTGATGGTGTTTCTGTATTTACTGGCAGGAAGAGCTTTGGTTCTGTCCTTGACATAATTCCCCTTGCTGATTCTATAACTAAGTTAAACGCTCGATGTGAAATATGTGGGAAGAATGCTTATTTTACCCTGAGGAAGACACAAGATAAACAGGTTGAGTTGATCGGTGGAGTTGATGTCTATATGCCAGTATGTCGGCAGCACTATGTCAATGGACAGGTTGCCGTCGAAACAGCACGACATGTGGTGGAATCTAAGAAGGTTGAATGCGGCTCCCATACATGATTATACCTTTCTTAGCAGATGCATGCCTAGTTTTCTGCCTCCTGTAACTTGGTCTTTAGAAATGGTCTGCCAAGTCCTACTAATTAAAAGTAAATCTAGATTAGAATCTTTTTTCAATTGACCATGTCAATGTAGTTTTAATGTTTTATTCTAAATCTGAAGGTGTTATTGATTAAATTAGCTTCATTCATTTGATGGATGTGTATTTCAAAGAGTTCAGATGAGAGAGGTGACCAGCTTTTAGGTTGTTTTAGATTGTGAGGTTGGTGAACTTTTAGATATGTGGGGTTATCAATCTGAGTGTACTAATTATGCATGTATTATAGGTTATGTATGTGTAACATGGCATGAACATTTTCGTATAGTCTAAGTATTTAATGATGTTTATCAATTCCTTTGCAAGATTCTCTCCCAGGTTTTTTTGTTCTTTATTTTAATTCATGAGTCAAAAAATACAGAATGAGCTTTACAGTAAAAGGGATAATTACATAATATAGAAAAAGAAGATGATAGTGTTTGAGTGGTGGAGATTGGTTCAATGAAGAGAACATGGGACATTTTTACTGGAGAGAATTTGTTCCCAACAATATGCTGTAATTTTGCCATTTCCTACAAAATTCCTAAAAGAACAAGATAAATTCGTTGTACTGTATGTAGAAAAGATACACATAAAATTTATTAAGAGGTGTGCAAAACATAAATGAGACAGACACCTAAAATGAGAAGTAGGGATTACATAGCACTAGAGTTTTCTATTTGTTGCAAACTCCAAAAACCTGCTACTTGGTTCAAGTACTCAATGTAATTCCATAATATTAATACTACCATACAAGCATAGAACCAAAGCAAAATGTGGTTATGTTCATATACTTAATCATACAACAAACCATAGAACAAAAAATAATAACTGAGCTAAAAAATTAACCAAAGTAAGTTGTGTAGGACCAGAACGATTTAAAAGACAAAAATAAAAATAAAAACCACATTTGCTTTCATTGAGAGTTGAACTCAAGACCTCCCGCTTACTAAACGGGTGCTCTAACCAACTGAGCTATGAAAGCTGGTTGTTACCTTTATCGTCGAATTAATTTAATATCATACAATATAAAATCAAATTACCACGAAATGAAGAACTAATAACGAAAGAATGATATATATAATTGGTATGACTATTTTTTTCAGAACTATGAAATACGTTTCCTCTAATCTCACTTATTAGGAAAAAATTAAGTAAAAACTAGAAAGAAGATAAAAACGCAGCTAACTACAATAAAATACTAAACAATGTTTTTGTGAATATATATATGAGGCACGACTAATTTTATCATGGCAGATAAAAAATTTACTAAAAGATGAGCTCTTCTTGACACCAAATATTGTAAATTATTATTAATCTCAAAGAAGATTTTTTTCTTTCTTAGCTTGAAACCCTTCATGATTTCTAGGATGGGGAGTTGCCAAAAAATCATTGATTAGTATTTGATGATCATGATCTAATTTGTGGTTGTAGTCGAAGATATATGATGTCACATTTGTGATCAATGTAATAGCAGGTATTGTGGTTGTTGCTATGTATTTTGTGGTCATTACCATGTAAATTTACTTTATGTTTGCACAAAGTATTATAATTTATTTTTATCTTATAAAAATCACATATCTTTTATATTTCGTCAAAAATATCACATATATCTTATTACCAATTCACTATCATTTTAAATTATCTCAAACACTTTAAAAAATATCCTTTAATCCGAAAGATAATAGAAGAATAATCTATTCGAGCACTATATAGATGCAATTGGTTCCAACCCAATGTGGCCATTGCATCTGCTATGTTGTGGTAGAACATTTTGTGTTTGTAAACTACACTGTAATATTGTAAATGTAAAATGCTGAGTGATATTGTTGTGCACATTGTCACAGCCATAATATTGTTTTCCTCTCTAAAGAAAGGTTGTAACAAATTATTCTTCTATCTTCCTCTAAAATCCTTTTAAACCTACCCAATTACGGATCATATCTTTAGCTTTTGGATGCACATATCAACTAAATGAGGTCTTGAAATAGTCCAAATTCACAACATGCTCATAAGCCATTTGTTGAGTGGAGAGGAAAAAGTGGTTTGCAGCAGTCTCCATTAGATCATCACTGAAAATACCATTCCAAGAAGCCAGGCATTTCTGGAGCTCATCAAACACCATGAGTGGAAACTTGACACAAACTAAAAACTTAAGAACAAAACACAATGCACCAACATATCCACAATCACTGACTTTGGAGGGAGAAAACAATAGAGTATTATGACGACTTATAAGGCTTGAATCACCATTAACTCCACTATTTTGAGTAGGAATCAAATTCGATATTCTAAAATTTATAACACTCTCACACAATGCGCAACACAAGAAAGTTTAAACGTCACATCTTCATCCAAAATCTTAAGACGATTAATATGGGTCATCTCATTTGTATATTGCGCAACATCAATTTTTTTTATCCAATGTGAGACTTCTAACTCACACTTGACATATCAATATTCTCTTTCTCAAGTGTTAAAATCTCCACATCCTTAATCTAACTTTAGGAACCACTTCTACTCACCCTGCAAGCTAAATATTTGGCTCCGATACAATTGTTGAGACTTCCACAGAGCCTAAAACACCAGGGTGAACAATTATATTTGTTTAAAACCAACCGCACAAGCGAGTTTGGACACTGCATCTCTACCCTAAACCTTATTAGATATATGTGTCTTCTTCCACTTGTATATTGCTCAACATCTTATTTATTGTTGTTGTGTACAAGTGTGAGTTATATGTCCCACATCGGATAAAAGAGTAAAGGTTGAACACCTTATAAGTAAGAGGACCCATAAACCCATTGCCTTAAGGTTTTGGGTAAGAGTGTGGCGTCTCTCTTACTTGTGCGGTTGTTCTAGCCTTGATGTGGGCGGTCCCCAGACACCCCTCCTGACCCAACAGTGGCATCAAAGCTCCGTTCGACGAAGGGTACGACCGAGGCAACTGGTCCGTTTGCGCAGAAAGCAACAACGACGGTACAAGTAGCGTCGGTCCGTTTGCGGAGAAACCAGCAACAACGATACAAGCAAGTAAAAAGCTTCCGCTTGAAGGGGGAGCATGCTGGATAGATGGACTCACACTTGAGGGGGAGTGTTGTTGTGTACAAGTGTGAGTTATATGTCTCACATCGGATAAAAGAGTAAAGTTTGAACACCTTATAAGTAAGAGGACCCATAAACCCATAGCCTTAAGGTTTTGGGTAAGAGTGTGGTGTCTCTCTTGCTTGTGTGGTTGTTCGGGCCTCAATCAATTGTGGTATCAGAGCCCCGTTCGACGAAGGGTACGACTGAGGTAGCCGACCCGTTTGCGCAGAAAGCAGCAACGGCGGTACAAACAATGTTGGTCCGTTTGCGGAGAACCCAGCAACGACGATACAAAGCAAGTAAAAACTTCTGCTTGAAGGGGGAGCATGATGAATTGATGGACTCACACTTGAGGGGGAGTGTTGTTGTGTACAGTGTGAGTTATATGTCCCACATTGGATAAAAGAGTAAAGGTTGAACACCTTATAAGTAAGAGGACCTATAAACCCATTGCCTTAAGGTTTTGGGTAAGAGTGTGACGTCTCTCTTGCTTGTGCGGTTGTTCTGGCCTCGATGTGGACGGACCCCAGGCTCCCCTCATGACTCAACAAACATCAACAATATAACATTTTTAAAAGCAAATTTGTTTTAGGGTATAACTGGAATAATAAAAAATCAAGCTAAAATAAAAAAATCATTTATTTCCTCTATATATTTGTATAGATGAACTCATCAAATTGAATTATAAAAGTGATCTATTTTAGGAACGCATAATATTATAAATTAATAAATTTAATTCATATCTACCGGCAGTATATATCTTTTTGTACATTGTCATTGTGTTAGGTGTTAACCTTATAGTACATAGGAGAAAACAACCTTAGTAATGTTGAGTACAACCGCGAGGTAAATTAAGCCCGATCAATAATTGAATCTGTTATAAGTCAAATTTGGATTCTCCTTAATAATTCGTTGAAGGAAAGTTTGTTAACCACTTGAGTCTAATCACTTGGTTATTTGAAGTTGTTTCATCATTACAAATTTGACTTTCATTATAAATAATTTTTTTTTAGCAACATTATAAATAACTTAAAAATCATATAAATGATGATTTTATGATTAGTTTACTGTATGTAAAGTTTTATACTAATAAATTCTTTTGAAGGACTAATTCAAGTCTATCTTAAGGACTAAAATGAACTTTTACTCTTTTAACTCGAAAAATTAAAAACATCCTCTTTGTTTACTCGAAAAACAATTGTTTTTATTTTTTATTTTTTTTAATACATGATGTGTATTTAACATCAAATGTAGTAGTTAATAAAGTATGTAAAATGTCCTCATGTCAAATACCAACAAGTGCATTAAAACTGTATGTTAAAAAATCAAATATGGAAAGTTATTTTAAAAATCAAATATGAAAAAAGATAATTAATATTACATTGAAAAGTAAAATTTTTCATTTATTTTAAGATAATCATTTTTTACAAATGACTTAATTAATTTGAAAAGGAGAGAGTAATATTGATAAATTTTTATCACACTAATACACCTCTAAATTTTTCCTGTCGTTTTTCTTAATTATTAAACTTGATCAAGAATATAAGAGAGAATTAAAAGAGTTGGATACCATACAAGTTTGTAATTAGAAGTCAACAATAGAGTTATCTAATGTTATCACACGGCACCTAACCAGGCCAGCAAGTGTGAAAGTGGTGGCATGTTATTTGGGTTTGGTAATTTCCCAAAAAATTGGCAATTCCTAAGAAAAATGGAAGGTAGTAGTTGAGGTATTCTCAAATGCCACCTAAGAATCCACAAATAGAGATAAACGTACAATCTACTTTTGTAGTTTTCCTTAACATCCTTGTCTGTTTGTCTTAATAGAAAGAAAGATAATACCAATTGTATGGTCATTGCTTTTGAAAATAAAAACAAAACAAATTTTTGGAAGCATTTTGGTACTACCTTTCTTGCCATTCTTTCTCACACTCTCCCCCACTAAGAAACAAAACCAAGGGCAATGTTTGTCTTTGCTAAGGCATGTTTGGACTCTAGCTAAAGTAGAGAATATTAAAAACTCCAAGGCCAGCCTGATTCCCTATCCACCTCATGTAAAGACAAAAGAAAACATCTTCATTGGAAGTTTTTGTTAGAAAAGAAACAAACAAAAGTTTCTTAGAGAGAGAAAAGACAGTTTTATAGACATAAAGACAGAAACAACCTAGAGTCACACTCTCACCAATTCCATACTCCACTCACTAATTACATACAACAAAACAATAAAGACAAAATGGACCCTTCAAAACATTGTCACAACTTCAACTTAGCTATGATCAATTCAATTCCTTGAAATTGAAATTAATCAACAACAAACAACTTCAGTCCAAACATTGATTTCCTCTCCCACATCAAACACACCAAAACCACCCCATTATTCTTCCAATAACCAAGTTTTCTTCTTTCCATGGGGCTTCATCTTCTCTCTTCTTCAATTTCAAAACCCATCAAGGATTAAGCTTTTCCTTCTTCCATTTCTTAATTCCTCTAATGTACTTTTTCTAGGGTTCCTCAATAAATTTCCCCTGAATCACTGGAAATTCTTCTTTTACTCTTGTCAATTTCAATATTCAACCCGTCTCACTCTACTTTCCGTGTAGGATCTGCAGAAGTTGACTCTGAAATCATCTTAATTTCTTTGTATTTTCATTGCAAAGTGTGAGATTTTGATATATTAGAGCCTTAAAAGCTTGTTTTTTTGTTTGATTCAAAATAAAAGTTATCACTTTTTTTCTTTCTATCTACTTGGCAATCAAATCACCTACAACCCTTTTCTTGATTATTCCAAAATCCTAAGATTAAGATTGTTGTTACTTGTTACATGGAATGGAATCTATGTTACAAGAAGAAGGGTCTTCATCAGTAACTTGTTCACCTTTACAGTTATTTTCCATGATGTCAGTTTCACCTAGCATAGGAGGAATAGGATCACCTTATCCATGGCTTAGTAGAGAATTGAAATCTGAGGAAAGGGGTTTGTATTTGATCCATTTGTTAATCACTTGTGCAAATCATGTAGCTTCTGGTAGTCTTGAAAATGCAAACACAACACTTGAACAGATTTCTCAGCTTGCAACTCCTGATGGAGACACTATGCAAAGAATTGCTGCATATTTCACTGAAGCACTTGCTGATAGGATACTTAAAACTTGGCCTGGACTCCATAGAGCCTTAAATTCCACAAGAATTATTATGCTTTCTGAAGAAATTATGGTTCAGAAGTTTTTCTTTGAGCTTTTCCCTTTCTTGAAGGTAGCATATATTTTGACAAATCAAGCTATTGTAGAATCTATGGAAGGTGAGAAAATGGTTCATATAATTGATCTTAATGCTGCTGAGCCTGCACAATGGATTGCTCTTTTACAAGTTTTGAGTGCAAGACCTGAAGGTCCTCCTCATTTAAGAATCACAGGGATTCATCAGCAGAAAGAGGTTTTGGAGCAGATGGGCCATAAACTTTCTGAAGAAGCTGAGAAATTAGATATACCATTCCAATTTAACCCTGTTCTTAGCAAGCTAGAAAATCTTGATTTTGATAAACTTCGTGTGAAAACCGGCGAGGCGCTTGCAATTAGTTCTATTCTGCAGTTACATTCCCTTTTGGCCTTGGATGATGAATCATCCTCAAGGAGAAAAACTCCTATTCTGTCAAGAAACTCAAATGGACTTCACCTGCAAAAAGCCATGCTTATGAACCAAAACACATCATTAGGTGATTTACTTGAAAAAGATATGGTTAATGGCTATAGTCCAAGTCCCGATTCAACATCATCATCGTCGCCAGCATCTTCATCTGCTTCAATGAATGTGGAGAGTTTTCTCAATGCTTTATGGAGTTTGTCACCGAAAGTCATGGTTGTAACCGAACAGGACTCGAATCACAACGGTTCGACTCTGATGGAGAGGCTGCTTGAAGCTCTATATTCTTATGCTGCATTATTTGATTGTTTGGAATCAACTGTATCAAGAACATCACTAGAGAGATTAAAGGTTGAGAAGATGCTGTTTGGCGAGGAAATCAAGAACATAATTGCATGTGAAGGAGCTGAAAGAAAGGAAAGACATGAAAAACTTGATAAGTGGTTTATGAGACTTGATTCGTGCGGATTTGGTAATGTGCCTTTAAGCTATTATGGTATGTTGCAGGCAAGAAGGTTTGTACAGAGTTATGGTTGTGAGGGATATAGAATGAGAGAAGAAAATGGTTGTGTAGTAACTTGCTGGCAGGATAGGTCTTTGTTTTCAACAACAGCTTGGAGAGCTAGGAAGTAATTGAAACTAATTTTCAAGCCAGAAGAAGAAGAAGGGAATATTAGAAAGAAGAAAAATATGATATGAAGTGAAGAAATGATGGGTAGAGTTTTGAGGGTTTTAATTTTTGTTTTTGTTTTTCTCTGTTTGAATGAAAGAGTTTACCAAATATGGTAATGAGTATTCATCATTGTCAATTTAGAGATACTTTTATTTTCCTACTTGACTGCTACTCATTTTGTTCTTCATGAACTCCTATACTCTAACCTGTATGGTACTTGAATGTATATGAGCTATTTTTCTCATTTTACTTGTTCAATGTAATCATTTATCTTGAAATGCATACTATATGCGGTCACCTCTCTTTTTCTCTCCACCTGCACTATTTTCCTATTTTTCTGGACAACATAAATCAACAATACTTGTGAATCCAACAAATTCAACAACTCACATTAGAGTGACAAGAACTAGATGTTCCATTGGAGTGACAACTAGATGTTCCATTAAAGACACCCCAGTTAAAAAAGTGAATTTCTGGAAATTACTGGACGGAACGATAAAGTTGTTAATGAAAAATGACACATAGATGAATCATTATTGTTTGAGAGAATATTATTTTTATCCTTCACTTATTTTCTATTACCACATTATCCTTGTAAGGTAAGTGTTTTGTAGTTCATCAAATTCCGTTAAGGTGCTTGCTGCACTATTTAGCAATGCTCAATCCATAATTATAATGGTGAATATGTAAATGTAAATGTGTCTATTTTAAAGGGATGCTAACTATGCGTAACAACAATGACTCCGTGAGAGTAGGGATGACAAAGCGGACCTCCCCACCAATTAACGAATTGTTCAAGTTTGATTTTTAGATAGAATAATTTTTGCTTAGGCCCCTTTTCCTGAGAACCGGAGGGTTAACAAAAAAAATTACTCAATATCAAAATGATCATGTATATGCAGGTCTGGATATGTAACAATTATGCTTTTCACTTGAGCAATATAAGTGTGCATATCTTGAACTTCTTCAAGCATAGGATGATTATATAGGCATTATGGCGGTCTTGATGTTATATAGCTTCCTAAGGTTACACTTAGTTGTGTCTCATCGTTTTATTTTGTTTTGTTTTATAGATCTTTGGTTGTTATTAGTTTTTCACATTTGTCTATTGTTCATTCCTGTGCTATGCACTTAAACCTTGCATAATAATGTCTTTCTTCCAAGTATGTCAAACAATCACATTGGCAATTGAAGTTGATGTGAAGTTTTAATGTTCATTTTATTATAGTTTTGATTTCCGGGAAACAATTACTCTTTTTGGAAAGAAAAAAAAATATTGTAATTTAATTTATATTAATTAATTCACCCATTTGGAAAAAAAAATATTGGTTTAAGGTGAAAAATATATTGTAATTTAATTTACATTAATTCACCCAAAAGTGTAATATTGGTTTGGGTGGTTTAATTAGTTAAGCAACATTTAGCTTGTGAGGGAGAACTAGTGTTTCCATCCCAGAAAGATTTGGCCTTAGAGAGAAGAGTTTTAAGCTGCAATTTAAACTATAAATATTTTACTTTACTATCTTTTTTTTTGACTGGATTTACTTTGCTAATTTGTATCCCTCATTCTGTAATTGTTATTTCTATTGATATGCTATAAGTATGTTTTGGTGAAAGAAACTTCTAATTTGATATTTTTCTTCTCAAATTTATGTCAAAATTCACCTTTTCTTTAAACATCAAGATGTTTGGATAAAAAATTTAATTAACAATTTGTTAATAAAAAAGGACAAAGAACAATTGAAATTTCTACTCAAAAAAATCATTAGAAATTTAATATTTGACAATTCTTTATCATACATCCTTATTGCAAAATCTACCATTGGATTATATTATAGATTAAGTCTATACAATTTGACATTCATCTCAAATCCTTTGAAATTTCAATGAGATACATCAAATCAACTTCTCATATATATATATATATTTTATCAAACACACAAATTTTGATTTATCTTATTGATTATCAAATGATTAAGATTAATGGCAAATTTTATAATACAAATATGCAATAAAAATTATCAGTAATATCATAATATTAAGTTTGACACTGTCTCAAAAAATAAAGATAAATTCTACATAAACTAATATATCTAGAGAAACTTATAAAAATAAACTAAAAGCAACTTCGAAACGCGTCATTTATTACTTCTTTAAATTCTTTCAAGTATTTATAAAATGTTGATAAATTTGTACAAACACGTGCATTTTTCTTAATCATTATTTAATTGAGGAACATTATATCACACAAGTATAACCCAGTTGATAATTGCAAGGTTATATGCAAAGACATGTGTTTAAATGTGATATTCTTTATTTTTCGTCGGATCTAACCATTAGATTATTTGATAAAAAAATAATTAAGGAACATTATCATGACATTAAAAAATTTGAAATGTATAATTTTATAGTAAATTATATATATAAAATTGAATCCCAATGAATGAATTAAATATGTAGCATTTTAAAAATAATAATAATAATTTAATAATTTGCAGTTGAATGCATGATTGGTAGTACTAGCTAGTTATCCAAAATCCAAAAGGAAGTATAGAAGAGAAGAGAAGAGAAGAATGGATAAGAAGTTGTGATTCTCTCTCTTTTCATGCAAACAACAAACAAACAAAATGGGTTTCAGTTTAACACAAACTCCTAACACCAATCTTCAATTTCAATTTCAATTTCAATTTTCTTCAAAACCGTTTCTCTCTTTACAATTTCATCAAACATGTAGTAGTCGACTAAAACGCAGCGTTCCGAAGCTTCGCGCTCAATCTGAAAATGGTGCTGCGGTGCTTACTTCTGATGAGGAGAAGAATCTCGATGCTAGTAATTATGGAAGACAGTACTTCCCTCTTGCTGCTGTTATTGGCCAAGTAATTCTTCCTTTTCAACATTTTCTGTATTAATAATCAATATTTTATTACAATTCATACTTGTTTTGATGATTTTACTCATTATATTCATTCTTAGAAAGTTGCACCTTCCAATGAATATCTTGTATTCCGAATTAGCTTAGGATTAAAAATGTGAATGTTAGTCGAATTTTTGCTGTTGATGGATGAAGTTTGCAAATTATGGTTGTTATGCAGGATGCTATTAAAACTGCTCTTTTACTTGGGGCTACTGACCCTAGGATTGGAGGGATTGCTATATCAGGAAGGCGAGGAACTGCTAAAACGATAATGGCACGTGGAATGCATGCAATACTTCCACCCATTGAAGTAGTAGAAGGTTCCATAGCCAATTCAGATCCGTCGTGCCCAGAAGAGTAAGGTCACTCGTTTCTTCCTTATTTTAGAAAAATGTTAGCAGGTTGGAGAATTAAGAAATAAATAAAATAACTTTCAAGTTTAAGATGGCATTTTGTCCTTTTACAACATAAAAGTAGATAAGAGCTCAAGGCCGTAATACATTTACATTATAATATCATGGGTTGAGTTTATTCATACTTTCTCAATGGAGCATGATTTGATCATGCATAGTTGATGATATAGTAACATTGTTAATTGGTTTTATTAAATAAGCAATTGTAAATTTGTGTGTCATCTTTTAGATATACATACTTGGCCTTGTAGTTAAAACCAGCAATAACATATCCCAAAATTTTTTGTGCTGTGTTCCTCTTTTTTTCTGCTGAAGAATTAATAAATTGATTTCAAGTAACCATGATTGACATCACAACTTTGTAATTGGGATGAAACAATCTTTGTTGGTCCCCTTTCTTATGTTTACCTTTAAGTCATTGTTTTAAAAGCTGTCTTAAATTAAGAGTAATATTTGTAGGTGGGAAGATGATCTTGCCCAACGCGTGGAATATGATTCTGATGGAAATATTAAAACTCGTATTGTCAAATCTCCCTTTGTTCAGGTACTGTTCAGAGAATAAGCTTAACATGTATGTGATTAAGTTCTAGCATTGAAGATTCATTATGTTAATTACTATTTGTGAAGAAATTATTTTTCTATAAAGCATCATAAATTTCTTTATGCTTCAGATTCCTCTTGGAGTCACAGAGGACAGACTCATTGGATCAGTTGATGTTGAGGAGTCTGTGAAGACTGGCACGACTGTTTACCAACCAGGCCTACTTGCTGAAGCTCATAGAGGTGTTCTATATGTTGATGAAATTAATCTTTTGGACGAGGGTATCAGTAATTTGCTCCTTAATGTATTGACTGAAGGAGTAAATATTGTTGAAAGAGAGGGAATCAGCTTTAGGCACCCCTGCAGGCCCCTTCTGATTGCTACCTATAACCCTGACGAGGGTTCTGTTCGTGAACATCTGCTAGACCGCATTGCAATTAATTTGAGGTACTGCTGTAATCCACAATGTTGCTCCTTCAGGATTCTTCTTTATTTTCCTCCCTTTACAAGATAGGCCCAAGATCTAGTGTGGCGATGAGGCAAATAAGCTACAAAATTTCATACAACAACAACCAAGCCTTATCCCACCGAGTGGGGTTGGAAGCTACAAAATTTCAGATTAAAAATGTCATGAAATCATTATTTTTAAAATACACTGAAACTGTCCTCAAGTGATGAAAATTCTTTCACTTTCCCTGCTCCCATTTCTTCTGTATTTGTCTCCGCATCTCTCTCTCCCCCTCCCGGAAACAACAGCTGGTTCATTGCCAATTTTTACTTTTAGCATTTACAATTTGGCATCTGACATGGTAAGAAAAACCAATTTGAAAACTTTTTAAGCCGTCATAGTTTTATAAACTAATAATAAATGATTGAGTGGTTAAAAAAACCCTGACCTAATACTTAGTTAATTAGACGAGTTATCAAAATTTGATCATCTCTCTTATTTCTAATTATACACCCCTCTGCAGTGCAGATCTTCCAATGAGTTTTGAGAACCGTGTTGCAGCTGTTGGAATTGCGACAGAATTTCAGGATAACTGTGGCGAAGTATTTAAAATGGTTGATGAGGATACAGACAATGCAAAGACACAGGTATGCCTAGGAGGGTAATAAAAATCATATCGGAAAAGTGAAGAACAAATAGGGCACGCTAGGGTTTTTATTGAACATCAATCTCCTCCCTGAATCTGAATCAGGATGATTGCAAAATCACAAGGGAGGATAGAAAAAGACGAGTTATAGATAGGTAGACATAACCCGAAAAAGTTGGAGTGTCTACGCACTCCCTCTCAAACTTTGCACCAATTGTTTGCACTAAATCCTATCGGATCTGTACTATTTCCTCATACTATCTATACATTGTTGTTTCTGTATCTCTCCTCTAATTTGGTTGTGATCTCTAATAACTGTTGAAACAGTCATCATTAACTTGAACTGGCCCCGGTTTTCACAATAGAAACTATCTGAAATTCTATTCCCCACTGCTCATCCTTATTCTACCTACAAAACACGTTTTTAGCGTGGGTTCTGCCGACAAGAAAACCTGTAAAGAAGAGTGGCCTGAAGCCCTATGAACGTAATAAATAAAATTACTCAGACTAAAGAGTTACCAGCCACTGTAAGATTGTAAGCATAATGCATAGGTTCACAGTCCTAATGTCATTTCCACAATGTAAATTATGGTTAAGATAGATGGTGAGGATCTACATAATTTTATCCAAATATGGATTTTCGGGTCAAGTCCCAGAGGCAAACAATGCAGTTGAATCTCCCAGCCGAGACTTTGTAAACCTTACCACGAAATCACTAATTTTACCATACCTATGTTGGCTTGGTATCTGCTTTTTGAATTCCTTTTGTATATTTTATTCTGGTTTTTGTTATATAGTTAAATGAACTTCCTAGTTGACAGCTTTTATTTCACAATATAGGCTTTTCTATGTAGATTGACAGCTACAGTGCTATGACTTGATATTTATGAAATGCAGATCATCTTGGCCAGAGAGTATCTCAAGGATGTTACTATTGGCAAAGAACAATTAAAATACCTGGTTCTTGAGGCTTTACGAGGTGGTGTTCAGGTAAATGCTCTGTAACAAGTCCTACGTTTCAGCAGAAGTATTTTATATAGTAAATCTGATATATGCTACATATATCCATTGATTGTGAATTTTTGGTTAATTCTTTTTGTTTCTTAAAGAGAAGCAATTCTTCAACTGTCTATTGAAGTAAATCACCAAACAGATGTCTTATTCTTCTATTATATCCAAATCTCTTTTTGTTTGAGAGGGCATCTAAATCTCTCTTAATAGTTTGACTTATAGTTTATCTTGATCTCCCTCTTCCTCTAACTATTAGATTACAAATCATCTAGTTCAAACCAATCAAGTGAACGGGACAAGAAAACATTGCCTGAATAACTGATCATTCTATATTCTCTCATCTACTGTGTTTAGGAGATTATGTGTGCAATATAAATTTTGAAAACACAAGAAACATCGTGTATTATTGAGACCAAAGAAAGGTTATAGTTTTAAAGGAAATATTCTGGATTCTCTCTCTCTCTCTCTCTCTCTCTCTCTATATATATATATATATATATATATATATATATATATATATATATATATATATAATATGAGT
>Ga0315914_1002412_pt1 | contig 28654 bp, 13 predicted proteins | sample MpolenodulesMG_FD_203920 | JGI IMG/M metagenome (GOLD analysis project Ga0315914, IMG submission 203920) | Medicago polymorpha root nodule microbial communities from Los Angeles, California, United States - elongated nodules | ecosystem: Host-associated > Plants > Roots > Nodule | place: USA...
GAGATGTTTTCAATTTTTCATAAACACCTCATTTGCTACATTCGTAAATAATAATATAATAACATTTGGTTGGAATATTAACTGACGGTTATGATTAATTTAAATAATTGTTACAATGAGGACACTTCTCCATAATCTCAATGTGTTCTTCTCTTGTCTAGTTACTTTATAGTAGAAAGTCAATGATCCAGCTCGTGGGCTATTAAGAAAAGATGAAAATTTATTTATTTTATAATCTTGTTATGAAAAATATTGGAAGTGCTACCATGAGATGGTAAATAGAAGCAATGATACCACAATCAGAAAGAACACGATCAAATCCAACAAATAAGTCATATGAAGTAGAAATCGTCGTGAAGAAATCCACGATGAGAGATGAAGATTTAGCTAAACCATTAACATGAAAGATGAAAAAATTCACGATGAATGACGAGGAACACGTTGAGATTATGGAGAATAGCTCTCACCGTAACAATTTTTTTAATTAATCACATCCATAAATTAATTGTTTTTTTAAGGATACGTCCATAAATTAATATTACAGTCAAATGTTGATATTTAGAATAACTTTAAAGACATACTCTTAGATTCAATTGATCCATTCTCATATGATAATATTACAATTAGGGGCGGATCTGGGATTGTCTCTTTAATGTGGCTAAATTTTATTCACATCAAAAGCTTTAAATGACAATATTAGACTCAATCATAAAATATATCGTAAAAGTTTAGTATTTTCTTCTTCAAACTTCTTATTTAACCCTTTTCAATTAAAATATAGTTGAATAAAGGAAATAAGAAAGTAATTCACATTCAAGAAACATTTTATCAAATGATTTAAAAAATTGTTAATGTTTTTTGGTTGTGAAAGAAAGGTGTCAATTTAATATAATTAGAGAATTTTTTAAATCAATTTAGCATTATATACTTAATTATCATTGTGCTTTATGAATAAAAGAGTTCAAACAAATAAATTGGGCCTAAATTAGCTCGTTATCTTACTCAACATACACATATGAAATATGCTCTTTACCCAAATGGGTTCACTCATTCTCAAGTGAAATTCCATATTTACCCTTTTATTCACGCTAGTTATAACTAACTCAACATACTATTATAACTAACTCACGCTAGTTATAATAGTAGCGTGACTTAAGTCACGCAGCGTGACTTAAGTCACGCAGCGTGAGTTAACTCACGCTACGTGCTGTTCTTAGCTCAGCCAGAGCCTCATTCTGCCTCATTTTCAAACAACACACTCAAATCTCTCTCAATTCTCTCTCAAATTAACCAACTCCAAAATTCCTTCAACTTCAAATCAAACAACACTCCAATAACAAGAACAAGTAAACTTTCACTTAAATTATGTTGGTATGATATATTTTTTTACTTAATCTAGAATTTTGGCCAAGGTTAACAATAGCATGAGTTAACTCACGCCAAGGTTAACACACTAGCGTGACTTAACTTGCGCTAGGTTGGCCGGTGATATTTGGTCAAGAACACGTTTTTTTGAATACACAGTGAGATTAATTAGGCTTTTTTTTTTCGAATTTATTCAATACACAACTTTAATCGAATTCACACTGAGTTTAATATTCAATACACAACTTTATTCGAATTCACACTGAGTTTAATTAGGCCTTTTTTCAATTTTTTTTCATACGTAACCTTATTCGAATTTATTCAATACACAATTTTTATTCTAATTCACGCTGAGTTAAGTGGCGCATATTCAAATTTATCTAAGTGGCGCATACGTAACTTTATATTATTTTATTTACTTTATTCTAAATTATTTGTTCACTTTATTTACTCAATATTAATAATTATTTGATTTTATTTATTCAATACATAATCATAATCATAAAATAAATACAAATAAAAAACAAAATTAATAAATATAACTCTCGTTTTATTAATATCATTCAAACATTACAATAAGCAATACATATATTTTATTGGAATTCACTAATCTAGTTAATATCTTTTTACCCTCTTGGGGTAAAAAGTAATTTTTACCCTCTTCGGTATATACCAATAGCTCTTGGGGAAAATAGTGATCCGTCCTGTTGGGGAAAAAGACATCAAGATCCGTTGAGGTAAATTTAAATTTGGTTCCTTTTATACCCCATGATGATTCTTTTTACCCACGGTAAAAAGATTTTGGGAGTAAAAGGAAGCAAACCTAATTTTACCTCAAGGGATGATGCCCTTTTCCCCAACCCAGCGGACCACTACTTCCCCCAAAAGCCACTGTATATACCTAAAGAGGTATAAAGAGTCTAGAGACAATAGAAGCAAGAAAGAAGAAGAGAAAAAGGGGGAGAGAGTGGGAGGAGATAATGTGAAGAAAAGAGGAAGTTTGTGAGGGTATTTATAGGTGGTTTAAGGTAGCATAACACTTAATGAGGTCAAAAAACGTGAAAAACTTAAAAAAAAAAGGTGTAAAAACCATTAAAATGCATTGACTACCGTCCAAAAAACGTGTGTTCTTGAGCTGTAACCACCGGCCAACTAGCGCGAGTTAATTCACGCTGAGCTATAACGTGCGTGAGTTAAGTCACGCTGCGTGACTTAACTCACGTAAAAAATACACTAGCGTGACTTAAGTCACGTAAGACATTTTGGACATTTACTTTAAGAATGTGCGAAACAGTTTGGATAAAGAGCAGAATTCTACACATATACCCTAAGATTTCATTTTATACTCAGCTGCTGCCTGCCTCTTTCAGCAACAACAGATCTTCTTCTTTCCTATTTCACAAAGATCCACAAATAGTGGGATCATGATGTTTGCACAAAATCACCAACAACGTTGCGTTTCTTCTCCTTCTTGTTTACTATATTGTAGAGCTACACTCAAAATTTTTGTAAATTCTAATATATGAACCATAAGGTGTAACACGGAAGAAGAAAAAGGGTGAGAAAATCTGGTGTGGCAACAGCCACACTGTGCCTTACACAGATCCGCTCCTGATTACAATGTTAATTCATAACTTAAACCCATCAATTTATACACAAAAAAATCCATAAACGTCGATCATTAAACCATCATGATCAAGTTCAATCGTAACAAGTTGTCGTAACCCCATTTTATTAATTTTGCACACAAACTCGAGTAAGCATTCTAGTAACATTTTAAAATAAAATGTATCAAATGGTTAAATCAAACTCATAATATCAAATTACACTAATCAAACTTCATGTTTGATATTTGTGTATATTTATCAATAAAAAGGATTAAAAACTATATAAATAGTATAAGTATTATATATATTGATACTTACAAATTAAAAAAAAAAAAGTAATAAATTATTACAAAACAAATCACATAAATATGTATCCATATCTAGTGAGAACGGAAAAAAGCTTATCATTTGATACATCACATACAAACCAAATGTGATCAATACAAACAACCAAAGTCCAAAATTATCTCTCACATGATCAATCTCAAGAATAAAATCAAATTTTGGTTTCGGAGTCATTGAAAAAAATGACAACAATGAAAATTGTTGAAAACATAAAATTTAAAAGAATGTATAGTATATAGATATAGATATAGATAGATTTGAAGGGTTGATAAAAAGTTTTCTGCATATAGCAAATATTTTTTAAGGTTTCAACAATATTATATTTCATCGCACTGCATTACTGCTTGATGATTTCATGTATTGCGTATAGTGACAAAGTTTTTTATGATCGAGCTAAAAGTTTCAGAGTCATTGAAAAAATGACAGCAATGAAAATTGTTGAAAACATAAAAAACATAAAATTTAAAAGAATGTATAGTATATAGATATAGATATAGATAGATTTGAAGGGTTGATAAAAAGTTTTCTGCAGCGTGAGTTTTTATAGCAAACATTTTTTAAGGTTTCAACAATATTATATTTCACCGCACTGCATTACTGCTTGATGATTTCATGTATTGCGTATAGAGACAAAGTTTTCTATGATCGAGCTAAAAGTTCTACTTTCTTAATGATAATGAATTCCATCTAGTTTAGCCTATAATAAGGTTCGTTTCCCCTGCATTCAGATTATTAAGACTGCCACCATCCCAGCCAGCCTTTGCAAGAGGAAGAGCACCAAACAATTTGACGATTCCAAGATCAAGTTCCCATTGGTTTTCAAGAAAATCAGACCACCATCCAGGAAGCTGTAGACCACATACAAGGCCAAGAAGCCTAACTTGTTTATGTAATGTCATCGAGTGATGAAAGTATGTTTGGTTTTTCCAAACATTTCTGTGGTTTATCTATTACCAGATTTTCCCTTGGAGATCTTTAGACCATTGTTTTTGGTTCAAATGTTTCTGTTGGATATTATCCCTGTTTTATCTTTAAATCATTTTGTTCACTTCATATGGAGGTGCAATGCCTCTACTCAAAAAATGCTCAAATTCGAAGGCAGTGACTACATTATTGCATAATACTAGAACCCTTGTGAAAGAAGTTGAAATTTGGAAACTCATGTGAAACTTTTAGTTTTGAAGTTCATTTTCACAGCTGCTAACTAAGATTTTTTTATTTTAAATAAAAACCGGTCTTTAATAATAAGGATTCATATCTAGATTGGACTCATCCATAATTACACCAATGAGAATTTGTTTGGCCACTATACTAGCAGCCCTATTTTGTTTCTATTTGCATAAACAACCTCAGCCCTATGAAAAACCCTACTTCCAGACTTTTCCAGCAAAGGATCTCCAAATGCACCGAGCAAAATTGTTTGATTTGGTAGTTGTGAAAATCAAGCTCAATAGACCTTATTAGCTTTGACCATGTTTAGGTAAACCTGTCCTGTAAACCTTTTGCATTCCTGAATTTTACCATACTGACAATTATGATGTAGATTTGTAGAGGTATCTGTGGATAGCATGCAAAATTGCCGGTAGTATAAGGAATCCTCCATAGAATGTGCAGACAAACCTTTCACAACTTACCTCAACTTGTGTCATCTCATGACATGATGAGCACTGATAAATAAGATTAATTTGTGACATCTCTAGGAAGGAAAGATACGGATTTCTTTTTTCCAAGTTGTTTCTCCTTAGCAGAGTTTCTTTAAGAAAAAATAGATTTAATTTTCTTCTGTGTATTTTGGGTGCGTTTGTTTTTACCTTTAAAAAAAATAGATTTTGTGTTAGAAAAATGTAAAGAATTTTTTTTTACAAATTTTAAAAAAAAATCTGAAACTATTTGTGTTTGTTTACAATCCAAACAATTGATTTTTTTTTTTTTAAAATGATTTTTAACTAGTTCATCTCTTACGTCCTTATGTCTAAAAAAAAAAAGATTTTAAGAAAAGGTAATCCTAATAGTTTTTCATTTTAGAGTCAATTTTTTTTTTGAGAAATAGATTTTTCAAAAAATCCTAAACAAACGCTTATAAGTGACAAAAGTGATTTTTTTTACTCAAAAATAGTTTTTTTTTTCCTAAAAAAATCTAAAACAATTGGGGTCTTTAAATGCTTTCTGTTACCCCAAGAACAATGACACAAAAGGGTGTGTGTTACTGATTATATCTAGTAAGATTTGTCTTATTATATAATGAAATATTCATTTTGTGGTGGTGGGACATTGAAGAATTCATGCTTCTTGTATATCATGATGTTTTTTCTTTCTATGTTTCTGTTCTTATAAAATGATCAAGTTTAACAGTCACAAATTACACATGACAAAGTTTTCAAGGTAAAATGATTTAATTAAACTCTATCTTCACTTTGGGATTCTGTTAACTATCTAAGCAGCCAACATATAAGAACAATTTTATATCGAGTGTGGACAAATTACGGACCGGGAAACATGCTTTATAGAATTCAAATTACTCATAATTCATATATCATGTTTTTTTTTGGGTAAAGTAATTCATATATCATGTTAATCATCATTATTATCCAATACTCCAACGTTTGTGATTATAATGTCCAGTAAAGAGGCAGTAAATCAAGAAGAGTATAATTCTCTAATATTTCCATGTTTCTTGTCAGGTCATATATTTGTCATTATATGTTTTTTGTTGTGAAAAATAATACACAAACAATTACATCCTTTTTGCATGCTGGCTGACATTACACTAAAAGATGTCTGCATTTCTTATTACAACAATTGGAGCTGCTATATAGCATATCTAAGAATGTTTGAGAATTCATTCATATGATAACAACCTCATAGGTTAGGTCTAGCACTTTAGCTATATTAGTGCAAATTAAACTTCATTGAATTTTGCAGGCCTCAAACGTTATCTACTCTATACACTATCACTTTATGTGGCAACACCTTAATGTACTAAAGTTTCTAATGCATGTGCAAAGAAAGCTGAATTCTAGGAATAACAATTTCACTTATGTTGATCATAAACATATATACATACACGTGTTTAACAGTCTAGCTAGTGGCGTAAGAGAAATCTAAAATGAACAAACTAAGTTTTTGACTATTCCCTAAAAAAAATTCGACTAAAACTTACGTCCTTCGGTCATTATTATAAACAAAAATTTACATTTTATATTCATATATAGTCTTTATTATAAACCACATACATTATTTAATAAATAAATCTAAAATGTTGATTTTTACTTATAATAGTGACCGGAGGGCGGAGACTGTACATTTTTTTTCTTCATTTTATTGCATTAATTTTCCAGTAATTATTAAGAGTCAAATCAAATGTATCTTCTAATCAAGATGGAAAAAAAAAATTCTTCCCAATTTGCTGCGGAAATAGATATACAGCTGCTAATAATTTAATCGGTGCAAGGGTAACCCGTTTTTATTTGTCAATGTATTAATGAATATATATCAATTAGTATCCCAGCATTACAAGTTGCGGGGATAGCTCAGTTGGGAGAGCGTCAGACTGAAGATCTGAAGGTCGCGTGTTCGATCCACGCTCACCGCATTTTTATTATTTTTTATTTTTTTTAAAACATAGCCACTTACACGGTTCAAAATCCAAACTTAATATTGATTCGTTTCAATCTGACTTCAACTTTTTTAATGACATTTTTGTCTCCATTTTCACCCTACATATAAATTCAACATAGTTTGATGCAGTTTCAATAACTAAACCAAAACCCTTCTCATGACAAATATAAAATTAAAAAACTTAGACCCTTTGTTGAGACAAAGAAACACATGAACAACACATGTCAAGCTCGGTTATATAATTTAGACAATAAAACTTGAAAGATATGAGACAACCCTTTTGCAATAATAATTATTATGTTAACACAAGAACAACACATGCCACTTGGTGTCTGAAAAAGTGGAAGATTCGTAGCCCATTCAATGGACACAAAATACACCATTTCGTTTGGTGTCAACGTGATCTGCAGAAAGCATCATATATAATGGATGTCTGGCAATAAGCAATAGCTACATACCACACTTGAATAATCTTTTGGGGGGTCATGATTATTTTCAAACTAATATAATCCCACCTTTTGTAGCTACTAGTATCCATTTCATGCCCATGTTTACTTGCTTTATGCATGCATGTCCTGGTTATAATTACTAACAAAGTATCTTGTCAAAAAATTATAATCAAATAACACATTATAATATACTCAATACACTTTCCTTTCCTTAATTTGTTGAATTTAAAGAGATATCACTGTTTTAAAAAATCAATTCCACTCATTTTGGGAAGTAGGGAATACATGATATGGTCAAAATATGATGTGAATAGTGCACACATAGTTAAAATATGTCACTCATTTGGGAAGGAGGGAGTACATGATATGTGTGAGATCAAACACCACTTATTTTTTGTTCTACAATTTTTTTTTATTAAGAAATCATTTTATTCACTTGGAGAAAATATTGAGGATTTAAACATAGTCCCTTTTTCGCCAGAATTAACTCACTCTTTTGGATAATGATCTCATGTATAATAGTGTTAAATATTAGATATTTTGAGTTTATATTATTGTGTGTTTTTCATTCGTCATTTCATAGATTTTCGATAATTCATGTTAATGCATCATAAAAGTTTGAGAAATTTATATAATAGACTATTGAACTTATGTTATTACCCTTTAGATTTTACTATATATCTCTTGATAACTTGTATTTTGATAAATTTTAAAATCCTTTGTTATTCTCGTCTCTTTATATTATATTTCATACATTAGCAAGAAAATAAGTATTGGTGCAATTTTTTGAAAAAACGTCAAAGGACACACACAGTTATCTATCTATTGATGCATTTTCAGCCTTCATTCGGCCAAATTGTACTTGAGGGAACTATTTGCACAGCAGTCACAATGTGTGCTAGTACTGTATTAGTACACAAGTTTCTACCAACACCTAAGCTCATAAACAAGAAAGTAATTAATGAAAAAGAAAGTAATCAATGAGCTAACTTTTTGTAAGTACGTACTACGTAGTTAAGGAACATGTATGATTTTGTATTTGTAGATAAAAAAGATCCATCGTGGACATAGTTAACTTCACTAAAATACTATTGGCTCAAACATACGTTGTAGCCTTGTAGGCATATGGCAATCATCCCGTCTCCAAGTCGCTACAAAAAAAAAATAAATCTAAACTCAACTATAATGTTACTCGAAACGATTCCATCCCATAAAAGTTATCAATGTTTGTTTGACAACTGTTAAATGATTGTCTTTCAATTAAAGATAATTTGATTCATCAAGGGATGTAAAACATAGCATGCCCTTTGTGTGTGGGAGTATGTAACATGCACGAAACATCCAAACATCTATTTTTCGAATGTCTAGTTTTTGGTAAGTCATGGTCAAATGTCTTGTCTTACTTAGAAATCAACTATGTCTTACTTAGAAATCAACTATGCGTCGCCAAACAACAACTTTTAGCATGTGGATCAATTCATAAGTTTTGTTTCCAAGGGTATAATAACAATATAATGCCTTTATTCAATATAAGCACATTTTTGATTAAAAATTTGTCTATAAATATAAATCCATTTTCAAATTACTAGATGTGTTTATTATTTTTTCCTAAACATACCCATAATTAATACTACTAACTTGTTTTGAAATATGAAAAATCAAATTTAATACATATACAAACAAATAACAATTTGGTAATATTAACACACAAAATAGACACATTAATTACACTAACAACTTTTCTTAAAAAATGTGAAAAATGCAAAAGGTGCTTACATACAGAGACGAAGGGAGTGTGTGATTAATTTAAAAATATCAATTTTCGGTCGGTAGGATCACATAAAAGGTCTTGTCATTTACATGTTTTTGTTTTTTGAGAGATTGTCATTTCCATGGTTAAACTCTTGGTTTGATCGTGGATGAAAAACAAAATTTAGGATTCTCTTATGATTATTATCAATGAAACATTCAACTATTCAGATGTTTAGATGTGGTTTAACCTTGTAATTAGTCTTGAAGATTTTGTTTTTTGGTTTGGTAATTTAATTTTTTTCGTGTGCTTCGTTTTATAATTTGACAACTTCTGCAATTTTTTTCATCCTTACACACTCCTTGTGCTTTCATCACATGATTTCACAGGTCATTTTTGTTCTTTTAATTTTTTTTAGATGAGTTACTCCGTCTAATAACTTATTATTAACAATAAATTTCACAAATTCAACTGCTGGTTATAATTTTCATAATATGTTAATGAACAAGCACACAAAATTTTATATAATTTCAAAATTTGTATGACGACCACCTTCTAATTAAATTTACTCTCCTTTCATTCTTCCATCGTAAGGGGTAGTTTTTGGCTGTTTTTGACATAAAATTATCGCTCAACACCGTTTCTTTCTATCTTTTTATTCAAATAAGTGGACATCCACGTATATTTGCTTCTTCTTTTTTTGTATTTTTTAAGTTTTTGACGTCTTGATACTTTGTCCGTCGCCTTGAGCAGCGTTTGTTGGTGTTTCCATCTCAGTACGGTGTTCGATGGTTCATATTGATATATTCACTCAACTCTTTATAAATCTGATGAAGACTTGAATATCAATGTTGCAGATTTTGAAACATGAATATTTCAGTTACTTTTATTTTGCCGTATTTCAGTGTTGCAAAAATTGTTTGCATATACACTTTCTTCAGTTTTATCAATATTGAATTTTTAATGATCTATGTATTTATCCGATTTAAATGAATCAAATATTTTTTTTAGCAAAAAAAATCTAACCATTGATATTTAATTATATTTTTTAAATGCTTGTTATTTGTTGCATTCGTTAGAAATTATTTAATGATATATTAAATAGTCATGATGTACTATGCTGTTGGGAATTCTCTTTGTATCCAAACAAGTATTTTACATTTTGGTCGCACTATTTTAACACTAGCAATGACACCATGCATACCATCAACACTGCATGGTATTATACTATTGTTCACGTCTGCGACGACACAGTTAATGGCGTATAAATATCTGATTAATTTTATTTATTATGTTGATAATGAGTTCCTATTAATTTTGGAACTATTAGTTTCCTTTTTCACTACCCTTAAAAACAACGATGTTCAAACATTTGATTAATTGGGTTAATTAGATAGATTAATTGGTTTCATTATAAATATTCTGGACAGTTAATTTATATTTTTTACAACGGACGTTGTTAATGACATCCAAATATTTGATTAATAAGTTATTTTGATATTGATTAACGCATACCCTTTATTCATTATGTGCATGATTAATGACTTGTAAACACTTCATTGATTTATTAGATGTAAATTATCACCTACCATGGATTACCGTAAAACCCCCTAAAACTTGAATCTGAATATGATATATCAATATTTTTAAGTTAAAAAATATAAGAAATGATCAAAGTTGGGTGATTTTAAAATTAAGAGACTAATTCCATGAGTAAGTAAAAATAAATGGACCAAAACTGCAATTAAGCTTAAGATATAATACTCCATTTGTCCCACAATATATGTTATTCTAGCAACAAAAAAATCTGTATCCGATTTTAAATACAATTATTTTATAATATCAATAAAATATTAATATTTATTTTCTTATTATACTATTTACAATTTATCATTATTATTTTTTTCTCCAATTCTTTTAATTTATTTTTCTCATACTATTATCATGGAAGGATAATTTTTCAGTTTCAGACAAATATATTACTACGTATTTGTTAGATGATAGTACAATTTAAAAATTGAAAGTGACAGGTTTCTTTAACTTATCAAATATAACACCGGAGGCAGTAATAATAGCATTTTAAATTTTTTAACTGGTTTCTTTAACTATTACAAAATCTAATTGCATATCTAATTCTAATGAAGAACCAAGAACCAGAAGCCATAATCCTCGTCGGTAAATTCTTGCGACCTTGTACTGCTTTTAAGGAAGATCCTCCTTATTCCACGTGGAGCTAACATCATGCTCTTTTTTGCATCTGCTATAACACCAGCGGTCAGACACAACCCCACAGGATTCATTAATTTAATTACTACCAAAGTTTTGATTAATTAATCTCCCAACTGCATTAGTTTAATGCAATGCAAAAGGACAACTGTGTAAAATCCCATACTGAATCCCACTATCCCAGTAATCCACATGTTGAAATTCAACCAAGGGTACTCAGGTCTTTTCCAATCTTTTTCCTTTGACCAATATTTTTCTTCCACACGCACCAGTAGCTTGTTCAACACCTTACCTCACACTACTTTGCAAGTACCACTCAGTTACAAATCAGCTTCCTTCACAATTTCCCCTTCCTCACATTTTCCTAACATAATTGAAATAATTTCAGTTTCCTTTTTAGTAATTAATAATACTACATTGACCTCTTGACAAAATAAAATAAAATACTACATTAACCGTAGCAATAATTATACTCTGAATTAAAACAAGAAAAGTTAAATGAAGATGGCTTGCATGTTTGAATTGACGGTAAAACCGACAAAATTACAAAGATGTAAAACTATAGTTTTTACAAAATAGTCTTTACTCATTGTCATTCTATCAATCTCACAAATCCACAATAAATACATATTAATAGTTTTATAAGCACAATTTAAATGGTAAAAAACATAGAAATATAAGCAAAAGCGCACGTTAAACCGACAATTCTTTACACTTTGGCAAAAATACCGAAAATGTTGGGTCGGACGTCATGATTGAGGTTTGAACTCTGGCACCTTCACTTTGCATGGGTAAGTTTATTTGTAATGGTTTTGCCATTTCGTCGGTCCATAAAAATAAAAGAGTAGTAAATAAAAAAATAAAAAATGAAAAAGGAAAGTAAAAACAAAGTGAGAGAGAGACCAATAAAAGAAGGTTATAGTTGCAGAGATAGAAAGATGATTGATGAAAAATCAGAAACGCATTGAAATTGAAATAGATAGTGAAACTGAAAGAAAGAGAAAGAGAAAGAGAAAAGAAGAACAAGAAGACACAACAAAGTGTGTTTTGTGTCCGCGTGGGTTAAGAAGACTCATTACAATAGAGATAGAGATTTAGAGAGAGAAAATCCCAACAACACCTCACTTTCTCTCTCTACAACTACAGCCAACCACCCTTCCTTCCATCTCATCGGAACCTCTCATTCTAGATAGATTACTCTTCAATGGACCACTTTCCTCGCTCCACTCAACCTGATCCGTCTTCTCAATGGACCGGACCGGATTCTCAAACCGGTTTAGAAGGTAACACAAACAAACAAACAAACCATTTTCTTTCTTGTTTTTTTTGTTGAATGTGAATGAATTTTGATCTTGTTGTAAAATGCAGAACCTATGTGGCAATTGGGGTTAGGTGGTGAAGATTCCTATCCACAACGACCTGATGAGGTTGATTGTACTTACTATTTGAGAACTGGTTTTTGTGGCTTTGGTTCTAGGTGTCGGTTCAATCATCCTCGTGACCGTGCTGCGGTAATCAACTCTTTCATTTTCATCATTTTGCATTTTGTCTACATTGATTGTGTTTTCTTAATTTGGTAATATGTGAATGTGTTTGCTTTTAGGTTATTGGAGCTGCTTCTAGGACTGTTGGGGAGTATCCTGAACGTGTTGGACAGCCTGTCTGCCAGGTTCTTTCTATTGTTCCTTGTTTTTTTGGTAGTACTAAATATTGTGTTCCATCCAGTTGCTATTATAAGCAAGTATTCATTTTTCATGTTCATTGAATAATTGATGTATATAGATTATATACCATCGTTAGTCCAGATACATCAGTTATTCAGTGAACCTGAAAAAGGAGTATGTGTTTGGAGCTAGCTTATGTTTTTGTTATTGATTGTCTACATAGTCTGCATTTTAGTTTGTGTTGATTATATTTGTTGATAACTTGAAATGCAGTATTATATGAGGACAAGATCTTGCAAATTTGGTGCATCTTGCAAGTATCATCATCCGAAACAGATAGGAGCCACTGATGCTAGCCCTGTATCACTAAATTATTATGGATATCCATTACGTCCGGTATGTATATTTAATGTGTTAAATGAACATGTTTTTTTTTTTTAATGTTGGGTTTTGTTTTTTGAAAATGGAAATGTTTTGGTCTGGATATGAATGTTGATAATTATTAAAAATTAACAGGGTGAAAAGGAATGTTCATATTTTGTGAAAACGGGACAATGCAAGTTTGGTGCAACTTGTAAATTTGATCATCCAGTTCCTGCCAGTGTACAAATTCCAGCTCCAGCGCCGGTTCCCCCGGTTTCACCTTTACATGTACCAGTACCTTCCCCATTGTATCCAACCGTACAGACTCCATCTGGACCTTCTTCACAACAAATTGGGGTACTGGTCGCAAGGCCACCTCTACTACATGGTTCGTTTGTCCAGAGCCCCTATGGACCTATGGTATTGTCCCCAACCATGGTTCCTTTTTCTGGATGGGGTCCTTATCAGGTAGGTCAAGCCAAGCATTTCTTTTATATTGTTTAGTCAAATTTTGTGTGCATTCGTTGAAGCTATTAATCGTTGAGCTCTTTGGTGCAGGCTACTGCAACAAGCCCTGTACTGCCTTCTGGTTCTCCAGCTAATGTTGGTTCCACACAGCTTTATGGGATAACCCAGCTACCTTCACCGGGTAATGCCTATACTGGACCTTATCAACTTTCTGGTTCCTCAGTCGGTCCTTCAAGCAGAAATCAGAACGAGCAATCATTTCCAGCAAGTCCTAATCAACCCGAGTATCATTATTACTCCAAACCAGAGGAGCTTCCTTTTGCTCCATCTTATAGGTATCACAAACCACCAGACATGAGTGCACCAAAAGTGAATGCCGTCCTTAGCCCTGCAGGTCTTCCGTTACGTCCGGTAATGGTTTCCTCTCAACTTCTTTGTACTCTGGTGCCTCTTATTCAGTTGTGAAATATATCTCCATGGTTCATCTTCCCTCTTTCACCTGGTAGAAAAAGAAGTTTTTTTGTTATTGCTTTGTTATTGATCTGTCTTTCCTCTTCAACAAATTATAGTAGTTTTTGCTGATTAAAATAGCTATTGGCGAGGTATAACCAATTTAATTAAACTACTCATACATAGTTGGAGCCACTGTTCATAGGGCTCGTGCTTTGATTAAAGGGCAACGCGGTGCACTAGAGCTCCCGCATATGCAGGGTCCGGGAAGGGGTCCCACCATTTGGTGTATTGTACGCAGCCTTACCCTGTTTTACACAAGAGGCTCGTGCTTTGATTATTATAATAAAATTTCTAGGATAGTGGGCTTTTGCGAGTTTATCTATATTGTTATTTTGTGTTCATTTTTGGTTATTTATTTCACAACTAAAGTATCTCTAAAATTTAGTTGAATGACCATTTGATGAAATTATGCATAAATGCCCATTGGATGAGTATTTTAATCATAGAGTTGGGTAATATTTGAGTTCTGTTAAATATTTCTGTCTGATACACTATGATTGTACTTGGGGGGAAGTTCTGTCTGTAAGGTCCTATTCAACATCTTTCGGTGTGGATATGATCTCTGCCAGAGCAGGGTATAAACAGTTAAAAGTTATTGTAGTGCTTCCTTAAGTTTATATACAATGCTATTGCTAACACAAAAAGAATTGTGATGAGGTTATCATGTTCTGTTGTATTTGAACGCAATGTTTCTCTGATTAGTTTCGTCTGCATAATTACTAGGGAATTCTCATTAATGTATTGATCATGAAGGGATACTTTTCCCCATATGTACTCCTTAAGGTGATTTCTTGTGTCCTGCATATTATAATTAGATCTGCATCCAATAGTGAGTTTTTTATTTCATTTTTCCTTTTCAGCCTGCATATACTTCTTTCCCATATACATGGAAGTTTTTTTTTGGTATGTGAAAGTTTTATTTATTGTCCCTTGAGATATTTTTTGTTTTGTTTTAATTATCATAAAATAAAAAAGGATACAAGAGAGATTTTTAATATGGTATGTATTTTAGATAATTTGTTTTTACAGCTATATACTCTTTATGGGGTATGATTGTCCTTAAAATGATACCAGGGAAAGAGTGTATAGCTATTAATAAATTAAGTTACATAACTGACAACCTTAAAAGATATTATACACCATACTGATCATATTTGTATGGTGTATATACAGTATATATGCTATTGGGGCATATATATATATATATATATATATATATATATATATATATATGAGCTAGTTAATATCTCAATGGGCTTGTCTAAATTAAGTCAAGTTCTTGAAGCCCATTCATGCTCAATTCAAGTTTAAATTGGTCTTATGTATAAGGGCCTAACAAATAGCTTGTTAGGTTCATAAGACTTTGACTAATATACTGTAAAATTGTATATACGTTGTTATATTTGCCAACAATTTTTCACTGTATAAAATTCTTAATTGCCTACAATAGATTCATAATGGGCCCGGCCATGTTGGGAGCTATATCAGGTTACCTAGCTTTTTAACTCACCAAAAATGTTAGTTTCAATTTTGAATCAAGCTTCAGTCAAATTTAGAGTTTATTTGATAGGCTTATTGGACTGAGTGGAGCAATACCTTGAAAAAGTGTCATTTGAGTTTGAATTTGATTGGTGCATATTTATTCTCAATGCTGGGGTTTGAGCTTGGCTAAGAGTCCTATACCAAGAGTTAGTTTTGCATGCGACTTAGTGGTTGTTTGGGGTAACCTTTCAGTTGGTACTCAGAGATATTCATGCCCCATAAGGTTGGGAGTGGGTAGAGAGTGATTAGGTTTTATGATGGCCATACAGATGAAATTGGAAGAACATCTCTTACTCAAAATTCCCACGTTTAATCAACATTGTAAGAAGTCTTGAGGACGGGTGTAACATTGCAGGCGGTATTTGTGAGAGCATAGGTATTTTAGGTATTTTTTTGTAATGTGATTAAGTATTCTGTAAAATCTTGTTATAGTATTCTTCGGAAAAACTTTTTAGACTATTCTTTGGCCCCACTAAAGATAATTTATTGATCGGCCACTGTGTTGCTGACTCGATGCAGTGGGGATGGACTCTTTGCTGTTGTTTAAGAGTTAGTTTTATAGATCCAACTCTTAAGAACTTGGTTGAAGAAGCTTAGATACCCTAAATATGCATCTCCCCTGGCATTCCTATTTTCCGTACTTGGTCTAAACTCTTATGCGATATCCAACATAATTTCCATTTATGCTTTTTTGGTCTATTCTCTCTTAAACTCGTGATTTTGGCTTTGACAGTATTTCATATTCTTTACTTTTTCATATACATAAATTTTGTTTTCTATCACAGAATACCACTTTTACAGTTTTACATTCTCTTTACTTTTTCATATACATGAATTTTGATTTCTATCAGAGAATGCCATTTAGGTTAAATATGAAATTTTTATGCAATATATGTTATTTGGGTCTGTACAGAATTGCTTGCTTCTCAGTCACATAATGCTTGAAATCTCTTGTCAGTGCTAAGAAACACTTGTTAATCTCATAGTTTCTCTTTTGCTCTGTCATCCATTTTTTCTCTGAATCCTATGTTCCCATGCTAGTTATGGCCAAGTTTTTTGTATGTCCTTCCTGTAATTTTAGATTAGGTTTGCTTCTAGTTTTCCATATTATCAACCGATTGGAGTGCTTCCTGATTCTTTTGAATGCGGTGGCTATTTTGAAACATGATAAGTCAATCAAATAGTCCGTCCACTCAGCTGTTATTGCTGTCTTTTTTCATCCATTAGTGTTTAGTTGGACTTCGGTTCAAGGAAACTATCTGAATATTTTTTAAACTATTGTCACTTTATCTTTTTAAACGACACACACTTAGGAATGTGAAGTTTGTTCAAATGAAATGCTATTCCAAACTATTATTCGACTGCTATCTTATTTCAAGCATCCAATGTTTGTGTTTGACCAGGGGGCAGCACTTTGCACTCATTACGCACAGCGTGGTATATGCAAGTTTGGTCCTGCATGCAAATTTGATCATCCTATTACACCACTGAGTTACAGTCCATCTGCCTCTTCCCTGACAGATGTACCAGTTGCACCCTACTTTGTGGGTTCATCCGTTGGCACTCTTGTTCCTTCATCTTCTTCACCAGAGTTGCAGCCAGAACTTACTGCAGGATCCGGCAGGGAGTCTGTTCCATCCAGAATATCGTCATCAGTAAGCACATCAACTGGATCAGTTGGCTTGACTTTGCCAACTGGTGGCCCTGTTTCTCAATCAAGCACTCGAAGTTCTAGTCCTTTAGCACCTGCCAATACCACGACAAGTAGCAATGTTTCTCACCCCTCAAATTAAGAAATGTGAATGCATACATCTTCATTACTCCTTTTTTTATCTCAATTCTTCAACCAAATATCATTATTCAAGGAGGTCGTCAAATAGGGTTTTTTTTGTTCTCTCTCCCAGTTATCCCAGTTCCACATTCAGATCTAGCACACTTCACACTGATTATCTTTATGTTCATAAAATCTTTTTGTGGCCATTCCTTTGATCTTGAATAAACCATGGTCAACCATGAGAACTTTCGCAACCCATACAGCCGCCTTGCTTTAGAATAACTCCTAAAGAATCTGCAATTCCATTGTGCACATGTCCATCCACATCTCCAATTTTTGGAGTCTGTTGTGCTTATTTATGTTCCAATCTTCATTCATATGAGAACATTCTGTCCAGACTTTCATTGACCATGTGTTTATGCCTCTTCCACCTGAACCCTTTTTGAATTAGGTAGCAATTTTCCATTTCTGTTTTGGAAGTCCTATTCAAATACTTCCCAACCTGTATTTAATATTTATAGGGTTTACTGTTGAGAAATAATCAGGAGACTGCAATGAGGCTTCACATTGTTATGTTATATGGTTTGTAATTTTTGGATACACAGTGATGTTGTGACAATCAAAAACTTGACTTGGTATTTGAACTTATTACGGAATACGTATATGAAGAAACACATTTAAATTATCACATTTTAATATATGTATTAACCAAACATGTAGATTTTGTTTGGAAGTTAGGAGGGGAAGGAAAAGCGAAAGGGAGAGTAACTTCTCATTTTGTTGAGAACATTTTTGATGGAGAGGGAAGAAGAATGCTTATGATGATATTATTTTGTTGAGTACTATAAAAAAGAGATTATTTGACGAATTTGTTAGACATCTTAAAAACTCTCTTTCAAAACATTTTTATATTTCAATGTTACTGTTATAACTTATAACTGGATTATTGGATTCACCATCAATGCCAAACATGCTATTCAATTTTATAATACTCTCAAAACAAAGGAATCTTCTGTGAGCAATATATTAAGGTTGCAGACTACTGGCTATCACAATCTATCTATCTTTGTTTGCAGTGTGCTTGTGGCATGAATTGTACTCAATTTTTTTTGGCAACTAGCTTCAAAAATAAAAGAAAAAGATTTATACACCATTCTATCAACATGTTCCGTCCGTACGCATGCTCATGTATCTATCCATATATCTAATATATAAGTAGTATGGTGGAGGGTCGCTTTAGAAATATATGCATCTCATTTATATATTAATTAAGAATTGTATAGTAAATCTTTGGTAGCTTTCATATCTGTTTTCTTCTTTTAATAGACCCGTTATCCTTAAAGGAATTATTTAGTTTGAATATAAGTTGTACGTAGTAGTAGTATAATAACAATAATAGATTAGAGACAGAAATGAATATCATATAACATGGTGGAATACATATGAAGGACAGAACTAGAAGTCTACTAGTGGTCCTGTCTTTTTTCCCAACATCTTGTAACCACAAGAATTCACACCATGTGTTTAATTCATTCAACTCATTCATTAATCAAATTAAAAGAAAGAAAAAGACTTGCAACTTCTTATAGATATTAGACCAACGTAACAACGTACTAAGTGCATGCGGATGATTGAATGCAAATGTACACAAAAAGGTAAATTTCCCAACACACCCCTTCAAAAATAAAGCTACTTCAATAAAGAGAGCTCAAAAAAGATATAACAGTCTCCACAACTGTTTGCAGATGATCCTTGTCCTCAGAAGAGTGAGTATCCCATTCCCATGTCGACATCGCCGAAAGGAGAATATGAATGAGAAGAATAGGTAGTTGAAGAAACATCTTGAGTTGTCATTAGTCCATAGCTTGGACTATCACTCCTTGGTGGTTGGTTAAAAATAGCTGAAAGTTCATTGTAATTACAATCCCATAATCCTTCACTACAATCACTTGTGTTAATGTCATATGCTTCTTGAGAGAATGGAGTGTAGTCAAAAAATGATTGACCATGCATGAAGTTTGTTTTGCTAATGGAATCAACTACATTTTGGTGTTCACTTGCATTACTCCTATGATCTAAGTTTGAATCGTTGGTGTTGGAAATAGGTTTGAAGCAATTAACAGGAACAATGCTTTCAAGATAGCCTGAGTTATTATAATCATTAGAGAATAACAAATTGTCATTGTTCAAATGAGAATTAGAATCAAGCTGAGAGAGGCTATTTTGATTGGTAATTGGCTGTGTTTTTTGAACATCCAAAGGAGCAACAACATTGTGAAAATTGGCATCATCTTCATCAGAAGAAGAAGGATATATGAAATTTGTTCTAGCATTGCTACCTTTGATGGAAAGAGCAGCTCTATCATAAGCAAAAGCAGCTTCTTGAGCAGTATCAAATGTTCCTAGCCAATGTCTTTCTTTAGTTGCAGGATCTCTAATTTCAGCAGCATATCTACCCCAAGGTCTTCTCCTTACACCAAGAAACTTACCTGGTTCTGCTTGCTTTTTTCTGCCTCTTTTTTCGCCACAAACCGACGTGTTTCGTTGAAGAAGAGATAAATTTATTTGGATTGGATTGTGATGATGATCATGCCCTTTAAGGGAAGTGTTTGAAGTTCTAGAGGTTGACATAGTTATGAAAATGGTGAGAAAGTGTGTAAGGGAAGAAAAATATGACTAGTGAAGAGGAGAGAGTAGAGAGCATAGAATAGAATGGAAGTTGTGGCAAGTCTTTTAAAGACAATGACTTGATCATTGAGAGAAGGAAAAGGACATTTTGTTGATGTCTTTTTTATGAAAACATATCTTCCCTTTTCACCTATGTTTGGAATTTTTTTTAATCTTAGTTCCATTTTTTAATATTGTTGTATTTTTTTTAAGGCAAAAATATATTAAATATCAAACCAATCAAGAGCACAAGGATTGCTAGAGATTGGCCAATCACAAATACAAAGTTTTTTTACTATTGTTGTATAATTTTACACCGCCATCACCAAATAAATGAATAACCATCTAATTTTAACAATTGAGATATATAAGAAACTTATAATCCACACAACTGAAACACTTAAGTTCCATATGCATCTCAATTGTTAAAATTAGATGGTTTCTACTTTCTATGTAGGTTAAATAGGCTCGTGGCATAAGCCTCAACTTATGACACATACTTCAACTCAAACGAACATTAAGATTATGATAACGGATTAAGAAATATGATTGTAAAAACTGGACCTCTAATCTCTAAAGAACACAAAATCGCACGTTCGTTACATTAGAGTGACTAGAAGCGTAATTAAGTTGTTTTATTATTATTATTTTAAGCTCCACAACTGTACTTTGAATTTTTACAGCAGTCACTTTCTTCATAGTTACAACAGTGACAGTTAAAAAATGTGTTATTTTTCTTATTATAGGAAAACAATGTGCACAAAAATTTATTTAGTACCGTAAGAATAGACCTTTTGCAATAGTTTTTGAACTCAGTAAAAAATGTAAAACTTTATTTTTGTGACTAAAGTAAACAATGTACTAAAATTTAGTGAGCCAATTATTGCATCAGAGGTATATATTGAGATTTGACAAGGACTGACAAAATTGAATCTGGTGTATCTCAGGGTCATTTGTAAAAGGCCACAAGCTGAATAGTTTATCAACAAACTACCAGGAATTCTACCTAGTAAGCTCTGTACAAGTGAGTGAAGAGACAAATACAATAGTGAAAACGAAATATATACTAAAAAAAATCTTGACCCTATAAATATATAGTATATATATTTTTTTAAGGAGACCCTATAAATATTGTTGTCATTTTGTTACATATGTATAAAGAAATCTGATTATGGTTTTAAGAGAATGTGTTTGTTTAGTTCATCGGTGTCGAATATTGATTTTGAATAAAAACATTTTGTAAAATTGATTTTGATTAATAATAAATTAAACATAAAATAATTATCTTTACATACATATATGTAAAATTAAGTCAAATAATAATTTTGAGGCTTGCCTCTTGATAGAATTTGGAAACCAATGTTGAAAAATCGGACTAGAGATTGAATCAATCGATTGAACGAGATGACTAATAAAAGTGAAAAATGAACCACTTAAATCAGAGTTAAAACTAGTTCAATTAAGTTCGATCCGATTCTAAGATATTGAAAACCGATTACGCTTGAACCGACTAATCCGGTTCTAAAAATAGTTACCAAAACTCAAATCTAACTTTAGGTGAAATTCTTTTTGGAACAAAAATTATTTTCAAAATTTAAACACTCAAATCATACGTTTGGTTCTATTTTATGATTATCAAATCACTTTTACCTTTTTCGAGTAAAGACCATGTTTTTACCACTAGCAAAAGAATCCAAATATATGAGATAATGATTAGTTCATTTTGGGATAACTTTACTCGGTGACTAAAAATGTGGTGAAAACACAGTATTTATGCTGGAATCAACCCAAGGGAAGACTAAAAAAGAAAAAAACAAGTGTATGGTTTTGTCATATACCGTAAATCTTTGAATGTGGAGGTACTACTACTTATCTTAGGCCTTAGCATGCCATTTACCAGCTGCAAATAATAAATAATATGTACATGTGACACTTTCAATGCAAAATAATCTATCAATTACACTGAAAGATTTTGTTTGTTTCATGATTTTCAAAGGGAGCAGTTATAATATTTACCTCTGTCCAGTCCAGACAGAAAATAGTCCAAGAATTAAATGTTCTAGAAGTTTTTCCTGGCTTGCGTCATGGATTTGAGAACATTATAATACAAAATCAGAATAAGGTTAGATGTTGACAGGACCACTTGTTAATTGTCCCACACATGATTTGCATGATGATACAGAATTTTCAAGCCTAATAATTTATGGATATTTTTTTTTCTAGAGGAATTTATGGATATTTATATCTTTCATAGAACTCATAGTAGTATATATACATTTTATAATTATGTAATAACTCATAGAGTCATAGTATCAATTTTATGATTATTATAATTGAGTTTTTTTTTTTATTATAATGTTATTTTTAGATTGTTTTTATAATTGTGAAGTTGGTTAACGAAAGTGTCAAAACAACTTCTAACAAGAGCAAGGACGTTCTCTTTTTTCTCCTTCTTGAACCCTAACCATCACCACTTTTCTTCTTCTTGATCTACATTGACCCAAAATCACCCCTCCAAATTGTTTCTTTTCTTAGTTAAATAAGTGATACCTATATATTTTCAATCTTATTTTGTTTGTTTTTGTGATTTCGCCGTCTCTCCACAACTCTGTTTGTTTTGACTTTCCGTCTTTGTGCGGTGTGTTATTGATTTTTCGTCTTAATACGATGTTTATTTGATTCAAGTTAAAAGATTAGCTTTCAGCAAGTGCATATTCAATCAATGACTTTGGTATCGTCAACATAGGAGATCTAAAGACATCAATATTTCAGAGACTTGAACATAGTTATATTTATAGACATAAGAACTCTGTTGTTTTATGCTATTACCATGCATGTTATGAGTTTGTTCGCATATTCATTATTTTTGCTTTTAAGTACAATTTTGAATTTGTATTATTTCAATATAGTCTATCAATTTGAATATATTCATTATTTTCGCTTTTAACAATTTTAAATTTGTATTATTTCAATATACTCTATCAATTTGAATGAATGAATATTATTTATTTTTGTAAAAAAAATAAAAATCAACATCGAAGCTAGCTCTTTGATGCCCGTAATATAAGATATTCTCCCAACTATGCAAAACATGTATAATCAAATATCATACGAGAGCTTATAAAGTGAGGTATTACATCACTTAATTCTAACCACTGTTTCCTTACATAACACTTAATGAATATGCCTGTGTTTTTTTGTCAAAATATGCTTGTGTTTTAAACCGGTAGTTTATCCACTTTGGACTAAATGGACAGTTTGAAAATAAAATTGATTTTTTTATATAAAAATAATAATATTTGAATGAATTGGATTTATCTTATGTTCACATGAACTTAAGAAAATAGTTTAAACTATGATCATAAGTTATTTTCAGCTCCTCCAGATTAAATAGTTATCGTCATAAATTGTTTTAAGATCCTAATTCATCTCTGGAATGTAATAACATTTCATAAACTCAATTACAATAATAAAGAAAAACTTAAAATTTGTTAAACTCAAATATAAACAAATGTCAACCAATCTTCGTAACACCAAATGATTAATTCAATGGTATATTTCTTCCCAATAAAAGAGTGATGTTAGAGTAAGTGTTGGGAACAAAGTGTTCTTAACCGTTATTTAAATTTAATAGGTGTAGTTTTATAAAGAAATGTACGTGAAAGTTAGAATAAAGTCTTATATTAAACCACATCAAATATAGAAAGTGGGTCTTAAAGGACCAAGAGTACAAAATGCCTAGTAAGGTATATGACCTTTGGACAATTTTTAACAACAAAGTCGGATAATGAGAGACATAAAAGTTGATCTTCAAAATCTAATAGAAAAATTGGGTAGTCAAAAAGGATAACGAAAAGCTTAACTGAAGCATGCAAATTGATTTGGACTAAACTGCTCCACAAAATCAAAAATCTACTGGGCCACACTTTTATTGATTCACATCTCATTTATTATATAGTGGTAGCATTTCCCTATTTTTAATCTCTTAAGTTTACAAAGCCATTCCATATGGCATTGGAAATAGGATGTCGTAAATCATGTCAAAAAGGGTCAAGCCGTTTTATTGTTTTTAGCACATATATCTGCTGGTGTCACCATTGATTTTCCGATAATATTCTTAAATTTAAAATTCTGTTCCAAGTTCAACATGAAGTGTATACTTGTGAATATTGAACTCATGAGATCCGATTAAAGATACATTATTTTGAAGAATTGGAATTTATATTTTAATAGGAGTTCGTTGATCCGACTTTACTTACATCTCATTTGAATTATGAATTATGAGATTTTTTTTCTAAAAATCAAAGGGTAAATACTAAAAACATCAAATATTTAACATTTTTGGTCAGAAATTAAATATACAATATTTCATTCAATAAAAAAATTCTTATCCGATTTTATTGGACTCTTTAGAATTTTGATTGTATTAGTTATTTTCTTTATCAATATCTTATTTTATAATTTTTCTCAAAAACTTATTAATTAGTTTACATTTTTATTAATACAATAAAAACAAAAAATTATAGGCCTAAATTTGTTTTGTAAAAAAAAAAAAAGGGCTAAATTTGTTTTTGGTTCCTACAAAATAGAGACCTTTCTAAGTTTAACCTTTACTTAATTTCAATAGTTTTTACTTTTTTGTGTTCCTACAAAATTTTCGTGCATGCAGTTTTAGTCCATGCTATTATGACAACATATATTTTTGAATGATTTTGTTGCAAGCATATTTAGGGCATTATAATAAGTTCTCTCGCTTTGTCAAAAAAAAAAAAAGCTTTCTCGCATAAAATGAGGGCAAAGTTTGATTTTTAGGTCCTTATTTTCCATACTTTTTTTATCTTAAATGTTTGACAATTTAAAAATTCATATATAATTCATCTCAAGTTGGAAAATTCTAAATTTTAGTAAATTAACTTTTTATAATGTTATAAACATGCTTTTGAAAAATCATTCAAAATTTGTAGAGTTTAAGGATAATTAAACAAATTTAGTTATAGAAGAGACTAAAACTACATGCATAAATTATTTGTAGAGAGTAAAAAAACTATTAAAATTAACCAATGACTAAACTTACAAGGTTACTATTCTGTGGGGACAAAAAAAACCTATCTAACCCTAAATTCTATAAAAAGTAAATTGAAAAAAAAAGATTAATTGTTAACAAATTTAATATTATTTATTATCCACTTTATCTTTTAAGCAAAAATTAAGTGCAAAAGTATCACATTGCAACATTAACACTCTCACTATATTGACGCTCCAAAACTACCGCATATCATTTACACTACAATATATATTATTAAATGAAAATGAAAAAGAGAGTTTGGGAAAACTAGGCCAATACTTATGAAAACGATCAAGAAGATGATAAGCAAATGTCTAATTAAAAACATCACAAGAAAAATTCAATGAGATAAAACTATGGTGAAAAAAAAAGTGAAGTGCGACAAAACTACAGTTTCATTAAAATCGTATTGAGTAAATAGCCAATTACTCTCTCAAAATTGTAAGTTTCTTCAATTATCCTCTGAAATTAACAAAACTTCAATTACCCCCTGAAATTGCACAACGTTAATCAATTTACCTCATCCGTCAAATTCTTTTGTTAGTCAACATGACGTTTTGCAAATACCCTCTGAAGTTTTGCACTTATGTGCAAAATGCCCCTGAACTTGAAAATTTATATTTTTTATTCTTATCCTTAAAAGTGACTGCATTATCACTGAATTATAGACCATATTAGCTAAGTTTTGACGGTATACAACCATATATTGGCAGTATGGTAGAACAAATTGGCAGTATTTGATAACCCCTGCAATAATATTCAAAACTCAAGAATATTTACAAAACAAACATAAAAGCATTTCTTTATTCCAACATCGGATGTTGTTTTTTCTTTTTCAAGTTGCCCTTCACCCCATTAGAGATCAAAAGGATGGTGACTATCATGTTTTTTTTATTCTCTTAGAAAAAACATAATGAAATATACACAATATAATATTATTATCATTCCTTTGAATCCTAATGGGGGGAAGAAGACCATGATTCCTTCAAGATCTTCTATAAAGTGAGAGAAGTAACAAGTTTATGTATTTTTTCTTGAAAGTGAGAGAAGTGTGTTGGTGTAGAGTGTGCAGTCACTTTTAAGGATACAAAAAAAATATATAAATTTTCAAGTTCAGGAGGCATTTTGCACATAAGTGCAAAACTTCAGGGGGTATTTGCAAAACGTCATGTTGACTAACAGAAGAATTTGACGGAAGGGGTAGATTGATTAATGTTGTGCAATTTCAGTGGGGTAATTGAAGTTTTGTTAATTTCAAGGAGGTAATTGACGAAACTTACAATTTCAGGGGTAATTGCCTATTCACTCAAATCGTATTTTTAGGAAAAAATATAGTAATATTGAAATGGGAGATGCCTAATCATGAGTGGTTTAAATGTAACATGGATGCGTATTTTTACAAAGGATCATGTATCATATCCATTGGGTGTTGTGTTCGTAATAGCAATGGCGAATTTGTAATGGCACAAACATATTGGAAACAAGTGAATATGTCAAATCCTTAAGGAGAAGCTAATGCGTTACTAGAAGCAATCTAAATGGCTAGTGATATGGGATAAGATAACGTGGGTTTTGAAAGTGGCTCACAAGTCTTAGTAAACTCTATTTATTCCCATGTTAGAGGTGCATCTGAGTTTAGTACCATAATTCCAAAGTATTATTTTTACTTTGTCTTTACATTTCAACTTTGAACTTTGAGGTTAAGTTTTTTTTGTAAAAAAAGACTTTGAGGTTAAGTTTGTTTGATGATAGATAAATATGGATGCACATATTTTTGTATTTAAGTTTATTTGATTAATGATATGGGTTAAATTTATTTTAGTTAAAACAAAAAGAGAAGAAATTTAGTACTCCTCCTGTCTCAATAATAATCACATTTGCACACAAAATTCCAAAACTGAATGTCATTAATTTTCACTTTTTAGTTTCTTCTTTTTCCAATTGTACGGAGTGATAAATATTATGTGCATTATTCCTTTCAAGTGATTAATTTGACAATATTACTATTATGTTTTTTTTTTTGGTAAAAAATATTATCTTTCTTTAATTAATAGTATTTTCTTATAGAAAATGCTAACAAATCTCTTTATGGCATTGTTTAAGCATCTAAAAATAATAAATTTTACATTTAAAATTGTGTAGTTATGGCTTTTAGATGTGTTTGACTTGTATTTTCAATACAAAATTTCTTATTGTAACTTTGTAAGTTCTTTAAACAATGCCTTTAAGACACTTGTTAGCAGAATCTTTTTCTTATTTGATTGGAACAAGTAAAGTGTGACAATTCTTTAAAAAAAGTTATAGTGTGACCATTTCTTGTGGGAAAGAAGTAACATGTAATTTAATGTAAAGTTGGAGGGAACCACTAAAATTAGTGTAGTGAAAGTGAATAGTATTCAAATAGGCGACCAAAATGAGATTGATCATAAGAGGCTCAATTAAAATGGCTTGATTAATTAATCATGGTGTTTCATAAAATTGATTGGATCTTGACTCTAAAGGCCCTTGACTCTTCCACTAAAGATTTCAAGGAGCAGAAAGATACATATAAAGCATAATCAATTCTCATCTTGATTTTGTATTTTCAAAAAGAAAATAATCTCATCTTGATCTTGTTGTATTGAGTAAATGTACCAAACACGTAATTGATATAAAGTTTATCCTAGATTTAATAATGAGTCACTATTATTCACACATCAAGTTCAATAACTAGGTATGATAGAATAATCTAAACTTTACATTGATTAGAGATAAGACTTAAACAAAGTGTAGACAGTCATCACCTTATAAATAGATAATTTTATGGAGTTTGAATTAGAACAAATGCTTAGGATAATTTTATATCTTCAGAGAGATAGCATGGGAGAAAGATCAAGATAAGTATATCTAATGATTATATATTTCATTTTAGTCTCTTCAAAAAAAGATCGGTATATCTATATTATATATAAAGAAAATTATCCCTTGTACAAAAAAAAAAAAAACTCCTTTCCGCACTTTTGGGCTGAATTTTTTTCTCCCAAAAAACCCCTCAATTTTCAATACAAATAACACATGTAACAAATAGATAGGAATAAATTTAAATATTAAAACAAATGTAACAAACACGATATGAATATATATTTTTTGTTTTTTCCTTTATCATTTAAAAAATGTAACAAACTAGATGAGTATATTTATACTTACTTTTTCATCATTCCAATTATACTCTTAAACAACTTTTTCTATAATAAAATAG
>Ga0315914_1002413_pt1 | contig 28652 bp, 12 predicted proteins | sample MpolenodulesMG_FD_203920 | JGI IMG/M metagenome (GOLD analysis project Ga0315914, IMG submission 203920) | Medicago polymorpha root nodule microbial communities from Los Angeles, California, United States - elongated nodules | ecosystem: Host-associated > Plants > Roots > Nodule | place: USA...
TCTCCTTTGTTTCAGCATAAAAAATCAGTCTTTTTGCAGCTTCTAACTCATGCACAATCACCTGAACTCAACCAAAATTACATAAAAACTATAACAAAAGTGCTATATGACCTAGTGTCATCAATAGGCATAAACTAAAAAATGATTCAGCGGTAGTTAACTACCACTTGAGACATTTAAGTATTTTACTTGTATTTTTACGAAGTTTTTGATGTCAAAAAAGTAATTTTCAAGGTAACTTGCTGCACGCTATCAATTTGGAAGGAAAATAGGTTTGAGGAGCTAATATAAAAGTGAAGAGAGACACGCATCATGGAGAACCTTTTCCTTGTACATGATCACATTTTGACTTTTTGGAGAAGGAAAACGGAAACACACAGGAGGTGACATCACTCATCACTAAAGAAAGCAACGAGAACACCAATTGAAAAAAATTGAGGAGCACCACTGGCAACGTAGAAATTTTATCGGTTTATTTTCTTCTTTATGTTGTTTGCTTATTTAATCATGACATCATGTCTAGCTAGTTTACTTTGATTAGGTCATGAGATGATTCTGATGTAATTCTGTTTGAACCATATTGCTGTGAAACTCTATTTCAAGTAAATATCAATCTAGTTTTATTCAATTCAATTGTTCTTAATGTTTTTTATATATTGATCACATATAATCTGAATCAGTGAGATTGTATGACTACTGACCATAACTTGCAACTTAGACCTAATTGAATTGTTCAAATAAACAGAGTTTGTCTAGGAATGGATAATTGTTTATTTGTGATACTAGGTTAACGTTCTTAAAACCTTCAAAGAATATTAGATCACCTAAGGAATTAGGGACTGTAATTTGAGAAGAGGGTCCTAAGTCAAGGGATTGATTATGGTTATTTTAGTTAACCATCGTAAAATTAGAGAAGTATTCATGAGAAATAGGTGCAGTGTACTAAATGGAATAAATCAGAGGATTCGAATGACCTGATCTCATCTCTCTTATAATATCAAAACAATTTTTAACTACTTATTTACTTTTTATGCAATCAAACCTACTGCCTAGGGCAATTATAAAATTTACACAACCTAGATAATAACCATATTGTTAATTTGAGGTTAACACAGTCATTGTGGATACGAACTTATTTTTATTACTTCGATGAATTTTTAGTACACTTGCTAAAAATCTATCAAGTTTTTGGCGCTGTTGTCGGGGACTGTTGAATCATTTGAACTTTGTAATTTCGTTATTATTTATGATTTTTTTCATTTATATTTTTGTTTATATATTGAAGAAAAAAATTGAGAATTTTTTTATGATTTATGCTCTTCATTTCTATTTCTTTGTGCTTTGCTACTGAAAGGCTTCTCTGTGTTTTGTAGCAACGTGGGGTAGTCGATCACTGGTTGATTCTAAAGAGATCAATATCCTTTGTTATGAAAAATGGATGATCTCTCTACACATAAAGGATTTGGAAGCGAGATTGAGTAAGAACTGTGATTTTTGTGGAGGCTATCATAGTAGTTACTATTGTGAGGAGCAATTCATAGATAAAGAAGAAAAGCAGGAAGTGGTCAACATAAATTATAACTCTCAACTTCAAATAATTTTAGATGAATTATTGATGTCAAATCGAGATTGATTTGAGAAGTTTGATGTTCAGTTTGACGATCTTGTTGAGAAAGCATATGAGTCTCAGAAGAAGTTGATTCAGATGGAGACTGATTGTCATGATATTATGGTGGAAGAAAATCCACAGGTAAAGAGTGTTGGTTTTTTTTCCTGAAGTTTCAACCAATGGGGTATAAAGAAACCACTCATGTGCAAAGCGGTACACATTCTTCTCTATGGTAGGAGAGCTCAAGTGAAAAGATTTAGCATATGAAGCATGGGAGCATCTGCTTATTTGTATGAAGTTCATGGAATTCCTACCAAACAAGAGGAATAAGAAGGATGATGTATTTTTCTATCATTTTTGCCACCCTAACAATGGTTGAAGCGTCAAGCTCAATGACGTAAAAGAAAGTGCTTGATGGGAGGCAACCCCATCCTTTTTCTAATATTTTTTATTTATTTTGCAGGTATTTCTATTTAGTAAAAAAAAACAAGAAAGAAAAAAAAAAGTGAAAAGATGGACGAAAAAAAAATGAAACCACACGAAGTAGCATGAGGGTGCAGGAATTAAAACCAATTGGGCTTTTTTTATGATGTTGAACCACGAAAAAAAGAAACGGGAATTGCTCCACGATATCAATTTGGAAGGAAAATAGGTTTGAGGAGCTAATATAAAAATGAAGAGAGACACGCATCAGGGAGCAGCTTTTCCTTGTACTGGATCACGTTTTGACTTTTTGGAGAAGGAAAAAAGAAGGCTAAAATGCTCTTTTAGTCCCTTAAGTATTTACTTGGTATCGCTTTGCTCCCTTAACTAAAAAAAAATTCTTTGAGGATTTTAAGTTTTTTTTAGTCTTGTTTTGGTCCCTTCTGTTAGGTTTCCGTTAGGGTTTAAAAAAAAAGTTTAACTCCTGGACACGTGTCACCTTGTCATTGGCTCTGAGATTTTTTTTTTTTGAATATATATTTTTTATAATATATATTTTATTTTAAAAAAAAATTCCCAAAACTAATGACAAGGTGACACGTGTTAACTTTGGACACGTGTCACTTTGTCATTGGCTGTGGGATTTTTTTTTTTGAATATTTTTTTTCATAATATATGTTTTATTTTTTAAAAAAAAATTCCAGAACCAATGACAAGGTGACACGTGTTAACTTTGGACACGTGTCACTTTGTCATTGGTTGTGGGATTTTTTAATAAAAAAAAGTATATATATTTAAAAAAAAATGTAAAAAAAAAACGCAGAGCCAATGACAAGGTGACACGTGTCCAGGAGTTAACCATTTTTTTAAACCCTAACGGAAACCTAACAGAAGGGACCAAAACGAGACGAAAAAAAAACTTAAAATCCTCAAACAAATTTTTTTTTAGTTAAGGGACCAAAGCGATACCAACTAAATACTTAAGGAAGCAAAAGAGCATTTAAGCCAAAAAAGAAGCACGCAGGAGGTGACATCACTCATCACTAAAGAAAGCAACAAGAACACTAATTGAAAGAAAATTGAGAGCACCGCCGGCAACGACGGAATTCTATGAGTTTATTTTCTTCTTTATGTTGTTTGCTTATTTGATCATGTCTACCTAGTTTCCTTTGATTAGGTCATGAGATGATTCTGATGTAATTTTGTTTGAACCATGTTGCTATGAAACTCTATTTCAAGTGAATATTAATCTAGTTTTATTCAATTCAATTGTTTTTAATGTTTTTTATATATTGATCACATATAATATGTGTTGGTCTATATGGCTAGATAGTCACCAAGCTTTTTGAAAGATTTTCTGGTGTTTTGATAAAAAAACAAGTTTTAACGAAATTGACTATTGGATTCTCGCTCGAACAATCATAATCAATGAATCAAAAAGACAACAATATGTGAAATAAGATTTAATTTCAGAATTGAGAGATTCATAATTCAAATCTTATTATACAATATGTTAATATTCCTTGAGCAAAGTACAAAACAATATACAATTTCAAACCAAACCTATATGAACAAAATTACTAAGCTATCAAATTAAAACACAATACAAGTGAAATTGAATAATTGAATAGATGTTGCAATAAATTGATCTGAGCAAAGTGTTTAAACCTAATTCAACGAATTAGACAATTTCCAATGAAAACTACTTAGATCAACACTAGCAAATTATCCTAACAATTATTCAATTAATCATATGCAATATATATAACTAAAATTAAAGAGGATATGGAAGAAAGATAACACCGATATTTTTATAGTAATTCGCTCTTTCTCGTCCTCGCTAGAGCTAAGTCTACTCTTCTTGATGAAGTACACCTTCACCAAGGTCATCCACTAAGTAACAAATGTTGATTACAATGTTTACAAGAGTTCCTACAAATTATAACCTAATTCTTCAAATTCTATGTAAAACACTCCCCCAAACTTCAAGTACCCCTTGAATTTGGTGCTTCTTGAATCTTCGGATCCTTGAATACTCGTGGACTCCTTCGAACTATTCACTCGAGCCTTCAATACTACGTCCGGTAAACGAACCCCCTTCGACTTCAAGAACGATTAGAAAGACCCCCAAGTACTTTGGAGGTGGAATGCGATTATTCACTTCCTTTGAAGCCTTGATTAAGCCCAATCAATCTTCTTGAGAGAACCAACTTACAATCCCTACTAGCACCTTAGAGAATCTATACACTCAAGGAACAAAGTGATTCTAAGAAAAAGTGTTTAATCTTGAAGAATGTATTAACAAGGAGTTTTTGAGACCTAGAGAGAATAGTTGCAAATGATTCAATGAATTTGGAGATGTGAGGAGAAAACAATATATAGGATAAGGTAGAAAAGCTAAAATTTCGCACAAAATTAACTGTGTGAATCGATTCACTTACTAGTTGAATCAATTCGAACCACATAAGACAAGAAGGAGAAGGGGAAAATTATGATGAAGAATGATATGTGTCAAGAGATAATTGAAACAACTCAAACAACCCAGAAGGTGATTGATACGATTCGAAACTAGTTTGATCGATTCAAAACAAGTCAGAGAGTTTGATGAATTGTTTCAAACAAAAATGATACGATTCATACTTGAATCGATTCACTATGAAGGTGATACGATTCATATGAAGTCAGAGAGCACCATGTTTATTTTAAAAGACATACGAATCGATTCAAGCCTTGTTTAATACGATTCATTAAAAGTCAGAGAGCAAATGCATGTTGTGTGAAAGATATGAAGGCAAGAGAGACACCATCTTTTCTAAGATACATGAAATGCAACTAGCCAAGAGCAAGATGAATCACTTTGTTAATGAATGCCTAATTTTCTAGGGTGCTATTATACATACTAAGAATCTAACTAAACAACAAATAAATTCATGATAAAAGGAACATCATCAAAAACACTATTAGCTAAGCTAGAGTCTTCAATATCAATCAATGAGATTGCATTACTACTGACCATAGCTTGCAACTTAGACCTAATTGAATTGTTCTAATAAACAGGGTTAGTCTAGGAATGGATAATCATTTATTTGTGATAATAGGTTAACGTTGTTAAAACCTTCAAAGAATATTAGATCACCTAAGGAATTAAGGACTGTAATCTGAGAAGAAAGTTCTGAGTCAAGGGATTGATTAGGGATATTTTAGTTAACCATTGTAAAATTAGAGAAGTATTCATGAGAAATATGAGCAGTGTACCAAATGGAATAAGTCAGAGGATTCGAATGACCTGATCTGATCTCTCCTTATATTTTCAAAACAACTTTTATCTATTTATTTACTTTTTATGCAATCAAACCTACTGCCTAGGGCAATTATAAAATTTACACAGTCCTCGTGGAAGCGAACTTATTTTTATTACTTCGATTGAATTTTTAGTACACTTGCTAAAAGTCTATCAGACGGCGTGATTGATAGTCCGTCTTGCACAATATTCGACAGTGTCACGAAATGCCTTAAAGATAACGATCTGGTCGTAAGCCAACTTAATAACAACTTCAGTAGATAAAAATTCTTTTTCACATAGACTTAATCCAAATACAAAAACTTAAAAATCTAAAAACAACAATTTTAATTAAGATGGAACAATTACAATTACAACTCCAACAACAACTTCATTGTTTTACAAGTATCACAACCACTGTTTCCGTGAGTTTAGCTCAGTTAGTAAAGACAATACATAATATATGTAAAGTTCGGGGTCCGAATCCTGAGGAAAAAAAAAAAAGTATCACAACCACTCTATCAATAAAATGATATGCATGTGATGTGACTGTCCATTATGTCTTGCAGCTAGTACCTCAACCACTCTTTTCAGTACTTTCGGTTTCCTCATTTCTTCTTTGAATCTGTCAGAATTTTAAACGTGAAATTTGTACGCAACTCATTTTCAAACACTCATTTAATATTTCATTTTCTCATTTAACGATTTTTTGCAGAGGATACAAGATTTATTTTGTTAAAGGAGACCAGTTACAAAATCAAATCGTAACGAAAATTAATTATGAGGTCAGTTTAAAACCTCATGAATAGTTAAGAGAGTAACTATTTAATTTATCCTAAGATAATTAATTATCCCCTTTCTTTACTCTTTAAATCCATCCAAACACACAATCAGTCTCATCAAATGGCTGGTACTTCTGTTGTCCTGGCGCCTTCAGTCCAACAGTTGGAAAAGGAAGGCATTGAAAAAGTTCCAGAACAATATCTTCAACCAAATCAAGATCCTATTCTTGTATCTAACACAACTTCCTTACCACAATTCCCAGTTATCGATCTTAGTAAATTGTTATGTGAAGATTCAATTGAGTTAGAGAAGCTAGACCATGCTTGTAAGGAATGGGGTTTCTTCCAGGTTTGGGCCAATTATCTTAATTTTCCTTTTTTTTTTTTTATGGATAAAAATTGAAGGTTAAACAAAGTACTCCATCAGTCCCAAATTATATAAAAAAAAATACATTTTCTTTGTCCCAAATTATAAGTAAAAAAATCAACTTTTATCATATTTAATTATGTTGTTTTAAAAAATTATATTTTTCAAAGGAAAATTAAATTCAAAGTGCATTTAATCTTCTCTCTCTTTCATTTTCTCAATAACCAATAACTAATGAAAATTGTTTTTACAAACTACTATGTTTTAGTTTTCATAATAAGTATGATTTTTTTTTTTTTTACTTATAATATGAGACGGAGGGAGTATAAATTATAAAATATATTGGAGGGAGTACTTTGTTTACAAATTAGAAATTAATATTTACTTTTTTCAAGGGCCACTAGCAAGGTTCGAGCTCTGAAACTCGAGATACAAGCCTGAGTTTTATCACTAGACCAGATCCTTAGAATGTAATTTAATAAAAAAAATTCTAAAGTTTGTTTGTTTTAGATTCTTTAAAAAACATTTTTAATTAAAGTAATTTGAATACTACTCTTCAGAAACTTTTTAAAAAAGTTTAAATCATGGTTGAAAAAACATTCAAGTTGTATGCATGTTAAATATTTTTTGTTTTGTTTTAATTGCATTGAAAAAACGTAAACACAATATATAAACTATAGTTTTCTCTCCGTTCTATAAAAATAATTTTCTTCTCCCTTCTATAAAAATAATTTTCTTCAAAAGCTAATTAAAATGGTTATTTCATTTTCAACATAAAACTCATTTTTCTTGTTCAAAATTGGTTTTTAAAAAATCTATAACAAACGGCCTCCCTTCTTTAATTTAAGCTTAATAGCAGTTTTAACCCCCTAACTTTTTTAAAGTTGCGATTTTGATCCATAAGAAAAAAAACTACAAAACCGACCCATAAGTTTTGCACCTGTAGCGGTTTTGGCCTCCAATGCCAATTTTGATCGAGTCTACGCTAACGTGGCACCCTAAGTGAGGTGCCACATGTTATTTTTTTTACCAAAAATTGGTCTTGTGGGGTCAAAATTGCTACAGTTGCAAAACTTAGGGGACAGTTTTGTAGTTTTTTTCTTAGGGGACCAAAATCGCAACTTCGTGAAAGTTGGGGGCGAAAACTGCTATTAAACATTTAATTTATTACTACATTTTACAAACTTCAAAACAAGTGAGATTTAATGAAATTCCTCACTTAGATGTGGGCTACCATTTAGTATGTATCATAAAAGTGTATTTTAGACATTGAATGATCTCTACACTTATGCTGAGGACATATATCATTTAGGAATTAAGACAGTATGGTAGATAACCAGTTATTACAATTAGAACTATTTATGAAGGAAACATATTAAGCATTATTTGCCCTAATAAAATTTTCATGGAAATCAAATACAGCTAATCAACCATGGAGTCAACCCTTCACTAGTAGAAAATGTGAAATTTGGTATTCAACAATTCTTCAACCTTCCAATAGAAGAGAAAAAGAAGCTTTGGCCGTGTGTCTAATTAATACCATTTTTAGTATGAAATAAATTTTATAATAATAAAAATTAAGAACAAAAATGATATTTTTAAATTTTTTTTACTAAATCTAGTAAGCTTCACCGTGGACCAGATTCATATTAGGTAGTCCCTTGATCTATTTTCCGCAAGAGTTGTGTTATTTGAACATCCATTTATATAACAACTTTTGAGACAACTAAAATTTTACAAAAAAAAAAAGAGGTATTAGTACAAAAACCAAAACAATAGAGAGAAAAAGTAAAATCATAATGTGAGTATGAGAAAGAAAGTTGTCAAAAAATGGTTGTTCAAATATCATTTCTCTTTCCGAAATGATACTTTAGGATTATTTTACTTATACTTAATGTTTTTTCCCTTTTAAATTGATCATTTATGTCTTAAAACGTGCTTGCCATGATATTTTTTTTGGACTTATGTTAAACGTTGGTTTTTCGAAAAGCACTATGGATCTCCATGTTCCCATTATGAGTGGGCTGTGGAACCAATCCTTTGGGTTTGGTCTCTCAATGGGGGGGGGTGAGGTCTTTGGAATCTCTTTTGATCTTCGTGCCTTTCGTCTTGGTGTTGTAGGCTTGGTTCTTCGTTGTCCTTTTGTTGTTTAGGTCCTTGGTGTTGTGGTCGGTGTTGTATCTTTCTGGTGGTTTTGTTGTGTGGTGGTGTTTTTTCTGCTTGTTATTGGTGTTGTAGACCATTTTTTCGTTTTTGTTTCCTCTTTGTCTTGGGATGATGTACATTCGGCTAGCTTTTCTTTTGTGTGTGTGTGTGTGTGTTTTGAACTAAGCCAAGACCCAATCCGGTTAGACTCAAGGGAAGCAGAGTTGGTGTCCCCCGAGAAAGCAAGGAAGGACTGATCATACAAGTATCTTTGACCTTCAACTTCCCACTACAAGCTACCAGTTAGAGTACGAAGCCTGCCTTGTAGGACTTAGATAGGCGGAAGAGTTGCGCTCCAAAGAAGTGACCATGCAGTCAGATTCTCAAGTGGTGATATCCAAGATTAACGGAGAAACAGAAGCAAAGGTGTGAGCGATGTAGAAATACATGGCCTTTGTTAGAATAGCAGCGACGAATTTTTCAGACCGTCCACTTTGAACATATTCCCCAAGAACAAAACATTAGGGCAAACACCCTTCGAAATTGGCAAGTTATAAAGATAAGGGAGGAAACAAGGTATAATCCACAAAATCTTATCCATTCCAAGTTATGAAGTGGAAATAGACGAAATACTCACAACAATGGATCCAATCAAAGACGAGATGACACCCATTGTAGAATACCTACGAGACGGGAAGTTCCCAAAAGAGATAAATGAGTCCACCAAAGATTAAAGGAAGATATGCTCCTACTAATTGATAACGGGACAGTTATACAAGAGAGGATACTCTACCCCACTCCTGAAATGTGTGACGAAAGAGGAAGGAACGAATGTGTTAAGATAAATCCATGAAGGCATGGACGCGTAACACCTAGGGGAAAATCCCTTGGAAAAGAAAGCCTTAAGAGCTAGATATTACTGGCCCACAATGAACCAAGATGCAAAAATGCACGTCTTAGCATGCAAAGAAGTTACAAAAATACAGAGAAATGCACATCCCCTAAACATGTTATGGGCGTACAAGACCACACCCTACTCAACTACAGAGGAATCCCCTTTTAGGTTGACAATAGGGTTCAACCAGTCATCAAAGTCGAAGTCAAAGAACTAAGCTGGAGGATGACTTACCCACAAATCCCCAAAGAGAACGAGAAATTGCAAATAGAGGAACTGGATTCCTTAGATGAAAGGCAAGACTGGTCCACCCTCATCGAAAGCCATCGTCAAGAAAAGGATGGCCGTCAAATACAAAAAAAAAGCATACATAGAGACTTCAAGATATGGGATTTGGTTCTTTGAAGGGTAGACATCAAGAAAAACAACACATCCCAAGGGAAGCTGGCTCTCTGTGGGGAAGAGCCATATAAAGTAAAGATTGAGCAAAAACTTGAGAAAAAAAAAAGCATAAAGCCTATGGAAAAACCATAACAAGGGAAACTAAACACATCTAATCTAATGACGTATGGGCATGGATCATGTTTGAGGCAGGAAATTGAGCACATCCCTTGCGAACAAAAAATGCTTTCTACATAAGAAAAATCCCAAATCAAGTCCAATGTATAGAGTTGGGCATAACCCTAACAAAAACATAAGCGATGTAACAAGTTGGAAGCCCAAATAAATTTTTTGAGGCAAAACTAAGTACAACCTTAACAAAATACTATGTCTCTTTAGCGAAACAAGACATAGGCACGAGTTGGGCATAACATGGCAAATACCAAGCATGGCCATGATTAAGCTTATGAGCTAAAGGAATTCAAATTGCAAGACAATAAGCATCTAAGGCGACAAACCTTGTTAAATGGTCCAGGTAAAGTGCATGTCGCACCATTAGTAAGAAAGTCAAACAAAAGCTAATAAAGTATCATGACACAAAATCCGACTCCTTAGAAGGCTCCTCGGGAACAAAGATGCCATTCTCACATTCGGAACATGTCTAGATGCGTCTTGTCCAAGATTATCCCCCTAAAGAACTCGATGTGGAAGAGAGCATTGTTGAAGGAGTCTTTCCCAGCCTTATGAAAGCCCATTTTGAATTTATCATTCTCATATTTAAAGGCCTCCTTCCGTTCCATTAAGGCCAACAACTCACCACAAGGAGAACCTCGTTCAGAGACTGCAGGAGCTGAAGCATCCGACCGTTACAATTGAGCCTAGGCAAGAGCCTGACAAGATTGAGCCAGCAAATGAATGGGCTTATTACACTCCTTAATCACAACTTCCTTTTCAACTTCCTTATCTTGCGTGGTCCTCTCATCGTCCCCACCCACGCAATGGTGTTCTTCTGAATTTTGTTTCCTACATAACGCTCTGATCCAACAACTTGTCCTCAGCTATACTAAATTATTGGACCACCGTCAACAAAGAAGAACTCAACAAAACTAGTTTTAAGACATGAGGAACATAATAAGCAATTGCCAACTGAGTAGATGAAGTCTCTAGAATAGCGATACCACGAGAGTCAGACTCATTAAATGTGTTCCTAAGGAAAGCAGTAGATGAAGGAGTCGAACGAAAAGAGAAGGGCCTAAAATTACCATAGCGCAAGTCATGTCACGACCCATCTACCAATTGTTGTAGCATAACCTTCCCTAAAGCCACCTTCCTCTTATTCAACTGAGGACCATCAGGAAAAAAGATCCATGAGACTCCCCTTCATCATCCCCTGGAGAAGCTGCAAAGTCTGAAGAGGTCATCCTAACATATACTCTGGAGTCCAAAGGCTTTCACCCTAATTTTCCCTTCCTCAAATAAGAAGCAAGGGGCCTCTTAGCTAGGGTTGAGCAACATTTCTCCACCCGACCGAAAACCGAATAAACTGATAAAAATAATGAACATTTGGGTGGGTCGGTTCGGGCCACGGGTTGAAAAAACAAGGAAAATAGGGTTGACACGGATAACATTGGTCGGTTTCAGTTTTGTAATTTATCATCCATCGGTAACCATAACCAACCGATAAAAGGAAAAGGTAGGATTTATACATGCACAACTAGCACTCGATGCATAAAAGACTACCTCAATTAGTCAATTATAGTTTCTACAGGCCTAGTTTGTCTTGTTTGAAAAATAACATTATTAATTACTCCTATATTACTTATACACATTTATCAATAAGAAGCATTCCTTGAATTGAGGCTATCTAGACAAAAGCTGCAGTGGTGCACGTTCTCACTTTATTGGTCTTCCAATATTATTATAATTATATTATTAAAAATGGTAATAAAAATGATGAACATTTCTCATTCCTTATATTTTAACATTTTCTTGCCTATTGCAATTACTTATCGGATACCCTTTTTTCTATCCAAAATTATTTTAATGTGTCTAAATGAATGATAATCGAACACCACTTTCAAGAAGAAGAAGTATATTTTGCGGTCTTGATTCATCATGGTGAAGTCTTTGTTGTTTCTATATGTTTGCTTCCTTTCCTTTACTCACAGTTCCCCTTCTTCCTCTTTAAGCTCTCTTTGAGTTATTGATACATACATCAAAAGGATCTTCTTCTCAAATTGTTCTGTTCAGCTAAGCTATAAACCGAATATAACCACCCGTCAAACCCGCCATCCATTCAACCCGTCAACCGCACAAACCGCCGGAAGAAATGGTCGGAAATGGGTGAAGTTTTAGTCAATTCAGTTTCATGTGGCTAAGTGTAATACCCAAGGCTGACGAGGGCGGGGAGTGGCCGCCGGTGCACAAGGCATGACAATGAGCGGCTCCCGACAGCTTCTAGAGGAACCGAATCACTTCGGAATGAGAGGGATCCGAAGGCCGTGTAGGTATGAGACTACATGGTTGAAGGAATACTTATAAGAATTGTTTGGTACTACCTATATCAACAAGATGCATCTTCTTTGGGTAGCCCATTCCATAAGAACTCCATAGTTAAGCGTGCTTGCCTTGGAGTAGTCTTTGGATGGGTGACCTACCAGGAAGTTTCCCGGTAAGCGTGAAAGTGAGGACCAAACACGCTGAAAAGACTCGTGTTGGTTTGTAGGGTCAGTCGACAATGCTTAAAATTGTTTGGGATGTTACAGTAAGCACTTTTCGAACCGAATCCGTCTGAACCCGTCCGATGCTCAACCCTATTCTTAGCTCAAATAATGCATACAACAAAGGTATAAAAACTACCAAAGAAATAAAAAGATAGGTAAACAAGTATGATCAAGGGAAAAAAAACCTAAAAAGACAGAAGATTCAAAAACGATAAAACATTTGATGAACCGAGTAGTGTCAATTCCCCTATTCGTCTCTGAAATCACTTCAGTTTTCTTGCTTGTCACTTGGAAAAGAGAAAAAGTCTCGATAAATTTTTCCTCTTAGTAAAGAAGGACGGTTGAGCAGGACCAAGGGCCACCCATGTAACATGAATCTAATCATTACTATTGACAAATGGATCATCGTACTGGGACATCATAAAGGTCGAGGCTTCACACCATCATCTCTCACAGTGTTAACACAAACATCAGAACGGGTTGTAGGCTGAGGAGTCACGACGTGTACTTGTACTTAAAGTTCTTATTCAATTCTTGATAAGGTTTGAATAACTTGAAAGGTTGAAGGAAAGAAAGAAGCCCATGATGGTTCAAACCATTGACGATATCCTTGTGAAGCTGAAACATAAAGAATATCTCTGACTTAGTAATGACGGAGCATCATATGATATTTTAGGTTATGTTCTTTGTAGTTTTCTTTGCATTTTAAGACGAATAAGATGGAATTTAGAGGAGTTATGAATGGTTTGAGGAACATATTGTATTGTTTTCATCCGAGTTAGTGTAATTCACTTGTATCCTAAATAATGAAACTTCATAGGTGTTTTGTGTGTTGGACAAATAAGGCGAGGAATAAAAAGATCAGGCTTGGTATGTAGTTAGTTTGGCATTTCGTAATTTGGTCAATTTGGAGGGAGAGAAATGATAGAATTTTTAATAATTGTACAAAGGAGGTGGATGAAATTGTGGAGACTATAAAGATGGTATCTTGGCGGTGGGGTTTAAGTCGTCGTAAGATTGTGGCATTCTTATATTACGAGTGATGCTGGAATCCTGGGGATTGCCTATCTAGGTACAAAGTGGAGGGTTCTTGCCATATGGGTTCATTTTGTTTGTTATGATTCTGTGGTGATTTTTTCTTGTTTTTGCGTGTGCAATGATTGAGTTTATGTCAATGACCTCAATCTGTGGTGGGGTTTGTTTTGTTATAGTGGTGTTTGTGTGTGTTTTTAGAGCCACTTCGTTTTTCTGTTGTGTATTGTGGTTGTCTTGCTGTTCCATCATGTTTGTACTGAGAGGCGGAGCTAGGTGGGTCTGGGGAGGGCCATGAGCTCCTCAAAGTCCCAAAAATTTCATTTATATATATATAGGGAGCGTATCCGGTGAGAACCAATATCTATTATGAGAAATAAGAACTATTAATAACAATCATTAGATATATTGAACGACTCAGATTAAAAAACTTCACTAAAACCATCATGTGGCCTTTTCCGCACTCAATCACCTATTTCTCTTTATCGTCCTGAAAAAAGGTGTTCTGATAAAAATAGTATCGATGGAGAAGGCGGCAGTGAAACCCTTCATGGTAGGGTTTTTGAACAAGACCGAATGAGACAAAACAAAATTAGAACATACAAAGATCAATGAGACAGAACAAAAGAACATATAGAGATCATCTTGCCCAATAGATGAAACATCCCTTCAGCGACCGTCAAATCGGAAGGGTGTGATTGTGTGAGGTCAGATCCATCATCCATGGCACCAATAGAGATCTTTCAGATTTACATTCATTGTATAATTGTATGATTTATCTAAGACCAAAAGGATCTACAATGTGTGATTTTATTATTATCAAAGACCAAAAAAATATGTTCTATTTTGTTTCTTCAATTTTGTTTAATGGAGTTTTAAGAATTTGAAATCTAGAAATTAAAAGGAAATAGAAATTGTTTCCTTCATGGGTCATTGATTCACCCTCTTCGATTAGCTTGGCTTATCTTGAGCAGGCTGTTTTAATAAATCTTTTTAGTTGTTAAAAAATAATAATTGTGGGTGCAGTTAATTCACAATAAGGTAACTTTATAATTTTTTAAGGCAAAATAATCTTTGACCAATTCGAAACAAAAATAAATAAAAACAAAGCTCCAATAATCGAAATCCACATACCATATACTTCTCCAATTTGAGTTTTTCTCACGTATCGAATGAATTCAAGGACATATCCAAGAAATTCTCGTGGATTTCTAACAATTAGAATGGTTGGTCGTGGGTTTTATTTGAAGGCCCACTCAACCTTAAACTAATATTTAATAAATTATTTTCGATCACTAATTTGGCTAAGACGAAGTGCACGTTAGAATGGACACTGAGTTTGTCAAAATTATAATGACACCGTAATTTTTTAGAAGCATTAAATGTAGCTTTACCAAAATCACGGTAACACATTAATTCTACCGTCAATCATAACACACACTAGTAAAAGAAAAATTATACTTATGTTTGGAAGTTGGAATCATTTTTTTTGTCACAACAAGAGATTTTGATAAGAGAAGGATAGGGGGTAGTACTTTCGAGCAGTACCAACTCCAGAAGTTAAGAGAAGAAGGGAATTTTTAATTAATATTTCTTACTTTCCTTCACTACATCAAGAGACTATATAGAGTCAAAACCCTATCCTAGCTTATCAGATCCATGGCACTTGTCACAAGATCCATTAAATGCAATAACAAACTCTTTCTAGAAGGTAAGGAATACAATAATTCTTTTATCATTTAGTCCCCTTAGGGAATCCTATGTAGTCACGTGCCCAAACTGGCTCTCTCTTGTCTCTTTTGGGCCTGGTGCTCTTGTTTTCAATCCCTTCAGCTGGCCCAATATTAGGATCTGGTTCCTTTCCTAACTGCACCTCCATATTAGATTTTGAAACAAGGGTTTGCAGTTTGCTCAATATGAGTCTCGTAAAAAGAGGTCAAATGTGGACATTTACCCTCTAGACTCTATTTTAGAGGTTGATATTAGATGGATACTTGAAATAAAAGATATCGAGGTTATAATGAAAATGTCTCCTAAATTTTTTTCTAAAGTTTAAGCAATAAATAATCTTTAGATCTATTAACTTTTTTTTTTCTTCAATACTTATGCATGCATATTAAGTATTGAATTATTGAGTTATGCATATTAAGTTTTAAATACCCATAGTAGACCACCGGACCGGACTATAATAGAAGCTTGCACGTGACATATCTACTTCATTGAATTTTAAATTATATTTTTTTTACTGACCTAAGTAGGGGCATTAAGATGTTGGAAGGTCTTTGATGTGTGAAAAAAACTATATTTTTTTTACAAACCATTATATCAATGGTAAAATAAAGTATTTGTATATTGTGCATCCTAAAAGGCAACTTCTAAAAGTTTGCCTTGCATAAATATAACATCATTATTAATAATGTAATTTGTAAAACATTGCAGAGATAATTTAGAGAGCTATTATCTTGAAATGAAAAGATTGTGTGTCACACTCATTGACTATATGACAAAAGCTCTAAAGGTCCAACCAAATGGATTGGTAGATTTATTTGAAGAGATAGATCAGTCAATAAGGATGAATTACTATCCTCCATGTCCCCAACCAGAACAAGTGATTGGACTCAATCCTCACTCTGATGGTGTTGCCCTTACCATCCTTCTTGAAGTAAATGAAATTCAAGGACTTCAAATAAAAAAAGATGGAATGTGGATTCCTATCAAATCCCTTTCTAATGCTTTTGTGGTCAATATTGGAGATATGTTGGAGGTAACTAACACAATTACTCACAAATCGTTTTATCATTTGGATTTTGATAGTTTTCAAAAAAGTATACTAAAACTTTGAGTTTAATTTTGATATAGTCTTTTCTTTTTTTTAATAGCACTTTTTTGATATAGTCTTAGTGTAAAAAAATTTACTCTATAATAATATTAAGCATTTATTATATGTGTTTGATAGACACTTTAAGCAATTTTATTTTTCAATGACTAAGGATTTTATTAAAAATGTCTAAACTGATCATCACAGCAAGAACAACTAAATCCTACTTTTATATTAAGACTATTTTAAGAATATTGTTAATTAATATTTTAAATTTTGTGTGGCAGATACTAAGCAATGGAACTTACCAGAGCATCGAACATAGAGCAACAGTAAATTCAAAGAAGGAGAGAATCTCTGTTGCTGCATTTCACAGTCCTCATAGGGGTGATATAGGTCCAGCACCCAGTCTTGTTACTCCTAAAAGTCCTGCATTATTTAAAACCATTTCTATTGCAGATTACGTCAATGGATATCTCTCAAGCAAGATAAATGGGAAATCATACTTAGATGTTGTTAGGATCCAAAATTCGTGAATAATATTGTAAGTCCATGGCTTTAAATATACTGTTATATATTTTATGAAATAATAGGACTTAGGCTTTGGTCCTTGTAAAGAATTATACTTGGTTTTCATCACTTTAAAATTTGTAGTAATTGTGTATGGTTCCTTTAATACACGTGAATTTTGCTTATGTTTTTTTTGTCATACTAACTTGTGTTTTAAAGGCACATGTTAATAGTGACGGATCTAGAATTTTTGAATAGTAGGGACAATATTTTACATGTATAATATTAAAAATACAATATTGGTTTCAATAGTATAAATATACATAATGATATTGTTAAAAAATATAAATTGTAAGAGAAGAGAAGAGAAGAGATGTCAGAGAAGAGAGAAACTGAGTGCAGCGGCCTCCCTAGGGCAACCTTAGGGCGTCCGTGCCGGAGTAAATCTCCGGCTGAGAGGAACACTGGGGGGATAGGGGGCCAGCTAGGGAGACAGAAATTGGGGGGATGGGGGAAATTGGTCTGTGGCTAAGTCAAGGAAGCGGAAAGCGACGCAACCGGAAGCGGGAACACGAGACATGTCAAGGGATTCAGAGCGACACGACGACGCGGGAAGTGGGCTGCAGGTTCGGCAATCTTGGGACGGTTCTAGGGTTCAACTTCGGTCTTCATACAAGCAGGCAGTAGCGACTCAACCTTCAGGTTACTCAGGAAAACACAATTCAACTGATGCGCGTTTTGACATGGATGGTAAGGTTTCTGACTATGTAGTTTCTGATCAGCAGGGCAACGTTACTTCAAGGAATGGACGCAAGGTTTCCTATTTTTTTACCAATATACCAGAATGTCTTCCTACTTTTCGTCTGCGACAACAATTCGAGGTTTGCGGTATTCTGACAGACATTACCATCGCTCGAAAAAGAAATGCACGGGGGCAGATTTATGGCTTCGTCCGTTTTTCAAACGTCAAAAATGCAAGTAAGTTATCCAACACTTTAAACAATGTCTGGTTTGGGTATCTTAGGGTGTGGGCACGCGAAGCACGGTTCGATAGATTTGCTGTTAATGATAACAAACCTCTGACTGTTTCCAAAAATGTTAAACGTAAGAATGATGGTGAGGGAGGGAAGAAGGAGGTGGAGAGGGTTAAAGGGGAGGGAGAAAAGATTGTGAGGAAGGGTGAGGGAGAGGAGAAAATGGGAGGGGGCCGAAGAGGTGAGGGAGAAAAAATGTTGAGGATTGGGCAAGTGGAGGTGAAGGTGAGTGAAGAGGATGAGGTTCGTAAGAAGGGGGTACATGTTTTATCACCGGTGTTGAAGGGGAGGAAAGGGAGGCCGAAGGTTACACCTAGGGAGAAGGTAGTTGTTTTGAATATTGATGAGGATGGGTTGGTGTCTAGGTCGGTAGAAAAAGAGAGAGAAGGAGACAAGCCGGCTCCAAGAGTGCAGCTGGTTCAGGTTGGAGAAGGGAAAAATATTGTGTATCACTCTAGACAAGAAGACATGCACTGGGCCGGTTCCGGAGTTGTGGCAACGGTCGGAGTGGCTTTTCAAATAATATTTGTTTCATCTAAACTTGATTTGGTTATCTTATGTTTGGATTATTTGGCGAGACATGAATGAAAGAGTTTTTCAACAAAAGAGGGACTCATTACGACATCTTCTTGAGAAAGTTAAGCTTCAAACCTTCAAGTGACCGAAGGCAAATATCATCATGATATTGCTTTTAACTACCATATATGGTGGCTTAATCCCTTTTTATGTTTCAGAGTTATTACTTAGTTCCATTTTAGTGTTTTTTAGCGAACCTATTTTGTGGCTTTTTTGCTTTGTTTTCTTAAATTAATTACTTATGTAAGTGCTACTTTTCTCTCCTAGTTCTCTTCTGGCACTTCTTCTGTGGGAAAGACTAAGTTGTTTGATTAATATATTTCATTTTAACTTCTTAAAAAAACAAAGATAATAATATTTTTAAAATAATAATAATATAGTCATTGTGTCTATCTCTCTCAAAATAAAAATATCTATTAACTAGGTAATTGAACTAAAGCGGTTAAGAAACTCCTCTTAAGATGAATGGTTCGAAAAACCCAAGTTTGAGACTTCACTTACTTTTCGACCAAACTCTAAATTATTAGGGTCTCATTTTCTTAAGAATCGATTCGTTAACAAAAAAAAAATCCGTTAAATGGAGAGGATCTCAATATATCGAGCCTTAAATTTAAATATAAGGTCAATACTCAATATTTCAAATTAAATACATATGCTTTTAAATTTTTTGTGTGAATTAGGTATCTGACATTTAACATTTATTGTCATTAAAAAAAGGTATATGACATGTAGTTATGTTTAAATAAAAGATCAAATGTATGTAGTCTATTTTTTTTTTTTTTTGTGTAGCCTTATATTTAAGTATAAGGTCAAATGTATGTGCACAATATTTAAAATCAAATACATTTGCTTTTCAATTTTTTTGTGTGAATTAGGTATTTGACATTTATTACCATTTAGAAAGAAAAAAAAAGGTATATGCCATGTAGTTAAGTGTAAAAAAAATAAAATCAACTGCATGTAGTCTATATTTTTGTTTTGTTTTGGTGAATGTATATGTAGTCTATATTTTTTTTGGGTTAATTATTGAAATTGATCCAGTAATATATGCGAAGTTTGAAAAATGACCATGTAAAATAAAAAAACACGTATTTTAATCCTGTAATTTAAGATTTTTATTATTTTTAACCCTGTAATATAGTTGAAGTCCAAAAAAACTACTTAGAGGTTGAATTTTTGGATGATTTTTTCTAGGCATGTTTAGTAAGTTAAAATATGACAATACACACAAAAATTAGAATTTTTCAACTAAGGACAAATTAATTATGAATTTTTAAAGCGCCAAAAACTCAAAAAACAAAATAATGAAAACATCAACCTAAAAATCGAATTTTGAGTTGATTGCTTGCAAATACATCTATAGTAATACATAAAAAGGATTTGCCAAATTTCGTAGCATTTGAAAGATGTTTAAAAAAAAAATTATTTGTCAACCAAAACTTGCGAAATTGCAATTTTGTTCCGAGAAGGCGTATACTCACGGGTCAAATTCCGTTCTCTAATTTTGTAGGCAAGGTTAGAACATCATAAGAACCTTCACCGTGAGATTTTGGAGTTTTCATACGAGATACAAATTAATTGTGAATTGTTTAAGAAATTCATAATTATGGGGAATAGAAATTCATAATAAATCCGTCTCTAGTCAGAAAAATCATAAATCCGTCCCTAGTTGGAAAAATCTTTTTTTTTTGTGTGTGTAAAGCCATGTTTTAAATTCTTAAAGATGGTTGAAAAAAATCATGAAAAAATTCAATCTCTAGATCACTTTTTTGGACCACATGTATATCATATGGTCAAAAATAAGAAGAATATCAAATTACAAGGTTAGAATATCTATTTTTATTTTACATGATTATTTTTCAGACATCGCGTATTTTACAGGGTCAATTTAAATAATCAACCCTTTTTTTTTACAGAGTATGCAGTCTATATTTAAAATCAAATTATTTGCTTCTTTAATTATAATTTTGTGTGAACAAACCAAAACACATCACCAAGCAAAAAAGATAATCAAAATGAATTTGTTTTTCCAAATGCATGTAAAGGTGATGCGATCCTCCTTAAAGGCTGTCTTACGAGAAAATCTTTCATAGACACAGTCCCAGATAAATATTGTTTAGGCACTCTCACATGAAATGAATCTTTTTAAAGAAAGAGTATCATTTCTAGGTGTCAGCCCTATATAAACAAAACCCAAATACATTACTAAGCGAAAAAGATATCAAAATTTTCAACCGAGTGATTAAAAAACATCATCGTTTTTTCTCTTGAGGGGGTCCTATTGCAGAAGTTTCGTTTTTTTTTTTTTACAGTTTGAAGAAAACAGTTTTTTCTCTTGAGGGGTCCTATTGAATTTCACTTTCATTAATATATACATACATTTTTTAAGACAACTACTTTTATTAATTATACATAATTTTTCTAAGTAAATCTTATAATAAGAGATAAGTATTATCTCCGGCCTTTAATGTTAACAACAAATCAAATGTATTTCTACTAAAAAAAAGTCAAATGTATTTAGTCCATTTTAAAAATCAAATACATTTGCTTTTTTAATAATATTTAAGACATGCGTGTGTTCTTTATTTTATTTTTTTGTTTCAGCACATTAGAATGATAAGCATATTTACTTAGCAGGTTGTGTGTGCAAAGTACAATGATAAGCTAGCAAACAACACTAAAACAAAGAATTGGTGCTGCTCCTTCTTCAATTTCTTGAGGAAGAGAGTTTGAAGGAAAGCATGCCCAAGTAAAGATAATTTTTTTGTTTATTGTTTGAAATATTGTTCTTTTTTTGTATCAGTTATTTTTTTACATGTATGGTGAGTAATTAACAAGAATGGTAAACTAATATTGGAAAAAATGTGTTTTTTGTTTGTGTTTTTTGTGTGCATGTGTCTAGGTTGGAGCAAGAATCTGGTCTCTTGTTCAATTTGAAGTATTTTGAAGAGAAGATCCTTGATGGGGATTGGGATGAGAGTGAGAAATATCTCAATGGCTTTACAAAAATATTAATGACAATCGACATTCGATCGATTTGTTCTTTGAGATTAGGAAGCAGAAGTATTTTGAAGCCTTGGACAGGTAGTTCTCTTCATCTTATATATCATTAACATTTTAAATTACAGTCACAATAAGGATAGTGTCCTTATGCCTCAGGAATGACAGAGCGACCAAAGTTGAAATTATGGTGAAAGATTTGAAAATATTTTCAACATTTAATGAAGGTTTGTACAAGGAACTAGCAAATCTTATCACCCTCGAAAATATTAGGTAAATTTTTGTTTTTTAAATTTTTTGTATGATGTTATTGACTTTTTGGATTGAAGATATATTAAAATTTGGTTGCATTTTAAATATGGATTTGGTTTACATGTAGAGAGAATGAACATTTATCACAGTTTGTAGATGGTAAAACATCTAGAATCATATTGATTGCAGAGCTCAAGAAAACCTTGCTTCAATGATAAATTGAGGTCTCCTCCATTGAATTCCTTGCGGTTGCGACGACTAATTAATCAAAGGTAAATAAAGTTGTAGCTAGAATAGCAATTGTATTTCAAAATAAACACATGAAAAAATGCAAATGGAAAACGCACGAGATTGGGATTTGATAAGTGTTTTGGCCAATTGCATATACTTCTTTGAGTGCAGATCAACTTTAGTACCTTTATATTATGTTAAGGGTTATAAATTACAACTTTCTATTATATTTTCTAATGTAATTGTTCCATTCACACATTGCTTTAACTCTACACAATAAAGTATTTATGTTAGGTTTTGATGCAACTGTATGTAGTCAAAACTGTAACATTATACAAGAAATTGTAAAAATAAAAAATCTAGATAGTTTAAACGACTGTGATAATGTCATAAAAATATACATTATACATACATGTTACCGTTTTGACTATATTTAGTTTCCTCAAAACCTAACCTAAATCCATTCAAATACATTCCTTAACAGATTGCTCTAATTGAACAACGATGAAGCGAAAGAGAAACTCTCTCAAATCCTCACAACAAATTGTTTCTCCCACAAAAACAATCGCAGATTTACATTTACCAGACGTGTGTTGTGAATCGATCTTTAAATTTCTCATCCACGACAGTCAGCGCTACCTTGAGCCTCTCTCTGTTGTCTCAAAGCAGTTCCTCTCTATCACTAACTGTCTTCGATTTTCTCACAATATCTGATGCAACCCTCGCATTCTTCCCTCGCCTATTTGACATGTTCCCAAACTTTATCTCCCAATAGGTGTTGGCAATTCAAAGATGATCTTTTTGTTTTTTATTTGGTTCTTTTTTCGTTTCAGTTTTTTACATGCATGGTGAATAGTTACCAAGAATGGTAAATTAATATTGGAAAAATGTATTTTTGTTTGTGTTTTTTGTGTGCATGTGTCTAGGTTGGAGCAAGAATTTGGCCTCTTGTTCAATTTGAAGTATTTTGAAGAGAATATCCTTGCTGCGGATTGGGATGAGTGAGAGAAATATCTCAATGGCTTTACAAAAATTAATGATAATCGACATTTGATGAATATGTTTTTTGAGATTAGGCAGCAAAAGTATTTTGAAGCCTTGGACAAGTAGTTCTCTTTATCTTCATCATCATCATGAAATAATTATATATCATTAGCATTTTAAATAATAGTCACAGTAAGAATAGTGTTCTCGTTCATCAATCCGATATAATGGAGAGTCACAATCAAATGTGGCCTCGATTGAACTTTCGTTTCAGTTTCAACATTATAAAAAAATGTTGTGTTGTGTTTCCCAAATCTCAGTCGCGTAACTCTTTTTAAAATCTTAATTATAATTAGGATTTTCAATAGCAGTCACAAAAACGGTTGCAGACACAATTCTTGATATTGTGGAAATTGTAGTCAAATCCAACTTCATTTGATGTTGCAATGTGGTTTTAACAACATCAAATACCATTTTGTTTTGGCCCAGATCTAGGTTGCATCACTCTATCTAAAATCCTAACTATGATCATCGTTACAACAAGTATTTGTTTCATTGCTTGGATTTTTGTCTAGTACCTGCACCGCAATAGCTATAACTTCCATTTTATTTTTGCTTATTAATAATGTTTGTAGAGTGTTATAATCTTGTTTTTTAAAAAATGTTTTAGGGTATTTTATGCTTATTGTTGGTTTTCTAATGTTCAAATAATCTTGTTTGTGCTCAAGAATGACAGAGCGACAGCAGTTGAAATTCTGGTGAAAGATTTGAAAATCTTTTCAACATTTAATGAGGGTTTGTACAAGGAACTTGCAAATCTTGTCACCTTGGAAAATATTAGGTAAACATTTGCTTTCTAAATTTTTTGTATGATGTTATTGACTTTTTGGATTGAAGATATATTAAAATTTGGTTACATATTAAATATGGATTTGGTTTAAATGTAGGGAGAATGAACATTTATCACATAGCTCAAGAAATTTATTAACACCAATCCTTGCTTCAATGATAAATTAAGGTCTCCCTCATTGAATTTCCTAGAATAGCAATCATAGTTCAAAAGTAAACACATGAAAAATGCAAATGGAGAATACACGAGATTTGGATTTGATTAGTGTTTTGGCCAATTGCGTCTACGTCCTTAACTGCAGATCGGCTTTAGTACCATTCTATTATGTTAAGGGTTATAAATTACTACTTTTTGTTTATATTTTTTAATGTGATTGTTCCTTTCACACATTGCTTTAATTCTGCACAATAATGTAATTAATATTGTTTTTGTTAATGAAATATCTTATATTATTTGTAGCTTCATTAGTCATCAGCTAAATTTTTGACAATGTCCTCTATCCAGTTTTAATTGGCGGCATCATTTGTGCGTGAATCCAAAGCAAGATCCAGACATCTAAACTTTGTTAACCGACCACACCTGTTATCCGTCTTAAAGAGGACCTCACACACCAACTTTGGCTTTGCTTCATGCTGCATAGCCCACAAATCATACATCTTATGCCACCGAAGAAGCACATATGGTGAATGGAAATCCTTCCTCATCTTCTCAATCACTTTCTGCGTTCTCAGTTTCCTCACTACGTGGTCCTTCAGATCGAGGTATAGCTTGATATTGGAGATACAATGCGGTCACATAAATTTTAATTGGGATACGCTGTCAATATAAAATAGTGTTACATCGACATACAATGAGATTTCTTGATATTGTCTTATAAACCTACTTTGTAAACGCAATTATAAAATAATCGTTAAAGTGTGGATAATCTCCATGTAATACTAGTTTACACCGATAATGCATTTTCCCTTTTCCTGACATAAGCTTTGAGAAGTAATCGATGCTAATTCTATGACTTGAACCTTTTATTGGCAATTGATGGGATTTTTGTTTGTGTTTCAAGTGTCAACTCCATTTTCAAACTCACATATTATTTCAATTTCTTGCAGTCCCTATTTCCAAGCATTCAAGAAAGCTAAATACTCTTACACTGATGGATCACCAAAGTAAGGACCTTGAAGAAATGAGACAGTTTCAAAATTGACAATCATGTGAAAAGGTACTTGAAAATTAGTTTGGCTTCTTTTATTTTTGTTTATTCACAACTCTTTACAGGCTGAGTAAGTCGCATATACCGTTACTCCTCAACCTGCGCCTTGGTTGTTTGATGAACTTCCTAGAATTATGTTTGTAAATTACGTCAGGGATCAATTGTGACAAGTATGGAGTTTCATCCCTTCATACATTCTACCCTAGTTGCGGTAGGTTAAAATATTGACGGCGTGTCTTGTTTGTATTTTACACAAACATAATTAGTCTTTTTAGTTTTTACTGACCTTGAAAATTTCATTGAAACAGTTTGTAGTACAAATGGTAAAATCTCACTTTGGGAAGCAAGGCTGAGAAAGAGGCTGCATATGGAATATTTCTCAATGTTCGGTCAAATTTCATGTTTATTCGAAATTATTCAACGACACAATTGCATATACGGATCATGCACATATGTTCCAAGAATACTCTTCACGAAAATTAAATTTAGTGCTATAAAAACTTGATTCTGTCGAGTATGAAATGATGAATGCACTGCTAAGGCATTAATACAAAGTAAATTTGTCAATATCCACCAATCATGTATCATTGAGCCCAGACTCAAGTTTTATTTGTAAATGTTGTAATTTCTTTTTCTATTTTGTTGTTCGATTATCAGTTTATAATATATTTCTTTTCAGGTATGGGATTTGAATGGAGAGAAGATCTTTAGCTCATGTGTGTTCGGTTCTTTCTCACTCGAAGGGAAATATCCAGGTTAAATTCTTCATTATATTCCTAGCTACTTGATCACAATTCGTCCAGTATGCTTCTAATCTAAGGCATTTATTCAACCATGATTACCAAGACTTAATTAAATTAATATTGGGTTCATTTCTAACCACAACTCTCACTAATATAATCCTCTAAAAAAATTTCTCACTAATATTAATAAACCAAATAATATATTGGTCCCCGAGTTTCTTAGTGAACATGTATCATTTCGCTCAGAACTCTAAAATTCTCACCAAAATTCTCTCAAAATAATAAAATGATATAAATTCCTTCATAAAATAAATTTTCATCTTTCGCGACATTTATTTTCTCCGACTGAGATGTTGATCTATAACTTTTACCATCATAACAAATTAAGATTATAACTACAAATGATGTATAAAGTCCTTGTTTAAATTTTAGTGACCAACATAGGTTCGTAATTATTAAAAAACATTTGAATATTTGTCTGTTGTCACCAAAAATCACTAAAATTATTTTCATACAGAAAATTAATTCACACAGCTCAAGCAATAAAATCATGTGCACATACATCTTATAATGCTGAGGAAATTTTTTTCAAATATAGCCAGTTGCGCAGAACAAATAAAAAATATCTGAAATGAATTCAACAACAAAGCTCTAAACCAACTACTATGCTTAACACAAACAATAATCATATGTTTCTAACCCGAAAAATACCAAGAAAATACACTAGTTTTAAAAAAAAAACTTAAAAAAGTTGTTTTTGAGAATGAAATAACAAAGTAAAATGAAAGTCAAAGGCAATAGATGAACAAACAAGATGCTTTTATGCAATCGTAGAATCTGAAAATCATTCATCTATCCATCCCTATATGTTGTTCTTACGCTTCTTCGTCTTTGTCTTTGTCAAATGAGGCTCAGGGAATTCACGAACGTTGTATGAATTTGATGTAACCCTCGCCAATGATGAACTAGGAAAAAGGTTGTACAAAAGAATTAAGTCTTAGAGTTAAAACTTTCTTTTGGTTGAGAAATTTATAATTAAACTTCAAAGCTTTCAAACACCAATATAAACAACAAATCATTTTTGAGCAAGTGAAAAACAAATCATATATCAACACCATTATATACTTCTAAACAAAACATTATAACACACTCAAACAAGAAAATGAAATTTATTCGGTCAAACAAGTAGGCATACACCCATGATAATATTTTTAAATTGCACTCGCAGAAAATTATGAACAAATAAGATTAATGGATATTAATTGATTCTCAATTATGATATTAAATTGAGGCCGATGTGGAACCTATTTATTGTTATCAATTAGGTTTTAAATCAAAGATGATATAATTAAAACTACGACCAGAAGTTGTAAATGCTCTTAAATCGGGGGTGCTTTGAGATGATTCTGATATATAAATCTGAATATCTCTATCCAAATACAAATTCTTATCCAATTTTGACCATTTATTGAAATTTAAAACCATGGGTGATTACAAGAAAACATTAGAATTCTTACTTGCAATCGAGTTTGAACAACATTGGTCCTTTTGACTGGCTTTCACGGTGTAGGATGACACGTCATTATGATGAGATCTTCCTCAATCTCACTATTTGACAATTCAACGTGAATTTTTTCCAATATCCCTTTTTCTATATTTGATCTTGACCTTAATTTCTGATGATACTCATCTACCACCGTTGCAGATGGAAACCCTAATTTTTGTTGGTCTTTTTCCCATTTGTTTTCATCAACAGTTTCATTGCATATGTTTTCTTGCTTAGTCTCAAGATCAAGCATAAGTCTCTTCCTAGTAGATCCATTCTCGCAAGTTTTGTTGGAATCGTCGGTCTGAGATCCATGTATTATCGATCTCAAGATCATTCTTAATTTTTGAGCTTCACTGCCTGGAACCCCACGATTTCCAGTTGGTATGTTTTTGGACATATCAGAGAGTCATAAAGTGAAAGCGTTAGGCACAAAAAAGAGAGTGCAAAAAGTTGAGATGGAAATCACAAATTTAAGGATTGAAAGGGGTTTTGATTCCCTTTTTTTATGTTATATGCAAAGTGCATGACATTTTAGTGATCTTATCTCTTCATTGAAATTCTTTTATTATTATGAGATTTAAAAACATAAATTACTTTAGTTTGACTAACCTAGAACATAAGATATAATATTTATTTTACAGATCCTTGTATATGTGATATTTAATATGCCCGAGAGTAGAGCTTAGGATGATATGATCTCGACGCTCGTGCTAGTGACAATATGGAACAACAGCAGAGAGTTCCGGTGCGAAGGAGGTTGTCGTTTGACTGTGGGGGAAGATACCTGCAAAACAGGTAACTTGGTGTGGCGGTGATACCACGCTTCTAAATACGAGCTCACTGTAACTATTTCCATGATATCTGAAGTGGACTGGGGAGATTGGTTGAACAACCATGATCATCTTTAGGTAGTGCTTGTATGCGGTAAGATGCATGTTCCGGACGAGCCCAACCCGGTGCTGCACGGATCTGATCTGAGTCCACTAATCACGTGATACCATGTGATGGACACACCCTTGAATCAACAAGATTTCAGTGCAGGCCGAGAGTTGCTTATTGGTCTGGGATTTTCTCACGCCCACGTGGGCCGAGCATTTCTCACCACCGAGGGCCAGAGTTTCTCATGTTTGTACCTCCCAACACAATTGGCAGGATACGACTTGACATCTAAACCTTAAATGGAAACTATTTATACCTAGGAATTAGCCTTGTGTCAGGGACGATACTTCTTACCCATATTAACATTGTATAGCTCTTGACC
>Ga0315914_1002416_pt1 | contig 28646 bp, 21 predicted proteins | sample MpolenodulesMG_FD_203920 | JGI IMG/M metagenome (GOLD analysis project Ga0315914, IMG submission 203920) | Medicago polymorpha root nodule microbial communities from Los Angeles, California, United States - elongated nodules | ecosystem: Host-associated > Plants > Roots > Nodule | place: USA...
TTCCTCCTCCCCTGTTCCCCTCCAACAGTGAAGCTACTAGTATGTCCTATCAGCCACATTGTTTTCTTCTTCCCGCCCTCCTCTTTCCTCCTCCCCTGTTTCCCCTCCTACAGTGAAGCTACTGGTATGTCCCATGGCTTCCCTCTTCTTGAGCTCTTAGGAGATTAGATATAGTTTTAGGTTCTTATGTAATAAGCTTAAAAAGTTTCAACATTATTGTAATTATTATTCATATATTAATAAAATGAATTCTTTTTTATCTTTCTGTTGTTTTTGTTTTTTATTTTAATCTGCCTTTATTTTATGAATTTGAAAGACTAAAGTTAAAAAAAAATCTGGAAAAACATAAATCCGGATTTTGAAATTCGAAAAAAGTAACAATATAGTTCGGAATTTATTTTCCGGATTAAGGGTATTTTAGGAAGAAAAAAAAGGACGCGCGAGAAAACCATAAGGTGGAAAAAGTAATACTCTAAAAATAATATTGGTTTAAACCCCATTTTGCTCCTTTGTTTTTATTTTGGGGTTCTGATCGGTCCCTTATTAAAAAAACAAATAAGTCCTTTAATTTATTTAATTAATACCATGCTAGTCCTTTTCTTGCGAATCTATGGTTTTGAAGTACGAGATCCATGTAGATTTTTGTTAGATCCAGCCTTTGCAATGTTGTTCAACGATTTCAGAAAGAAAGTTGAAGAGAAATCTCGTGAGTTTGACATGTTAGTTCAGACGGGAAAGAAGATTGGTTGCAATCTCTAATTTGGGGTGAAGAATTTGGAAGAAAATAGGTTTTAATGAACCCTAATTTTGATTTATATGTGAATCGGTAAAGTGGAAAGAATGAGATGTTGAATTACATGCGACGTATACTTCAGTTAATGTCGTTAGGTTTTGATAGACAAAAATAACTAATGTGATATCAATTAAATAAGTTAAATGACCTATCTGCATTTTTTTTAAATAACCAATGTAAACCTTAAAGTAAAAATAAGGGACCTAAAAGCTTTTTAAGTCAAATAATATGTGTGACCAGTTTCATATCTGTGTGAAAATATGTTATATTGATATTTAATTATTTTTAGGTATTTACTAGTACTTATGGATGCCTACGTTTTTTTTTTTTTGTTTTTACCAAAATGTGAACCATGTACCTCCAACTTTTTAACCCTTAATTTAAATTAGTTGAACTATCTGATCTTCCAATATGATTTTTTTAAAAGAATGTATTTGTGTAAAATAATAATTATTTTTAAATCAGGTAGAAACACTTTCATTCTCTTTTGGAACACACAAGAGTATAAACATATAAAAGTATTAATAATACATTGCATTTTTTTGTCTGCGTGAGCTTAACTCTATTGACAAGAACATTGCATAATATATGTAAGGATGTGGGTTTGAATTTATAACATCTCACTTATTCACCTTAAAGGTGATTTTTTTTTTTTTTTTGACAAAAACAAAATGATATTCATTCATTCAAGTCGAGAGATTACATCATTCAACACCGCTAAAAACGTAAAGGATGAATCTGGAACAAACTCACAACATCCAAGTTAATAGCATATAACGACATAATGCCTACAAAAATACATGATAAAATTAAAGTGACCGGAATATCCATGGCCTCCGGATCTGCAACGTTGACACCCGAATCTTTAATTGAATAATCGATCTTTTAGTATGAATCAAATGAACACCGCGCAAGAAGACGAAAAATCAAACAACGTCGCACAAGACGACGAACAACAAACCACCACACTTAGATGATGAAATCACAAAGAAAAAACCTAGATCTATGTGAAAATCACTTATTTAGATTGAAATAGAGAGAAAAAGATGAAGATGTGTGATTTCAGGTCAAGAATTGACCCAAAACCACCCCCTCAATGAAGAAACTTGAAGAGAAAACCTAGAGAGAAAAAAAAACTAAGGTCGGCTTGTTGGAGAGGAAACCACTACACTATTTAACCAAAATTAAATATAAAAATTACATTGCATTTATTTAGAGAATAATACATTGCACTTTTAGGTAGACAATAAAATTACTGATCAAACTATAAACATAGATTTAAATATCAAACTATAAACATAGATTTAAATATTAGGTTAGACACTCCTAGCATGTTTAATTGATTTTTTTCCCTTTACTTGCAGCCTCTAATTAATATTAATGTACATCACCTTCAAATTATTATTATTTTCACTTTGTAACCACTTAAATTGACATTAAGGAGAATCAACACACTTTGAATTCTTGATGGCGAGAATTGGAAAAGATGGAACAAACATATGAAGGCCCTCTTTGGTTATCAAGATACTTTTGATGTGTTCAGGAATTGAGGTCAAGAGCTCCGTGCATGTGCAACTGAAGCACAAAGAATCCTTCACAAGGAAGGAATGGTTGCAAGGCCACATACTCAATTCAAGCAGCAATGGATGCTGTAAATTTCGACAAGATAGCTCATGTTGAAAATGCTTAAAGGGTTGAAGTTGGCTTTTGGGCGAGGTGACCACATTACTAAGAGTAATGATATTTTTGGGCGAGGTGACCACATTACTAAGAGTAATGATATTTGTACAATCAGTTTGTAACAATCTTTTGAGACAAATTTCTTTATTTTTATTGATCAAAAACAATAAAGAGAGAAAGAGAGGAAAATGGAGAGAGTAATAACACAATGTGAATATGAAGAGAAAAAAAACTAAGAATCTAAAAATATAATTAAAAAATAAATGTTGCATTGTAAAGATAAGTTTTTAAGTTTTTAAAATTATGAATGCACAGTTTTTAAGATTAAATTTCTACGTTTAGTTTTCTATGTTGTGTCTTTAGAACACAAATTAGCAAGACCATAAAATTATCTAAAGTTATTTCAAAATGATAGTAAAAATGTAAAGAGCAAAAGCTCATTTAAATAATATGCAAATATGCAATATGTGCAAAATAGATAGCTTTATTTGTAAATATAAAAAATATTATTATGAATTAGATAGGAAAACTCAATTAATATATATATATATATATATATATAAATCACCGTATCCACTTAGCACATGTATAAAAGAAATATGGAAATCTCGACGAGAAGAAGCGGGTGATTATTTTCACAAATTGTTGATTATTTTCAGCCATTCTAGCATATTGTTGCCAAGTTTCATCCTCAATACTTGTTAAATTTTTTAACACATTCCCCGTTGTGTTTTAACTAAAGCAAATTGTCAATATATAAATTATAAGGTTAATAAACCTTTACCCCCTTAATATAGGTCACTTTTGGTTTTTCCTCTCTAAATTTTTTTCGTCAGTTTCGTCTAGTAAATTTTTTTGTCTTAGAATACCCCCCTAAGTATGTTGATTGTGCATTTTTGCTAATGTAGCATGCTGTGTCACCTTTTTCAGATGATGTGGCACGCTAACTGTATAATTTTTTTAATTTTTTATTAGGTACACGTGACATTTGTGTTTTTTTTTAAAAATAAAAATAATAAAATTCTTAAAAAAAATTTAAAAGCGAAAAAAATCTTAAAAAATAAAAAATTATGGAATTTTTATGAAAATATACCGAAAAAATTTAAAAAATATGGAAAAGATTAATATATATCGAAATTTTCTAAAAATTAATATATTTAGAATAAAAAAATCGTATTACCAGATTTTTTTCAATACCGTAAAAATTAAAAAATTATGGAAAAATAGAAAAAATTCATATTTTTTTTTTCAAAAGTAAGAAATTTTATTTTAATCTTTTCCATAATTTTTTTCGAAAATTTAGCTTTTTTAAACATGACATTCTGGAATAAAAATTTCATAAATTTCAATATATATTAATCTTTTCCACAAATTTTTTAAATATTTCCAGATTTTTTTAATCATTTTTAATTTTTTTCAATTTTATTGTTTTTCTAGAATTTTTTAAGTTTTTTTTCGTTTTTTAATGAATTTTTTATTTTTATTTTAAAAAAATTCACAAATGCCACGTGTACCTAATAAAAAAAAATAAAAAAATAATACAATCACTGCGTCACGTCATCAGAAAAAGTGACGCAACATGCCACATCAGCAAAAATGCACAGTCAGGAGGCCTAGGGGGTATTCTAAAACAAAAGGAAGTAAACGTTTCGGTAACTATTCAGTAAACGTTTCAATCTTTGAGCTTGTAGAAAAATAATTGAGTTTTTAAAAAAGGGTTTGTCTAACATGTGCAATATTGATTAAGGTAACTAAAAGTTGTATCTTTTCATTGAAAACCAACAATTATTGATTAAAAGTTACATATTTAATATAAAAAACACAAGTTTCAAGTCAAAGTTACTGCTTTATTCTTCTTAACATGTGTAAATTTGCACATGATAGAAAAACCCTTTAAAAAAATTGGGCCCAAAAAAAAGGTTATTTTTTTTTTAGATGTATACTCGTAAAACTCGGTAGAGCTTACACAAATTTACCAAGTGTTAACTCGGTCAAACCTTCTAATTTATCGGAAATCAAGTTTACCTCAGAATTAACACGACTTTGGTACTTAAACACTAAATTGGATAAATTTAAAGAGTTAACATTTGACTTGCTGAACATTGGACTAGACTATTCGGAGAATGGAGGTGTCCCTCTTCTGATGGAGAATTTCAAAATAAAGTATTGTGCCGTGCTTTCGTATTCAACGCAAAAGGAAGTTTTTGTAACATCAGTTTCATAAGCGTGCACAGAGAGAGAGAGACAGGTAGGTTAATATTTTTTGAATAAATAACCCATCAAAATTTCCGTTGAGTTGTGTTTTCCAAGTTCTGACAAACTTTGAAACAGCGCGAAACAAAACAAAACAAAAAAAAGGAAAACTCATTTGTGTTCAAACTCTCTGACATCATCACGTGATCTTACCCATCTTCCACTCACTTCTCTTACTCTTAACCCACGCGCCATTATTTTCCTTTGACTCATATTTACTGTCTACAGTACCAATTATTACATTTCACACCCCCACTCACTCCATTCCTGAACAACAACCTTCTTCACCTACCATACCATACCATACCACTCACTCCCAGATCTTCTTCCAAACCAACTTGGTAGGACTTCCTTCCCTCATCTTTCACCTTTTTTTCTTTCTGTTATTTTGTTTTTGCTTTACATGTATTTATCACTGTTTTGGTCATTGCCCTTTTACAAATTTTTATACTACTGTTTATTATACTTTGAAAAGTTTCTTTCTTTACAGTTTATTGTTGTTTTTGCTTTATTTATTCCTTTCTGGCTCGACGGTTTTCTCCTTTTTTTTTTATTAATTTTCAAAAATGCAAACCAACCATGTTTGTAACTTATGCAGTACTCTTGTAACACTTCTCTGTTTCAATTTGGTTCCTGTTTTGCATTTCAACTGTTATTGAGTACGTTCCTTAGATCCTATCTTAGTTGCATTTTATATTTGGTTTTTTTTTTTTTTTTTTTTTTTTTTTGCAGTTGAATATTTTTGGTTGTGTTTGAACTAATTTGGCTACATTTTTGTTCTCTCATTTGGGAATTGTGTAGAGAATGGGGGTCATCTCAAGGAAGATCTTCCCAGCTTGTGAGAGCATGTGTGTTTGCTGTCCTGCTTTGAGGTCAAGATCAAGACAGCCAGTCAAACGTTACAGGAAACTTCTTGCTGATATTTTTCCAAAATCCCCGGTTCGTGTGTTATCATACCTTTTTTGAATGAATTTTAGCTAATGATTTGAATTTGAAAATAGGAGTAATTGAACGTAATCACGTGTGTCTGACATTGGACATGCATTCGATTTGAAATGTTTGTGCTGATGCTCTTTTTCAAAATCATTATGATCCAATAGAAAAACAAAATGTTAGTAGGCAATGTAGTATTCATAATGCTGTGTTATTCTCATTGCAAGGAGAAATTTGTTTTTCTATACTCAAAAATAAAAAAAATTAAAAATTAAAAATTTGAAGCTTGTTCTTCACTGATATGGCTTTCTTACTATTTTGTATTCCCCTATTACAAATTATTTTCAATCATCACATGTTGTAAAGTAACCTGTATTGTCATTCTAATCAATTGAGCATGCTTGTTGGTGAACAATTTTACCAAATTATACATGGCCATATCTTTTTGCTTTACCATTGATTTTTTCATGCGGTTGAACCCTGGTATTCATGTTATACAATACTTCTCAGGATGAGCTTCCAAACGAAAGGAAAATTGTCAAATTATGTGAATATGCAGCCAAAAATCCTTTTCGGATTCCAAAGGTATTTATTCATTTATTTCAGTCATGCATGAGCAATTTATTTAATTTTATTCAATGAAGAGGAGGAAAATAGGATGTGCTTGAATTAGGTCAGTCCAATTCTGAAGTTCAATATTTCTGCTCTTTCTGCTAGATAGCAAAATATCTTGAAGAAAGATGCTATAAAGAACTGAGATCTGAGCACATCAAACTAGTCAAGATCATAGCAGAATCTTTCAATAAGTTGCTTTCCATTTGTAAGGCGCAGATGTAAGTTTCTCACAATTGATTCTTTTGTCTCTCCATATTCTGTTGATGTTATTTTATATGCTATGAATTCTTTTCATCAGCTCACTTGTGATATTGATCTCCAACATAAAGTTATATTGGACTCTTCTTAAAAGTTTTTAATTTATCGTCTGCATACTGCAGCACATATTTCGCTGTTGATGTGCTTAATGTAACTTCGGAGCTCTTGGACTATTCCAAGGATGAGGCTATTCAGGCACTTGGTTGCCAATCCCTAACAAGGTTCATCTACTGTCAGGTGAATAATACAATAAACAAATATTTAGCTCTTTGCTTATTTGGCTACTGCACGAATGTACACTATTAGATCGATGTATACTTGGAAACAAGTCGCTGTGCACTACCGCAATGAATTAGCTGATATCATTTTTGCATGCACGTTCGTGCTACTAACACAATGAATGTGCAGGTAGATTCTACTTACACTCATAACATTGAGAAATTGGTGAGGAAAGTATGCATGCTATCACAGGAGCCTGGTGAAACTCATGAAAACCGCTGTTTGAGGGCCTCAAGCTTGCAATGCCTTTCAGCAATGGTAATTAGTGCTCCATTTGAATTGCTATACGTTTCACTTCTGATTTTGCATGTTTTCTGGAACATAAGTTTCAGTTCATTGATTGATTGCTTACTTTCCAATGTTTATTTTCATGTAAAATTTTATGGTTGTTTGTTGTGACTTCGTTATTGTTTCAGACTCGTATTGTTTATTTAACTACCTTTTTTTGGCAGGTTTGGTTCATGACTGAATTTTCACACATTTTTGCTGATTTTGATGAGGTAAGTTATTGAGTTTCTTCCCATTTAAATCATTCTGACTCATTAGTGAAGCTTCCCAACTATTTTGAAACTGCCATTATTCTGTAGGTTTCTTTGATTGATAGATTTTTCCAAATTTTCATGGTGAATCTGAATTTCTCTCTATTCACATATCATCTCTAATTTGTTGGTTAATTCAAAATTCAAAATGCAGATTGTTTATGCCACTTTAGATAACTATGACTGGAGTAGACAATGTGACGATGCTGACATCAGGACAGAGGCTCATCATAATTGGGTGAATGAGGTTGTCCGTAGTGAAAGCCGGGCTGGTTCTGTCGTTGGTAATGACAATCGCTCTTGTTGCTTGATCATCCAACCACGACCAGAAGTAAAGGATCCTTCCCTCTTAACCAGGTATTTATTTATTCAAGAGCTGATTAATAGGCTTTTTTTAGCTTTTACAGCTGTGACAATTGGTTTGTTACACAGATTTTATTCACTATTCCCTTATTATTGTCGTTATTATTTATCATTCTATAGAGAAGAAATTGAAATACCGGAAATATGGGCTCAAATATGCATTCAAAGATTGGTTGAATTAGCCAAGGAAAGCACAACTATGCGTCGTGTATTGGATCCAATGTTTGTCTACTTTGATACAAGGCAACACTGGGCTCCTCAGAATGGTTTGGCAATGGTGGTTTTATCGAGGATGGCCTACTTCATTGAGAACACGGGTATTGTTCTCCCACTACTTTTGTAAAATTGCTTTGCAGCCGTTGTATTGTCAGTTATCATATTCCATGTTTTACCTTCATAACTGTATAGAGTTTAAGACTTTGAAGCATCTATGAGCTTTGAATATTAATTACCATACATGGTTTTTCTGTAAAACCTTCCATTTTTTTTAATGATGGCATTTCCCTTAATCTTTACCTTTTTCTACAGGGAATCAACGTTTTATTCTAGCCTCTGTGATACATCATCTGGACCACAAAAATGTTATGAATGATCCTCAACTTAAATCCTATGTAGTTCAAGTTGCCACATCTTTAGCCATGCAGATTAGATCAGGTAGACGGTTGGCAGAGATTGGTTTTGTTGGTGACCTTTGCAGACATCTCAGGAAAAGTTTCCAGGCCTCCAATGAATTTGTTGGAGAACAAGAGTTCAACTTGAATATCTCACTTCAAAGTTCCATTGAGAATTGCTTACTAGAAATCGCTAATGGGGTAACACAAAAAAAGAACAACAGAGATTTATTCAGTTGCCGCTTTTTATTCAGCTACTAAACTACTGTTTTTTTTGTTGGTTGACTAGGTCATTGACGTGCAGCCACTGTTTGACTTGATGGCAATAACCTTAGAAAATATTCCATCTGGTGTTGTTGGAAGAGCAACCATTGGATCACTCATAGTCCTTGCTCGAGCACTCACTTCCGCTTTGGCCAACTTACGTGTGCAGCAGGTGTGAAGAGCTTGTTGTTATCGAAGATTTTGTAACAGTCGTTGTACTGCAAATTGAAGCCAAACATTTTAGTAACTGTGTTAATAATATCTGAGGAAATATTCTAGAACTTTAATATGCCACTGAGGAAGACACGTTCTCTTAAAAATAATTTTGAGCAGCATTCTAGTGATTTTATTTTCTTTTGCAGTTAATGGTTGAATATTTTTGTCGATTTATTGGTTTTATCTCAGAATACATCCATTGATAGTTTTTTTGTTTGTTTCGATCTAGGGATTTCCTGAATCTCTTCTCATGCAACTTCTAAAAGTAATGATGCATACAGACGTAGAGGCTCGCATTGGAGCACACCTTATATTTTCTGTACTTCTTTTACCAAGTTCCTTCCATACACACGAAGTTTCCTCTCTGCGGTCTAGATATGTGGATCAGCGCAATAAAAGGAATTCTCAGACTGCAACTGCATCTGCTTCAATCACAGCTTTACTTGAAAAGCTCCGCAGAGGCAGAGATGGTACCAATGCTGCAGATCATGGGAACGTTGTCCATGATGACAAAGAAAGGGATACAGTCACAGAAGAATGGAAGCAGGGTTGTGGCTTAAAGACTTCACCTAACTTTTACAAACTCAGCTCAATCATTGATAGGGCTACAGGATCCCAAAGTTTGACTGATGTGGTGAGCAGCTGAATTGATCTGTGTCAGTAGATTTTATTAATTGTAATTTTTCTTGATAAAGATTTACTATATTTTGATATTGAATTGGGTTTCAGGAACCATATGTTATGAAGCTTAGTGAAGATCAAATGGGCCAGCTTCTTTCTGCCTTTTGGATTCAAGCCAATCTTCCTGATAACTTACCTTCAAATATTGAAGCTATTGCTCATTCATTCATATTAGCGCTAATTGTTTTACGCATAAAGGTAGTTTGTCCGGGCACATTCACATTGTCTTTAATTATTTTTTGGATCCCAGTGGATTCACCTTTACTGCTTTAGTATACTTTTGTGCTTGTAGACAAATCATGCAAAGCTAGATTGAATATTTGTAATATTGTATGTTTGATTTCCTAATAAAATTGAATTTTCAAAATAGAAAACAAGCAATTTAGTGAAATTAATGTTTTCTGAATTGAACTGTGTGGTTTCGTCAAAAAAATATATCATGTTCAAGGAATCAGCTATATAAATTTATTGGTCTGTGTCATCTTACATTGTATTCTCTTCACGTTGGTCTAGTTCTATTTGTATTAATTATTATATATTATATTCACATTGAACTATGGCCATAACTTATAACTCATGTATGATGCTTGTACTTCGGAAATATTGGATTCTCATTTTCATATGAAACCATAATTTGTATTCTCTTCAGGTTGGTCTAGTTCTATTTGTATTAATTATATTCACATTGACCTACGGGCTACAACAATAACTTGTAACTCATGTCTGATGCTTGTAAATATTGGAGTCTCATTTTCATAGGAAACCAAATGTCATCTTGATTTTGACTGCACTTTTTGTTCTTTCTGTAATCATCATTTTGATTGTTTTAATCTTTAAAATGCAATGTTGCAGAACCTAAAAGACAGAGATAACCTGGTGATCCGCTTCTTCCAGCTTCCTCTGTCTCTCTGGACTATGTTGTTGGACCCAAGCAATGGTATGACCGACCTATATAGACTATCATAACGTGAACTTAATTTAGAAAAAACCCAGGTTGTTCCTTTTTATTGTATCAAAAAAGAATGCAAAATTGATATACTCTTTCTCTGGCAGGAACGTTGCCCCCTGCGTGTCAAAGGTCTATCTTTGTATTATCTGTTGGAATGCTGGTATTTGCCTGCAAAATATATCAGATTCATGATCTGAATGATGTGCTCACATCGTTAGCAAAATCTGAAGTGAGGGACTGATCTTTTGTATGAAAGTCGTGTTTTATGCTTGCTTCATAGAATACATCTTAACAACTTTCTGCTTCCATATAATCAGGTTGATCCATTCTTGGGTATCAGTGACGACAATCAAGTATATGCTAAGATCAATGTGGATTTGAGAGAGTATGGTACTGCTTCTGATAATCAATTAGCCATGTCAACATTATCTGAGTTGAGGAACAAAATATCTGAATATCACCAGACCATAACAAATGCTTTGATTCATAATTTAACAAACTTTACTCAGGTATTACATTTTATTCAGTGGCCACTTTTTTTCATAACTCTCAGCACTCTGACTTTCTTGGTTTTCTTTTTCTTAGCTGGATGCAGATAACCTGACTGTGCTACTGTCAGAGACATTCAAGCCTGATGAAGACTTTGTGTTTGGTCCACAGTCAATTCTTGATCAGAATCAAATGTCTTATTATTCTCAAGAGTCATTGTCGGTTGATGAGGTATGTAATATCTGTTGACCTGATGTTTATGTTATTTTTAGGTATTTTCCTTCAAATTCAATTTTTGTTGATCATTTTTTGTTTTTCAGGATTTTCCCTCAAATTCAGGAGGTGAAGATGATGCAATCAGTGAAGCTTCTGTCTCTGACCTTTCTCGATTCATTCCAAAGATGCCTGTATCCCCTCCCCAGCCTCATGTTATCAGCATTGGACAACTTATGGAATCGGTACACATTCTGTGTTTTGTATGTGCATGTTGTATAATGACAAATTGTTGCAAATAGCCATGGTTCTCTGAATCTGCATTATGCTTCTTCTATCCAATCTTTGAATCATATTATATTATCATGATGTTGATGTAGACAAATTTTCAAAATATACAGTCATCAACTAGTACATAGTTCATGTGTAAAAAAAAAAACATAAAATTCAATAGGAACAATTACTATAACTTGAAAAAGCATATAGCTCAACGGTGCATCCACTGCTTGTAGGCACTGGAGGTAGCAAGCCATGTGGCAGGAACATCCGTCTCCACTTCGCCTCTCCCATACAATGCTATGGCTAGTCAGTGTGAATCGCTTGGGACATGTTCACGGAAGAAGCTTTCAAATTGGTTGGCCTTTGAGAACCATTACACTCAATCACCTGAAAAGTCGTTTCTGGCTTTTGTTCGTAACAGTAACGCAGCACTTGAAAAGGTATCTCTAACTCTTAAAATCAGTTTTTCTTTTTTGCGTAAATAGTCATTTTGGTTCCTAAATGTGTGAGGTAGTTTCACTATTGTCTTGCAATGCATCAAAATTACAAAAACATCCTTAAGTCTCTTCTGTTAGTAATTTGATGGAGTAAATTGAGTATTAAAAACATATTCGAGAATATTTTTGTAATTTTCATCAATTTAGTGACTAGCGATAACGCCAGACACATTCAAGGACCAGAATGGCCCTTCACTCTTTATTTTTCTTCACATCCGTGAAATCTTGTAGGGATATATAGTAGTATAATACTCCAAATATTTGTTTGTCATGATTCCAAATATTTTAGGCGTTATATATACTAAATCTTTTATATTCTTGTAGGAAGCATATGAGGATGGGAATCCTCAAGTAGCAGTATTGCCAAGGGACCCCATGAAGTTGCCTCCTGCTAGCCCATTTGATAATTTTCTCAAGGCTGCTGGATGTTAGCTAGGCAGCTAGGTTAAATGTTTCATGTTTAAATCTACTATGTTAATTTTAGTTATTTTTAGTAGAAATGAATTTCTAGGAATGGTGGTAGGCTTGACAAAACTTTAATTACAATTTTAGACTTTAGTCCTTCTAAGGATTATGTAAATCTTGGAACTTAAGCCATGTAATCTTTGTATAATAACTAACAATTTCTTAATTAAACATTTTGTGGTATATGCCTATATGGAATCTTGATCTGTTTTTGGTGGGCCAAAGAACTGCATATCTGAGTACTAAACTGTTTTGGAGTCAATGGGGTTTGGTTACTTGGAAGGGTTTCTGTTTCTGCAAATCTCGTGTGCAATAATACAATACTGCCATGCTAGTATTGTTCTGCTGGAGTACTATATTCAGCTCTGTCGGTTTTTAATTTATAACTGGTTGCACCTTGTCAAATTTCTGACACAATATAAAGTATATGTCGACTTCATTTTTATGAAATGAATTATAATTGAGCCAATAAAATTATTACATCTAATAAGGTGAGTTTAGTCATTAAAAAAAATTGTGTTCATTTATTCTAGAGGAGCTTTATCTTTTCATTGCTAGCTTTAGTCCTAGAGCAGAATTGTTATGTGGGCATAAAAGATAATGTATTTGTATATGATTTGGATTGGGGTGAGGTTTAGTATGAGAATGGGGAGTTCTTTCCCATCATGGGAAAGTTTAATGACAACCATAGATTTAATACTTATTTATTTGGATGGTCCAGATTTATGACTTGGTAAGGGGAGTAACTTTTTGATGGTTATATGATGGACAAAAAAACCGACCCCACCATTCATTAAATAACATTTTATCAAACGATGGACCTTATAAATTTGTCTTGGGCGTGCTGTTTGTAAGCCTTAATTTTCAGAATGTGGACAAAGCTGGTTTTTTTTATTTTTACTATTTCCACTTCTTATAGTGCTGCAACATTAAATTAAATTATAGAGGGAATTAAGTTTTTAAAATTCGATTAAAAAATAAATAATGTGTGACATAAAATTAAATCATCTGGACTATTTTCTACTCCCTCCGTTCCAAATTGTAAGAAAAAAAATCACACTTATTATGAAAACTAAAACACAAAAATTTGGAGTATAGTAATATTTTGTGTTTTCTTTGGAATGAGTTTTATAGAAAGATGTAAAAACAATTTTCATTGGTTATTGGTTATGGAGAAAATGAAAGAGATAGATAATTGAATGTAATTTGCATTTAATTTCATGAGAATAAAAAAAAAAACTTGGAAAAGATGGTTTTTTTTTAGAAAATCAAGATTAAATAGGATAAATGTTTGTCTTTTATTCCTACATTGTGGTCCAAGAAAATGAGTTTTTTTTACTTACATTTTGGGACAGAGGGAGTATGATATAAAATTAAATTTTTTAACATGAATTATGTGTGACATTAATTTATTTATTTCTTAAAATTACTATCCTATTTGAAATAACATGATGATTAATTATGTCCTCCAATAAATTACTTACTATTTTAAATATCAAATTTAAAATAGTATTATAATTAAATTAAGTCTAAGATTCTCTCATTTGAAGTGAGACTTTAGAGTTTGAACTGTCCATTAAATCGTCTTATAAGTGGTTGGTTTAGGTCTAACATTTTTTTTTTTATACATTAACACTTGTCCCAACATTTCATGTTTTATGTTTTAATTGTTTTCTCTCTAAACTAACACTTGAGATGTAATTTATTTTTCATATTCATACGTGTTGTTTGTGTTCTTCAATGAACAGGCTATATTCCTTTCTTTTGCTCCAACCTTTCTTCTCCGTTCCTCATTGTTACTGCATCCACTTGAGAAAATCTCAGCAATCCTTTTCCTTCCCTGTTGAAATTTTATTTTACAAAACAAAATCATCGTTCAAACCCAAACTAGATTCGTTGTGCGAACATGAATAATCCATCGTTCAAAACAAAACCAGATTCATGCGTTGAAGCTTTTAACGGAGAAGATGAGAACGGTCGAAAATCACAATCTTGAGATAGTCTTCAAGAATTCAAATCGAGTGTTCAACTTGACCACACTTTTGATAGAACTGAAAGAAAGCAATAAAAGTTCATTAAAATTTCAATATAAAATTCAACCTCCAAGTATATAAAAAAAAAAAAACACAATTCCAGCACTAGAAAAATAAGTTCAATACAATATTATTCTGGCCTGCTAGATTTAAACAACAAAAAAATAAATATTTGAGGAATCGTGAATCCCTATTTTTACCTGGTTTTCATATTGTGATTGTGTTGGGCTAAATCTTTAATTTCATTATTGCATCAAATTTTGATAATAGGTTGTAATGATAGATACAGGAAGAGGATTTTTCTTGTAGGATTCGTCGAAACTAAGAACTTGTCGTCGGAGAAGATGAAGTGATGTGCTCCGGTTATAAGCTGTTGGAATGAAAACACGGCGGAAGGTTGAAAAAGATAAATGACGTTAAACTGGCTGAGGTACCTAATTCTGAAGTAAGGTCTACAATTAGCAAAAGAAGGAGGTGTATTAGAGATTTATTTATTTATTTCTCAACCAGTTAAGTAACTGTCAGCTGTCCTGGGATATGGACCTTTCCCATGGTGGGAAAGAAGTATCCATTCCCCGGCTAAATGCCACCTTGGATTGGATTATGATATTGTTTTTGGGTGGCATTTAGCATGGGAATGAGAAGTTGTTTCCCACCATAGAAAAATTGTTTTTGTCCATTAGATCAAATAAGAAACACAATCTTATCATGGTATATCAACACTTGATAATTTTTTCACTTTATCTTTCACTACAATTCTCTCTCTGCAGTTCTATTCTTCCACTAAGGTTCCATTATTGTTGTTGTTAGAACAGTTCTTAACCTGAAGATTCATTACCCATGGAGCAATATATCGGAAAAGAACATTGTTGGTTCTGCTTTTGTATAGTTGCTGCACCGTGTTGATGTTGATTGGATCTTCTTATCAATGTTGTTTCATATCTACAATCCTCAACCATCAGTTTTTTATACTCCAACCAAGAATGAAATTGATCTAAGATTTGTTCCAACGCATCCACAATTTCAATTCTTTTAATTCTTGGTCTAACACAAACACGATAAATATTAAATTTTTATTTATAATTTTCATATTAAAATTTTATTAATAAACATAACACCCTGAAGAGAAAGCACAACTCCAGATCTATAAACAAGATATGGGTATTTTATATGAAGCAGAAGCACTGTTAAGATTGGAGTAAAGGAGTGTTCTTGATGACTCAACTCAAGTAAAAGATGATTTGATTTTTGTGGCATTATGTCATTGTTGCTCTTAATGCTCCTTCGGAATTTTCATATGCAAACTTAATACCAGTAAATTGATTATTCTCAAGTTAATTTATATTTGTAGATGGCTAGACAAGGCTTCGATTGTAACGGATGAAGAAGCCAAAGATTCAAATAAACTACCAAACTTACGGAACTTAGCCACTGTCCATAGAGTTAAGAGTTAAAATGCCTCGTTAGAATGCTTTCAATTTGGGCATCAGGAATTTTACTCATAACTGCATCATCATCTCAACATAGTTTACATCTGAGCTGTTGATAAAGATGGAATGAGAAATTTCAATAAGGTGATGGAGGCAAGGAGGAAGATGTGTTGTAGAGGGTGGGTGGTTAGATATGGTGTAGAAAGACTATGATAAAAATGTTTTCTCTACTTAATCTAATGGTCAAAATTAACTTTCCCATGATGGGAAACAACCTTCCATCCCCATACTAAACCCCACCTTTGTTTTTGTATTACTTTTTTCTATGTCATCAATTATAAAACAATTATAAGTGGTGTCTTTTTATGTGATGTTGGACTTGATGTTCAAATAACACCAATCTTGATAGAGCAGTCTAGGGACCATGTTGTAGTGTTTAAGAGCAGCCTATGAATCCAAATGCTTAGAGATGAACACTATTGGAGGGTTGTCCTTGTCCAGATGCCATCTCTCAGATAAATTGATCTGACTTGGTCCAACCCAGAAACATATCGACTCAAATTGAGCCAATTACACACAATCTCAAACTGACAGCTCTATCTAATTACAAAACTACTTTGGTAGTGCTTTGCAATATTGAGTCTTTCATTTTATATATAGCATTTGTTTGATTTTCGTTTGCAACACACAAAAACACGTTTGCATGCATCTCGATGCATTTTTAATGTGATTTTCAAAAGCTTCAGATACTAACTTTTACGTTAACGTAGTTTTTTGTCGTGATTTTCATCAAATTCCGTTTTGTAAACTTCAGTACCAAACATGCACATAAACTTCCAAAGATAAATAAATTATAAAGCAGTATAACTATAACTAAAAAACTAAACAGACTTTATGTGAGAGGGTCCTACTGAGCATACCTCATTAACGAGGGGTGGCAACCCTTAAAAAAAATGATTGAATAGTTGTCAGGTCCATCTTCATGAATGGGGTTCCACTCCCAAAAACTGTTCCTGGCTCCCAGTTCCTAACCTTCACTTGGCTTCCTATCATGTATTTTGTGTTCTTATGGCTGGCAATTAAATCTCCCTGGGGGTTAATATGAAAAATGTTACGTTAGACAATTTTTTGGACGTCCAATACCGCATGTGTATTCTTTCATTTTTAAGTTGTTTATTCCCTAAAAAAAAATATCTCTATAAAGGATGTATTTTTATACGGTTGTTAAATAGTTGTCGATTTTTAAATACTTAAATAAAAATTGATGAGTTAATATATTGGGAAAGAGTTGATGTCGATGTAAAATTACTTTTTATTCTCACCTTTAACAAGAGGTCAAGTATTTTTCTAGTCACACCACCAATTTTAAAATAAACATACATAAGGTGTTGAATGATTGCCCGCAGTAGTTGAATGATTATCGGCCTATTTCTTTGGTGAGAAGTTTGTATAAGGTGTTGGCCAAACTATTAGCAAACCGACTGAAGGGTGTTATTAGCAGTGTTGTATCAGACTCTTAGTCTGCTTTTGTGAGAGGAAGACAAATTCTTGATGGTATTTTAGTAGCCAATGAGGTGGTAGGTGAAGCAAAAAAATTAAATAGAGACCTATTGCTTTTTAAAATTGATTTTGAGAAGGCCTACGATTCGATGGACTGGATTTACCTGGATGATGTCTTGTGTAAAATGCCTTTTTCGTTTCTTTGGAGAAAGTGGATGAAAAAATGTGTAACAACGACAACGACGGTTGTTGTTGTTAATGGCTCACCTACGAAAGAGTTTCCTTTGGCGCGTGGGTTACGCCAGGGGGACCCCTTGTCTCCTTTTTGTTTCTTGTGGCGGCGGAGGGGTTTCATGTGATGATGGAGTCTTTGGTTAACAATAATATTTTCACGGGTTATAAGGTGGGGCGTGATCATGCTTTGAATATCTTTCATCTTCAGTTTGCATATGACACTCTAATTGTGGGAAACAAGAGTTGGGTGAATGTCAGAGCCATGCACGCCGTTCTGCATTTGTTTGAGGCTATGTCTGGTTTGAAGGTTAATTTTCAGAAGAGTGAGTTGGTTGGTGTTAATGTTAGTCGTTCTTGGTTATTCGAAGCGGCGATTGTTTTAAATTGTAAGGTGTCATCCTTGCCTATAATGTATCTTGGTCTCCCTGTGGATGTGGACTCTCGCCGATTGCATTTTTGGGAACCTGTTGTGAATCATATCAAATCTCACCTGTCTAGTTGGAAGAGTAAGTATTTATCGTTTAGTGGTTGTCTTGTTCTCCTAAAATCAGTCTTGACCTCGCTCCTTGTATATGCTCTTTCCTTCTTCAAAACTCCATTAGGTATCATCTCCTCTATCGATTCTCTTTTAATTCGTTTTTTTCTTGGGGGTGGGGGTTTGGGGGTAAGGAGACTTAGGGAGTTTAATTTAGCGTTGTTGGGGAAGTGGTGTTGGAGGCAGGTAACATATAGAGAGGGTCTTTGGTTTAGATTACTAGCCGCCAGATACGGCTTGGAGTGTGGGCACTTGCTAGCAGGAGGCCGAGAGGGGTCTCTTTGGTGGAGGGAGATAGTTAGGATCCGTGACTGTTTAGGGTCGGTGTTTGGCAATTGGTATGCTGACAACGTTCGACTTAAAATTGGAAACGGATTAAATACCTTGTTTTGGTTGGATATGTGGCTAGGTGAAGTGCCTCTACGAGTTCGTTATCCAAGGTTGTATGAATTATCAGAAAATAAATTATTAAATGTTGCGCAAATGTATGCTTTGTGTGGGATGAGGGAGGAGAGGCGTGAAAGTGGAGAATGAGGTTATAGGCGTGGGAGGAGGAGTTAGTGGAGGAGCGTAGGACTTTATTACTGACTGTTTCGTTGTAGGATGATATTAATGATGTTTGGACTTGGATTTCAGACCCTTCGACAGGTTATACAGTTAGAGGGGCTTACCGTACTCTTACTGACAGTACGCCTCTCAACCCTAGTGTTTCCTTGATATATGATGACATTCTGTAGAGGAAGGACGTTCCGCTTAAGGTCTCGATTTTTGCGTGGCGGCTCTTTCGAAATAGGTTGCCTACTAAGGCTAATTTATTTCGTCGGGGTATTATTCATCATGAGGATAAAATGTGTGTTGGTGGGTGCGGAGTGCAGGAGACTGATGTTCAATTATTCTTAAATTGCGGTATCTTTGGTCAGATTTGGCAAATGGTTCAGAATTGGTTAGGAGTTTACACAATTTTTCCGTCAAATATAACATATCATTTCTTTCAGTTTAGTTCGGCTTCAGGATATGCAAAAGGGAGGAAATGTTTCATGTTTTTGATATGGTTTGCGACATCTTGGGTCCTCTTGAAGGAAAGAAACAACATAATTTTCCGGGGTGAAGAGAACACTACTCTTAGGCTTTGTTTGGATGCACAAAGAAAGTGAAAAGAAAGAACAAGAAAGGAAAGATTGTCTAGGGAAAGAAAAAGAGTAGAAAGTAAGAGGATTGTTTTGGTTGTTTGGTATAAGGGAAAATGGAATAGAAAGTTGGAGGAATGAAAGACCTAAATTTAATAATTGACCCTTGAACAAAAATAATATGTTTTGTATAAACAAATTGTCTATAGTTCAATAGAAAATTAAAATGTGACATAAAAATTGTATGTACTAATAAAAATTTAAGCCATAAATTATTTAAAAAATGAAGAAGAAGTTAACTGTGAATTGAATTGTAAAATGAATAAATAATAAAAGTTTGGGTATTTTGGACATTTTCAACAAAACAGTTGCATTTCTGAAGCTTTCCGTCCTTTTTTGTGTAATGATTTCTGACGTTGGTCCCACATAAAATCTTTCTTTCCTTAACATTTTTGAAGAGTTTCAAACAATGGAAAGTCTTTCTTTCCCTTAACTTTTTTTCCTCATCACTTTCTTTCCTTTAAAACAAACATACCATTAAGCTTCTAGAAAATAAAAAGTTTCTTTCTTTTTGGTGGCATAAAGCTAAATTTAGAGCTTTTCCTTGTCAGTTTCATGATTGGTGCCAAAACCCTTTATTATTCTTGGGTCATGCTTAATTGTTGTTTATTTATTTTTGAACTTTCGTTGTAAACTTTGGTCTATTCACTTTGGCACGTCTTGTGCTGGAGGGATAACTTGTTGGTTTTAATATATTCGATTTTGATTTATTCGAAAAAAATTATATTTCTTTTTTGATTTAATTAGATTATTTTTACTCAACAATTATATTTTTTTATAAGGTTTTTCATTTAGCTTTTAAACTTAAATTTTGTTGGGATATGCTTTAAACATTTTCTGGCAGATTCACAACTTGATAGACATCTAACATGATTTTGTCTGAAGGTAGTCCAATGGTTTTTTTCCTCCTCATAAATCAAATCCCAACCTAACATTAGGGGCATAATTTTGTAATATATAATTATAATAACTTTTTAGGTATTATAATGATTATTGTTTTGTAAACTCTTTGGAGGTATATGAGTGGGATATATCATATATTAGGTAAGTGTAGGATAAGGTTAAAAAAAATAGATTATGATTCTATTATGTCTTTTTCGTAGATGATGTGTAGGTTGTCTTTTTCACAAAAGAAAAAAGAATTGTGGGTAATTTAGCCAGATGAAAACTACGCACATGTAGTTCACAAAAGTATTTTTAAATAACAAAACATGTTTATTCCACTTACAAATTTACTTATGTAGGTAATTTTGATTGAGTAGTCTTCGTACGACAACATAGAGAGAAAAAAATTATCCGCATTTAACTATTTTTTCTCCCTGTTTTATTCAAATTCCAAAACCCTCATCTTTTTATATTAGCCAATATTTTAGTCAGCGACGAAGCTAACAATATTTTTACGAGGTGGCTACATATAAAGAAAAATAAAATATTTTTTAAAAATTAATAGTACATTTAACAAATAAGCAAAAAAAATCGTAATAACTACTGTGTATATAAAATGTACTTCATAAAATACACTTAAAGCAACAAAAATGACTTATAAATGGTTAGTAAAGGGTTATAATTTACTAATTACTTTTTTTTTAATTAAAAAAACAAAGCGTTAATAAAAAGTCTATTTTTACAACAATAAAGCGTTAAAAAAATGTCGTTAAATCTCTTTGGACCAATGGTGATAAAATAATTCTTGGCAGGAAGTGATAGATTATCGTTGTTGTCATATTTTTATTGTCAATTAAGGAATATATTTGTATTTTTTGTTCACCTTCCAGTTCTTAAAAGACAAGATCAGATAATTCAGAGTTCGAAAAGTAAATAAAATCAAACAAAAAATTATTTCACCCAAAATCAAATTTGAGGTAGCCAATAGCTTAATATAAAAATATACCTACTTATTTAATAATTTTTTCTCTTTGGGGTAGCCATAGCTACCCCTTTGTTGTGGAAGGAATCGCCCCTGATTTTAGTAAGAGGAGTGCCACCAACACACTTCTTTAACACACACATTAACGCATTCTATTTCATTGACTAAAATTAATATGAGTCTCGTTATATATACATGGAACCCGCATGAGTTAATTTAGTAGGATTCATATGAACTTCAACCAATAAAAGATAATATGTTGAGATATGTCTATTAGATGGTGCATTCTTTAACATTATTCTTCCCCACATTAGATCTTATTTTAAGAAGGAAAAAAAAATAGATTTTATTAGATAAAAGTGCATGCCAAAGCACAAGATACGCCGAGGAGATGCCTTGCACTGCTTGAAGGGTACAAATAACACAGCAAAATCTAACCATGTTTCATCTCCTTTCTTGATCTCTTATATTTTGTTTCATATATATTTTTCAACTTGCACTAATTTCTTTGAATCTTTGATCTTTTTCAGCTCCATTAGATCCAAATCCTATAATATTTTTGTATTACATTGCATTTTTTGGGTCATTTCTATTACAAGATATAAAAAATTGTTTTTAACGTAGTAATTTTTTTGCAGATGCTTATTTACAAGGGCCTGTGTGATTTAACTATCGGGAAAAAGACCACTTCTTTGACAATGATTGATGATTGTGGAAACAAGTGGAATTGCATCACTGTATTTGGAACCAAACCACGTCACCACAACAAGCTTGGTGGAGGATGGAAAAGAATGGTACAGGTGCGCAGACTTAAGGAAGGTGCCATGGTTAAAGTTGGGTTTCCACATGCTGGCATGAACGACATCATCTACATTCAAGTCAAGCACCCAACTGTCGTGAGAGTTTGATGTCTGCAGTGCAATTGATGGAGTGCAGTTTTTAGGGTTTATGTTTTTAGATCCATTTTGATGTTTTTGAATTTTCTTTAAATTTTAATGCAACTTATGGTTTTATCTTTCCAATTTAACGTGCTCTCTTTTGATTTCAATGCAATTAAAAGTTTTATCTTTTCAGTTTAATATGCTCTCTTTTATTTTCAATACAATTTATGGTTTTAAAATGTTTCTTCGTTTGACTATTGAGTTTAAATGTAATTTATGAATGATTGTTTACCAGCAATTAATATTGTATCATAATCCTTCATGGAGCCAAAATCATGGTATTAAAATGTTTCTTCGTTTGACTATTGAACTTAAATGCAATTTATGAATGATTGTTTACGAGCAATTAATATTGTACCATAATCCTTCATGGAGCCAAAATCATGGTTTTAAAATATTTCTTCGTTTGACTATTGAGCTTAAATGCAAGTTATGGATGATTGTTTATCAGTAAGACACAAATTATCCAAATCATTGCACAAATTATGGATATTTCTTCGTTTGAATAATACATTTTTAGTTTTAACTAGCATTCAGCAAAAAATATTGTATAGATCACGAAAATCATGCTATGAAGGACATTTCAAATAAAGATATCAAATGGTTAACAAAATATTGAGTGCAATTAATTTCCGTGAGTGCAATTTTCGGTTCATCAAAATATTGAGTGCAATCACTACAAACCAATGTTAATTTTTCGGTTTTGCAAGAATTTATTGCTCAGCTTTTTTTTATAAAAAAAAAAAAAATAAACCGTGTAAAACTTTATTGTCTTACTGTCAACATAAAACTTTACCCTTTCACTTAAAATTTTACTGTCAACATAAAACAGTTTACTAATATTTATGGAACTTAATGATATTTAATTGTGATTAAAAGAAAAATTACTACTTATTATTGTTATTCGAATTTGAAATTGTCTGAAATCTATATAACAAGTCAACTTTCAAATAATCTTATAACTTAATGATATTTCATTGTGATTAAAAGAAACATTATTACTTATTATTGCTAATCGAAAATTCAGGTCATGAATAGGGGTTCAGTAGTAAACAAAAAAAAAAAACGCAATGTTAACTATTGGTATTTGTGATTAAAAGAAACACTACAAACCAATGTTAATTTTTCAGCATAACCTAAACATCATTCAATATAATTCTCATAACCTAAACTAACCAAATAATCAATAAAATTGTCATTAAGTTATTTTATCAAACACTTTGTGTGCAAAGCATCAAACATACTCGAAATGTGTTCTTTTGCCACCATTCAAAACCACATTATACTCTAACATCATTCAAACATCAATTAAAACAACTACATTCAATTATAAACTACATGCAATCATCAAAATTTCAATTCCAACATCAACCCTAACCACATGCAAACTACTCAATTTTTTAAAAAAACTTAACCTAAACAAACTAACATTAAGATTACATTGATTAATGCTACTTACTTGTGATAATGTGGAGATGATTGCTTGCAAATTGTGAAAATGGAAATTGGAGAGAAGTTTGGTAGTTTTTGAGCAATGAAGAAACTGGAAAACTGATGTTTCTGTTGCTGCATATGTTCAACACGCATTGGCCGTTAACTGCCGAAGTTTTCCTCGGCAATTAATTGCAAACGGTTCTATTTTTCTCAGTAGTTAACTGCCGAATGGTAATTTGATATTTTATGTGTTTTTCAGCCTAACCAAATGTGTCAGACAACAATTTTCTTTATTGAACAAATCTAAAAGGTAAAAATACCGAGTGCAGTACTGCAGTTAGCTCCAAAAATTATCTTCACACAACGGGCCCGAACGTATTAAATGCATTTTGAAAGAGCAAATTATGGTGTGAACGGCTAGAAATACCGTGACTTTGCATACTAATATTATCACCCAAAAAGTGGGGAACACCTCTTCAGAATCTATGTACCACATCATCTTCTATATTCTGAAAAACAATGAGTGTTGCTGTGCTTGTATCTGAGCTTTTCTGAATTCACAAAGCAGATAGTAACTTGATAATCAATACGTGCGGTTCTCAAGCTGAAAGACATTATGCAAAATGGCCTAATAATGGGAAAAAGTCGCTAATAATTTACAAAATGCGCTCCCTGCTGAAAATATATTCATTTATTTAAAATATTTTTTTAATATACCACCGTGAGTTTAACTCAGCTGTCAAGAATAATACATAAAACTCCCAGACACCACAAAATATAGTTTTTTCTTTTTAATATGTTATCAATTAATACCTATACATAAAAAGAATAGAAACAACACAACTACAGTATGAATTTTCCCTGAAAAAAAAACTACGGTGTGAATTTAAATTTTAATTAAAAATATAATTAAATTCGCTAAAAAAAGTTAAAAGCATAATTAAATCTCGCTAAAACAGAAACAACACCATTAGTGGAACAATATTTGAAACTTGTAAGATAACTTATTTTAATCTTATCTGATCATAGTATATATCAAAATTGGTAGCTATTTATGTATACGATTAAGTTAGTAGAAAAACATATAGACATACTCATTAGCGTTGTCTTCTCACTAGTAGGTATAATGTTTTTACTATCATTTAACAATGAGTAATCTCTTTCAAAGAATTGATGAGACACGCAAAATGATTTTTCGTTTTCTAATTGAAATAACCAAGGGCCGAACTCGTCACCACTTGCTTAAATGACTCGAGTTTCTTACCACTTATATCAACAAATTGTTGGTGTAATTTTTATCCCTTCAATAAATATGTAAGATTAACCACGGATGCCACACAAATGATTAATGTACATGTCGTGCGACGGTTGTAAATTCGAATGTGTCAAGTTTTTTTTTGTTGATAAACAAGTCAAAGTCATTTCATTAATAATTAAATGTTCAATAAGATGATAGACACTTACATTGCGTACAAAGACAAATATCTATTATAACTCTTGCTTATAAAGACGATGGACACTCGCGTACAAAGACAAGTATCCTTGCGTACAAGGACACTTGCCTTACTTTGAAAATAACCTCGTGCCCTGCTTTTGAAAGACAAGTATCCATTGGAATAGACTAGAGCACATAATCAGAACCTCATGTCATGCTTTCGAAAGATATAATTAATCCTTACACATAAAATCGGTTTGTAAGGTGAGGATTGTCTCAACTTATAAACACATTGTCAAATAATCTTCTATTTGATGTGAGACTCTTTAACACACTCCGTCATGCCTAGAACTGGACATGTGAAGCGTGAATATAAACGATGAGTGACTTGATAACGAAAAACTTAATAGCAGGTGGCCCAACAGATCATAGAAAAGGTTCTAACACTAACTTAAAAATTGTAATTGGGGTTAATGCACATCTTAATACGAACTTATGAGGTGAAGATTATGATTTCTACTCTTCCCCCAGCACAAAACACTCGCACCCTGCAGCCATGCCCAAATTGCCCCTGCGCATCTTAAGTAACGCATAGTTACTGTTTTCGTACAAAACCCATCAGTCCATACTCCAAGCACCATTTTCTTTCCCTCCACCTTCAAAAACCCAAAAAGTGCGAATTTTTGGGTCAAAATCCTCATCTCAAACCATTGCAAATCGTCAGGAAGCAAGTTTCTACGCTCATCAAGCATCAAATATCAGGTATTGTATCATCAAAACTCATTTCATTTTGCTGGGTTTTGTGCTTGGTTCGTCTGTTTTTCGTAGGCAATAGGGCTTGATGCGCACGTTAACTTGCGCAAGGGTTAAAGGTTGCGTGACTTAAGTCATGCATGAGTTAAAGTGTTGCATGACTTAAGTCACGCCACTGTAGGGTCCTGTTTTTTGAATTTTTTGCGCCACTTTTGTTCTAAGTTAGCTTGTTCCACAAGTAATTTATTTATTCTTCCTTTGTTATTTTTTTCATTCAATAGATATATAGTGAGATGGTTGACAATGTCGCAAGTGATGACGTTGAACCGAAACCGGCCAAAAATGAAGCTTCTGATGATGCTTCCGGCGAAGGTTCCGGTGATGTCAAATCAACCGTTAATGTGAAACCGTTTAAAGTCAAAATTCCATTTCAAATCCGCATTGGTAAAATTGAAGAACCTAAACCGGTATCTATCAGTGTTGTTTTTGAAGGCCGCGACACCGCCTCATTTTTTACAACAAATGCAAGATGGAGAGAGCGACAAGAGTTATTTGATTGGGTTCGTCGACAAGGGGTAAGGGCCGGATTTAGTGTTTGTATAGATAAATCTGTTATAAAAAGGTCGTACTTGACGATATAATGTGAAAGGAGTGGGATATACAAGCCACCTAAGACGAGGAAGAAACCGAACCTTGAAGGCATCGGCTCAAGGAAATGTAATTGTCCATTTAGGTTGAAAGGTTTCTTTGATATGGATACAAATGATTGGTGGCTTGCAATGCTTTGTGGAATGCACAACCATGACTTGGATGAAAAGTTATCAGAACACCTTATTCCGGGTAGACTTAGTGCGGAGGAGAAGAAAAAAGTTATCGACATGACAAAGAGCTTGAAGGTGCCTCGGAATATTCTCACCAATTTGAAGCAAAATAACAAAGAAAGTGTGACAACTATCAAGCAAGTGTACAATGTGCGAACAAGATGGCGCAAGGGGGAAAGAGGCAACATGACAGAGTTGCAATACTTGATTTCGAAGTTGGTGGAGCATAAATATGTCTATTACACAGGATGCAATAGTAACAAAACCACTCTTGAAGACATATTTTTTGCCCATAGTCAATTAAATTGCTCAACACTTTTCCGACCGTTTTGGTCATGGACTCCATTTACAAAACAACAACTACCGAATGCCGTTGTAGGAGATAGTTGGTTGCACGTCTACAAAAATGACGTATTCTGTTGGTTTCGCCTTTCTTCACTTTGAACTAGAGGATACTTTACTTGGGCACTTACGATGGTGAAAGGTATTTTGTCCTCAAAAGACAACATGCCTAAGGTGATTGTCACCGACAAGGATAGTGCTTTGATGAATGCGGTTGGCACAGTTTTCCCTGAAACATACACCATGCTTTTTTTTTTCATATCGGGAAGAATGTAAGGGCTAAGTGCATCACAGACTGTAAAGTTCACCCAAAGCCTCCTAAGGATGCAAAAGTTGACAAGAAAGAATTGAAGAAGAACAAGGTGAAGAATAGAGAGGTTGTTGAGAAAGTCGAGATCGCTTGGAGAGAGTTGGTCGAATCTCCTACGGAGGAATCATATGCAAGTAATTTATTGAAATTCAAAGAGGTGTGCATGCCATTTCCGGAATTCATAACATATGTTGAAACCACAGTTTTGAACCTTAAGGAAAAATTTGTGAGGGCATGGACAAATAAAGTCTTGCATCTAGGGTGTAGAACCACCAACATTGTTGAATCGGCTCATGGAGTGTTGAAAAAATATTTGAGGAGTAGCGTGGATGATTTGGCATCATGTTGGGATGAAATAGACAAGATGTTGGCCGTGCAATTTGGTGAGATACAAGGAAGTTTTGGGAGGAACAAAACGGTCTTGGACCACAAATACAAAAACATCAAGATGATTAGAGAGTTGGAGGGTTATGTATCTAGACGGGCATTGAAATTTATCTATGATGAATTGAAACGCTCCAAGACATTCGCCTTTGATAAGGAAGATTGTGGTTGTGTGCAAAAGACATCGCACGGGTTACCTTGTGCGTGTATTATTGCCATGAAGAGCAACCAAAAATTGCCTCTTGTCTTGGATGATATATACCCTCGTTGGAAAAGGTTAAGTCTACAAGGAGAAGAGATTGATGATGATTTTTCCGTGATGGAAGAGTGGAATGGCATTCAAGAACGTCTCAAGACAAGCCCTTACAATATGAAACTCTACATCAAAGAGATGATGCGTCAAATAGCATTTTCGAAAACCACAAATTTGTGTCCACCTTCAAGAAAGGCGGTAACCAAGGGAGCACCTAAAAGGAAGAGGACTACACTCAACGTGTCATCAACGGGTCGAATCCCCTCTAGGTGGGAGACTATTGATTCTCAAAATCCGGATAGTCAACCTTCACAACCAAAGAGGTCACTTCCAAAAAGGAAAGATGCACGCCTTGGCACTTACTCCTACTCACAAGCTTCATCCTCTACTTCAAAACCGTTTCGGAATATCCCATACATTTCACAAATTCCAAATATCATGAGGCCTTTTGTTGAAGAAATTGTGAATGTTAAAGGGATGGTCATTGTGGATTCCGGGTGGTAGCTAGGCACTCGGGGATGGATGGGGAAGATCATGTATTGGTTCGTCAAGCACTTATTCAAGAGTTGAGAAATCATAAGAGTGACTACATGCCTATATATGACACGAAAGAGCGTTATAACAAAATCTTGAATGACTTATACCGTCCAAAATGTACAAGTGGTATTGTGCCGGTAGATAAATGGTTGACCACTCCGGATATGGGTCACATTATTGCTTCTTGCTACAAAAGACCCGTTGTTCTATTGACTTTGCCTGAAATGGGTGGTGTATGTGAGACATATTTCCCAATCCGAAGTGCTCCACCAC
>Ga0315914_1002420_pt1 | contig 28628 bp, 11 predicted proteins | sample MpolenodulesMG_FD_203920 | JGI IMG/M metagenome (GOLD analysis project Ga0315914, IMG submission 203920) | Medicago polymorpha root nodule microbial communities from Los Angeles, California, United States - elongated nodules | ecosystem: Host-associated > Plants > Roots > Nodule | place: USA...
ATATGGGATCCACCAAATTTATATGGGACCCACATGATTTGGTGGGACCCATGTGAATTTTAACCAATCAAAGAGAGTGTGTTGAAAAGTGTGTGTTAGAATGTGTGTTGCTAACATTCCTCAATAAAACAATGTAAATATAAAACAAGATACATGGACGATCTTCATCTTAATAACTAGACTAGATATATGGTACCATTGTTATTTATTTTCTAGTCCATTCATAACATTATTAAGTTGGTCCCGTATATCTTTTCAACACACTCTTTCTAATTGATTGATATTGACTCCCTCAACAAAAAAAAAAATTGATTGATATTGATACGCTGCCTAACAAGGCAGGACCTTGGGGAGTACAAACCGCTCAATAAAACTGGGTCTCCCCAAGGTATGGGCTTCAAAAAAATATTTATAGCCCAATAGTACTACTAAGTGTTAGGTGAGAGTTTTTTTGGGAGGATGGTTTGAAGTTTCTCGTGTATACGGTAGTGATTTTCACCTTTGGGTGTACCACATATATATGACACCTTGTATTTATCTTTTAAAAAATTTAAATAGAACATTGTTCTTTAAAAAATACATTTTTATTTTATTACAGATCTGTTTTCATTTACAGAACCGAGTCTCCAGATTCGTAAGAACGACCCTGCTGATAAGTTTATATGAGCCTCATGTAATTACCAATCAAATTATATAGGGTTGGTAACACTCCTCATTGATTATTTATTTATTTATTTATTATTTATTTCATGGTTATTTAAGATAATGTAATTGTTTTTTTAGAGTAAGATAGTGCAACTGTTGATGCTAAATAATGTCACTGTGGTTTTTTTTGTTGTTGAAGAAAATGTCACACTAGTATATTTTAAATGATCAAAGTATGCTACATTTTTTTTTCTCATACAATTGATTCTTCAAAATTTTTAGTATCAATATCATTTAGAAATTTTCTTCAGTAAATATCTAATTTGTGCACGATATAGATGCCTACACTAGTTTATTTAACATGTCTATTTTATCTATTGATTTACCTAAAATATTGTTTTGTATTTGTAGGAGTATATTGTAATTAACAGTACTATACTAGTGTGCATACAAATATTTAATGTGTCTGTTTGTCTTCTTTTCTCTACAAAAATAATTGAAGTTATAAAATTCATGTGATTATTAGAAGAAGAAAAAACTAGTAATTTTTTTTTTTGGTACAAAAGAGGGCAAAAGCCCAAAAAAAAACTAGTAATTTGATTGGGCAAATAATGATAAAATTATAAATAAAATAATTCAAATAAAGATAAAATTTGAAGAAAAACCGGGCTACCTCAAAACATGGCATTCCCTTTATATATGGATATAGATATTTAAAAAATAAAGTTATTTGATTGAATAAAAAAGTATAAAATTATAAATAAAATAATTTAAATGAAAGTGTAATTGAAACGAACAAAAAAACTACACTAAAAATTGATCTTTCGTTTATCTATAGTTTGTATAAAAATATCTTAACTTATTTAACATTTGGCAAACAGCATATTCGATTTTGATAAAATACAATGTTAATTTATAAAATTTTGCTTAGTCTATTGAAGCTAAGTTTCAATGTTTTTATATTACGTTCATGATATATCATGAAATAGAAAAGAAAAAAAAGTGAACTCAAAATATTGGCCCTTTATTTGTTTTGTAGGGCCGAAATACCAAGAAACTCTCATATTTATCATATTGTATAATTGCACTAAATTTATCGGATGCTACGACCCGATCATTGTTTTTGATCAGATTATAACTTTTGATCAACTTATTTTAAAAGTTGAACAATCTGAGAGGCATGTCTCCAGTGACGGATCCAGAAATTTTTAAAAGTGGGGGCACTATACATATTAATTGAAAGCATTAAATATATATTCGAAAACAAGGTTGTGTTGTTGTGTCAAGTGAGATTTAAGTGTGGGCCAAGAGAGAAATATTGTGTTATAAGTGAAGGTTATGTCAACTATTACTATATTATACTACTTAAAAATAAAAATTTAAAATATTTTGTGTAACACAAGCCCACACCACAACACATATGCATCCGTCCCTGCATGTCTCTATCCTCCTAAGTATTGGATGTTTGAATTTTATTTGAGAAATTTTTTGTTGAACCCAAAACATTTAGAAATCGAACTCATGACCAGTTTGGTTCATTTGAAAAGTTTTATGTTATTGTCCAGATAAAATCTAAATTTTACCAACTTTTGCTATAATTGAAATTTTGAAAACTTGAAACAAAATCAAAACACACTATTTGGTTGTTTGCAATTTTGAAAAATTTAAATGGTTAACTTTGACAATTACATCTTGCTTGCTTATTGTTATGCAATTTTTTCTTCATTGTAAGGATGTCACTGTTTTATTAATCCTAGGGGAACTAAATTAAAGTGTGATTGATCGAATCCCACAACATAACCATACACCCCCAACCCAAAAAAAAAATAAAAAAATAGCGTAACATGTGAATTTTAGTTTGACATACATAATATACAAAGAAAAATATATACCTTCACTTCCAAACTCTCATAACGTTGTTGGAGCTGATGTTGTTGCAAGGTTGATGTGGTGGATGCCACAGTCTTCACGCTAGTGAAGCCTCGGCAGCATCCACCAGAAAACGGACTAAGAGGCTCTTGCTTTGCTCTCGAATTCGACTTCGATGACTGCCGAGACAGGCTCTTCTGAGTTTGAGGACTATTTCTTGTGTTCATGATTTTCTTTTTTCTTCTTTCTTCTGATTTTGTTTCTTCTGTCGTACGAGGAGACAATATATTATTGAGTTGTGGAGTACATGGTGCAACATAAATGGAGTAAGTGCCTTAGCCTTTGTACTTTATTTTTTTTGTGGTATAATGTATGCCGGAATAGCACACGACAATTTAGACGGACTTTGTGATGAACATTGAAGAAATCAACGTGTTGATTGGAATGCAAATTGTCCATGGGTCGTTTTCACATTCAAATAGTGATACGTTATCATGGGAAAAAATGGGTACTGTTGTTTATTTACTATAAAAAAAATTTGTTTTATACAGCACAAAATTCTGTCAAAATCAATAGAAGCAAATTAAACCAAAAAATAAGAATTCTAATCAATTAAATTGAATTGTTTTCATTTTTATCTATGTTCCACTTCAAACTAAATCAAACTAAAAAATATATCCACTATTAATTTCTAATGATTAAGGTATCACTTTTATGTGATTGTTACTAATCGATTATTCGAAATTCAAACTAAATTATCATACTATAATTTTTATTTTTTATTTTATACTACATTAATTGATTGAGTTATTTAAACAAGACGAAGTGACACTAAATAGAGAGTAACATATTACAATCCTCATGTATCATTTGTCAACAAAAATCTTCATGTATCATCAAATTTCCATCCAACTTTTTCTACAACGTGCGTGTGTGAGAATTTTAGTGCATCGAGTTGTATCAACTTCACCTCTTCAGTTAAAATTCGGATCTCATGGTGTTCAATTTTTAAAATTCACGGCGTGAGTCATATCCATAGCTGTATAATCAACGACTATTGATGTGGTTAACGGCGTGCATGCTGAAAACATGTGGTTGCACCTATTGAAGCACGGATACGGATACGGATACAAACATCAGACACAACACGGACACGTGACACTGACACGCCGACAGTGCTAATAATTTAAAAAAATCACATAATTAAGTGTAATTATATGTGTTGGTGTCGGACACGTATCGTGTTCGTAGTTCATAGGATTGCACGCAATCTAACTTCCTACTAGTGACCACAATCATGTTCTAGATCCATTTGAAGCGGTTGGATTAATTTGGAGCAAGGATATAAATTAACTAGCACGGAGATAAGTTACGTGTCTTGCTTCAAATTAAGGAATCGGATATTCTTGCTGGCCAACTAGTATACCTTTGGATTTTTTAATGTTATGAGCACGGGAAAGGGAGTTTTAAATTACTCGTAAAGACTACTATCAGAAAGAAGAAGAAAAAATGGTGCATTAGAATCTAGGACAAATTTTGCCGTGTGGACGTTATTATGAGCTTTGGGGTTTTGGTTTTTAAAAGAGAACGAAAGCGGCAGAGAAAGAGATTCTTGTGTAGAGGTCATACTCATAACGATCATCCCTAATCACTTTAAGTACTTTATTCGTACTTTGAGTAGGATGATGATAAAGTGAAAGCGGTTATAAAACAGTGTAGTAATAGAAACTCACCCTCGGGATCGCCAACCAAGTAGTATATGTTTGTCTTTTGCAATAAATTATGAAACATGATCGACATGAGTTTGCTTTGCTTCAAGCGATAGCTTAATGGGATCCATTTATAAGATCTATTACCCCACTAAATTATCACTTACATCATCCCGTCAATTTAATAAGCGAAAATCATTTATTAAATGATGTATATAGTATATAATAAGGACTATATACATCATTAATTGAATAGATTTAACATGTAAAATTTTGCTTAATAATAACCAGAGGATGTATGTTTATATTTCTATATCTCATAAATGGAGCAAAACCAAACTCGAATGACATATTTTTTATTTCTACTCTTCCCCAGCAAGTTTCGCTTCCATCCAGCCAAACTGCCCAAAATACCCCTGCGTTAGTTAACTAACACAAATGTAAAAAACGGGATTTAGTTACTTAACTCACGTACTCCGCGTGAGTTAACTCACGCTAGTGCTTTTGTTTTTCCCCCTCAATTTTCCATTTTCTTTTTAGTGACGGTTGCATCCCTCATGCATGCATTGCATCCATCATGCTGAACATGTTTATTCCTGTCAGATAACACTGTTATAACATGTGGTATGCATGTGGTATGGTGTGCACCCATTGTTATGCATTTTTTATCATGCGGTATGCATGTGTTATGGTGTGCACCTATTGTTATAACAGGACACCTCATATTATTACCTAATAGGTTTGTGACACATACATATGTAAGAAGAGAATAGCATAATCCATGCTCATATGACACCGAAACATTGAATATTTAGCAAAACAAAACTAGCGTGAGTTAACTCACGTGGGGATGCGTGATCACGCGGCGTGACTTAAGCACACACATGTATAAAAATTAAGTTCCGTTTTTCTACGCCATTTTAGGCATGGCTGCAGGGCGCGAGTGTTTTGTGCAGGGGGAATAACAAAAATCCATATTTTTTACATCTCTTCGTTACCACCTTCCCAACAAAGTCTCGTTAACTTTATATTTTTTCCGCACCCCCACATTTCAAAATACACCGCAAATTATATATTTATGTGATTCTCTAAAGAAAAAAATGTGCTGCGTCATTTAAATACGGGCAGAGAGCTCTAGTGATATACTCCATTTGTCTCATAATACTAATTGCTATTAATTTGAAATAGATTGATGAAATTTGCCGAACTTGTTGGACCAGTTGGATTGCACCTTGTCATCATGGAATGTGAAAATAGCAATTATGATCCTCAAGTTAATGTGAGAATGTTACAGTTCCAAAAACACTTGTAGATGTGAATCTTTGAAGAAGTCTTGGGCGAATTGTCGGGTTAGACTTGTCTTTCTTTTGAGGGGTTGGACCTTTAGACCAATCCTAAATAGTTATATTTGCTAAACAAAATAGTCTTAAAAAGAGTGTAAGCACTTTTAATTTTTAATGTAATTTCAGTTGATTTTTTCAATTGTATTTTCTACTTAATATTACATCCACATCACTTATAAGTAACTATTTTCCATTTTTATTATGATAATAGTAATATACCAATAATTAATAAGTATAATTTAATAAGATCACCATTATATAGTATATAATATGATAATATATCTTATGAAAAGCATTAGTATATTGAATAAAAAAAACTTTAGCATATACTCATATTTATGCCTAGTTTTAGAAAAAATAAATAAATCATATATGCAGTTGCAAACTCTTTTGAGCATGTATATCAATTCTTTTCTTGAGAAAAAGATTGTCTTTGAGTCTTTTGTATGAGACAGCGAAAATTTATTCCTCTCATCATTGCTTGGCTACTTCTCCAACTCACACACCGTACGGAATCCCCAACCACGAAAACGATAGCTATCCCAACCCAAAATTTTAATCCAGTGATTCAGTTTTTAAAGTTAATAACACACAAACTTTCTTTGGTACTTATTTTCAACTTAGACAAATAAACACAAAATAAGATAATCACCATCAGCTAAATAAACAAACTTATACTAGCTTATAGTATATGATATATTGGTAAATAGTACTTTGACTAAAGAAAGATTCTTTTAAGTGGGACTTCATCCATTTCCACACCGTATGCAATATGCATGCTCATCATCTCATAGTGATCTTAATTATATGCTTTATTTGAGTAGGCTATTATTAGATCTACCATACCAAATTATCAAGAAAAATGAAATGAACCCTACCAAATTATCAAGGAAAAATAATAGAAACCCTATCTCAGTATATATCGTGGGTGGTTCTCATTTCAATATAATTGTTTATGAAGAATTTTGAAATATAATTTTTGTTAGAAATGATAACGCCCTAATTTTACAATAATAGTAGCCTATATCGATTAATTCGTGTTAGAAAAAGTAGCCTATTTGATAATAAATAAGGAATGGCATTTATAGCTATATGTATCTACGTATGTCGTTAAGGGCTCTTGCTCCACAACAAGTGCTTCTAGATTCATTTCCACATGTAAATGAGGATGAGGGGATGCACGCAGACCTGCTTATAATTAAACTTGAATTGAACATGCGGCCATGCCTCAACATTAAGAGGTGAGAATAGATCAGATGGACTGATTGATAAAGACATCTATGATTTAGCTTTGTCATGTTTAAATTAGACTAAATTTTTACCCGGACAAAAATGGACAAGATGACTATTTTTAAGTCTATTTAGCTATAAAAGTTAAACTACATGCCAATCAGACTAACTTATTTACATAAATAAAAACTATTTTCATATTTTGTGTTAAATCATAAATTTATTGATTTTTTTGTAGCTTTAACATACTAGCCTACAATGTCATTGTTTGTGTCGTGTGCGGTGATCATGTCCGTATCCGTGCTTCATAGCCTTTATGCCAACCAACCTCACACAAAACGACAACGGAAAGGAGAGAAACTCACCAAATACCTCCTTAACAATGCACTGGATGTATCTCTTTACAGATGAATTTCTCGAGACCCCAATGTTCCACATGATCAAAGGGGCTACCGTACCATGGTCTTTCACCAAAGAAGCAACTAGGCTCGGATGTCATTAATAGCCTCACCGTTGGAAGTTATTGGAACATCTTGGAACCCATAACCATTCCAAACATACAATGAGAAATATATTCCTCCACATTAACACAAAAAAAGGGGCAACTAGCTATGACATTCACTCCTCTATGATGCAAGAAAGCTCTAGGGGGAGAATTATGGTAGGATTGTCATATAAAAAATTAAACACGACCTAGACATATGAGTTCCAAATCCAACTCCAAGTATACTTGGATGTAATAGAAATATTGTGTGAAAAAAGCCGGTGATAACCACTCTTGGTTGAATATTGATCATCTAAATTAGCCTTCCATACAAAGTGTCCTCCAAAGAGTCAACAAAGTAAGGTCAAAGCAACCATAGGAAAAAACAAGGCAGTCACAATCTCGCTCCCGACATCACTGTATCTATGGAAGCATACACTACCATAAAATAGACCTCATATGAATATCAAAAAAGACCAAGTCAAATCTTAAAAATGGATTTAATATACGAATAATAGGTTTGTCTTCAACTTAAACCAAACTTAACTCTCACAAAGTTTAATGTCGCCTAACCTATTATCACCTCTACTTTTCTTTTCTTTTCAATAACACCACTATTTTCTTTTAGATTTTCTAATATGAGCTAACTAGTTTATCTACTATGTATGACATAAATTATCTACTATTAATAACTAAAATGTTATCATCTATTTTAATTTTATGAAACGGAGTCTATACTCTCATTTGATCAATAACACTAACAATTAAATAAAAGTAAGTTCTTACATGTTAAAATGTGTAAGCTATTTGGTAATAACGAAAAGTTACGTAAGAATATCCTACTAAAAGTAAATGGGGTTGGATTTAAGAATGGAGGAAATGGTGCTAGTTATTGTCTCATAAATGTTTAATGTAGCGAGAACAAACATAACGAAAATCTTATGAATCATTTTGATTGGCCGTCAAATCTTGACCACATATGTTTCATTAAAAAGCGGAAGTGTACGTAAGAGCGTCTTTAGTGGAGATATCTTAGAAATTGCTTAAAACACTTGTTATCGTCACTTCATATTTTGTTTTCGAGAACTTCGTAGCAGTATGAGTTGCTTAAACTTATGCAAATTATCATGTATAAGGTACCGTTCTATAGAAATTAAAAATTAAAATTGAGTATATTGTGCTAGATAAAAATTATTAAAGTGTGGTTTTTTAAAAGTTTGCTAAATTTTTACGATTAGATTAAAATATGTTTGGATTGTTTAAGGGGTAGTACTAAATAGGTATGAGATAGAGATTTTTCACTAAATAGGAATTGGATCGAGAGAGAAAGCAGTAGCTTTAGCTGGCAGCAGTAGTATTGATCACTTTCTCCATTCCCATGAGCAAAGATCTGCCTTTCTCTTTACCGTCACTCTCTCTCATTTTGCTTGTGATTACGATCACGAATCTTTCGTTTTCCTCTTTTCTTTATTTTTCTCTCCTTTAATGGTCTTTCTTACTTTTGTTTTTCTTCCTCCTTCAGCTAACTATTCTGTCACAGTATCAATGTGAATGTTTGATCACGATCGGGAGAAAAAGAATTAACACATCCCCACCTCTTTCTTTTTAGAAACCCAAGTATGTACCCTACTCGATTGCTTTTATAAATAAATCACCTAGCTACTGTGCTTTTTATCGTAACGTATTCTTGTTTGGTCTCTCCAAACATTCTATGTGTCAGTAAGTAACATGTACTACATCTAGTTTAACTTTGTTTTACTAGTATAAAGTTAAGAAATAACTTTAATTCATAAACAAATTTTAAATAGAGAACTTGACAAAAAAAAAATTAAATAGAGAAATGATATTTGAACATCCGTTTTATGATAACTTTTGTAACACTTTCTCTCTTATACTCACATTATTTTTTGTTTTATCTCTCTATTGTTTTGGTTTTCGTTCAAATACCTTTTCTTTTTTTTATAAATTATTGTTGTCTCATAAGTTGTCAAATAAATAGTTGTTCAAATAACACCACTCTTTTAAATATACCCTTATTTTCTTATACAAATGTTTTCTTTTCGAAGAATTGTCTTAAGTGTGTGTACATATTAATTAATCAAATGTAGAAGTAATATTGTTTTGCAACTTGTTTCATTTTTATTCTTTTTAAAAAGTCTAATGGTGAAACTCATGCATATTAAATTGTTATGAGTGCATGGTAGCCAGACACATTTTTAAATGGTACACTAATATATTTACTCATTAATTAATTGAGTATTAAACAAATGATACTGCAGAAATATGTAGTTGACATAACAAACTTGGAAAATGAACCGGTTTATCATACCGGGATTCATTGTTCCTGATTTTGCTTCACCTTAATTATTATTTTAAATATTTGATGTATCTTTAAAAAAATATTAAAAAGATTAATTTGTACTATACTCATTTCGTAATGAAGTATAAACAAAAATGGTAGCTAAAAAAACTAAAGATGAAGTATTATCTAATCGTAGAGAGATATAGAGAAAGTAGAGATGTCTATGTACACGGCCATATGTACATCAAAAAGTGATCCTCTCAGGCGTACGATCATACACGCTTGGTTATGGTAAAACTAGTTAGATAGCGACTAATTTTGTACAGAAAGACTCTCGTTATAATTTTGCACAAGTTTTTCATAAACATGATGATCATTTATGAAAAATTACAACCGTTTCATAATGTTGTTGGCAGTTAGCACAAGATACCAAACTCACCTCAAGCTTGATTAGAATTAGAATTCATACTTACACTAACAAGAAGAAATAAACAAAATGATTATATAACCCGTATAGTTAATTATTATATGGTTCTACACTTCTACAAATTAAAATTAAAATTAAATTATGCGAATAGCACGATTAGTACTAACATGAGTTGTTTCAAACACAGGCAAATCCTCACAGTACCTATCATTTCCCATCACATCCAAGTGATCAAGCTCAAAAAGATCTGAACTTGAACAACTCTCAACATCATCATCATCATCATCAACAACAACATCCTCATTTTTCCTTGTAGAAAAATCCCTCAAAATCTTATGATTAAGATGATACTCTCTTAAAAACTCTCTAGCAACTTCTTCATTCTTCTTTGTAACTCCTTTGTTCAAATATTTATGACCACAAGCTCGATTATCTTCATCAACAATCACACTCACCGGGTAAAAACGGACCGTTCTTTTATCACCATTGTGCAATTTATCTCTTGATATAGATGAATTTTTACTCAAACAAGAACGTGAAAACGAAGAAGCTGAAGAACAAGTTGTTGAAGCTTGTCCTGGTTTACCTTTCCTCTCTGTCTCTGCATTTGCGTCTTCATAAGATGAAACGGTTTTTGTTTTCTTCGTGTTTATGAATAGAGAGTTGAGAAAACTTGTGAGTTTTCCACCTGGAGAGATAGGTTGCTTCACTTTTTTGAGATTGTTGTAAATCTTCAACGCTCTTGATTTTGATTTGATTAAGATATCTTCTTCGTTTGCAATGTTTCTTCTCTCCGGAGGAACCGTTGTTTTCACTGGCTTAGGCCTTGAAGGAGCAAAACACGAACCACCTCGTGATTTCGCTTTGTACATTGATTCTGTTTCAGAGGAGGATGATAATAAACCAGAACTTGAATCTGAAGAACTTGAAGTTGAGCTGAAAAACATAACATCTTGGTCATGAATCTCATGATCAAGATGCAACTTTCTGTCTATCTGTGTTCTGAATTTTTCTGTTTCTTTCCAAACACCACGAAGATTTGGTTGTTCTTCAACAACTGTGCTGCATTTAGCATTGGTTTTGCTCTGTTTTTGAAATGTTGTTTCTGTATAGAACTTCATATCAGAGCCTTTTCTATCTCCTTCGTCAAAGGAACGGTAAATTTGGTCGAGAAGAGTGGAAGAGAATGAAGGGTTTAAAGTGTTGTTGTGAAATCTTTGTTCTCTATGAGTTTTCTCAAACTTATACATGATTGATGAAATGAAATGATGAAGTAAGAAATAGGGTAAAAAAGAAAGTATTATTAGGTTTTTAGAAAAAGGTGGTTATGTTTTGTGTGGAAATGGAAGAAGAAAACGTGAAGGTGTAATTGATTGGTTGTGTAAAGAGAAAGCACGCTTTGGGAGTTTAGAAGAAGAGTGAATGAATATGAATGAGAAGGGAACAGGGGAAAAGAGAGGTATATAAAGGTGTCAAGTTAATGTGATCACGCGCGTGCATCTGCACTGCATCATCTTACAATGGGAACCACACTGGCATCTGCTGATATGGCATTCCTTTCTTGCCAGATTGCATTTGCCTGCACCCTTGATTGCTTTTTCTTATTTGCTTTTCATCACACTCAAATTCGAATTTGTAGTCGTTGATCAACTTTGGCCTTTGTTTTTTTGGCAAAGCCAATACGTTAGGAATAGGTTAGTATAACAACATCTCCAATTACTCATAGTAAGTGTCCCTCACACTCATTCATTTCAATCTAACAACTAATCGGGTGTGTTTTTATTGAAGATTTAGAAGAGGAAGGCATTGAATAGTTTACCTTTTTTTTTTTTAAATCACGTACTATATATAACATATTTTTATATTATTTTTCATTATGGATCCTTCGTTCAAACACACCCTTAGAAAATCATTAAATAAGTTCCACTTTATTTTTATATTATTGTTGCATTTCAGCAATGGTAACGGATCTTCTTCTACCTTCTCCTGTGTCTTTCATCCTGCTTGAAATCTGAACCATCCATCAATTAATATGTGTTGACCACCTATAGTTGACTAAAATTAACGATCAAGATCATACAAAACCCTCATGTGTCAATAAAGAATCTCGACCCTTCCAACAATAGTTAATTTCTCTGCATAACATTTTTCAAACTTTCTAATATAGTATGCAGTGAAACTCATATTTATGCAAGAACACTACTACAGAAAGGAATTTTCACATCAGTTGAAAATCACTTTTCGCATCAGGTGACAACTGATGTAAGGTGACATGATGTGGTATGTCCACATCATGTACGAACTAATGTGAAAGCTAACAATATTTATAAAAGCATTGCATCCAAAGAGCAATCACTCTTATTTTCTTAGGAGTTTATGGTAACTAGAATGAGACAATCAAAGATATACAACAACAACAACAACCAAGCTTTATCCCACTAAGTGGGGTCGGCTACATGGATCAAATGACGCCATAGTGTTCTATCATAAACCAAATTTGGATCCAACTCATTGACCTCTAAATCCTTTCTAATGGTTTCTCTAATGGTTTTCCTAGGTCTTCCTCTACCTCTTTTAACTTGACTTTCCTCAATTTGATCTACTCTTCTCAACACGACATCTACGGGTCTTCTCTCTACATGCCCAAACCATCTAAGCTGATTTTCTACCAACATTTCTACTATAAGTGTTCCCCCCACTCTCTTTCTCTAATGGTGTCATTCCTAATTCTATCATGTCTAGTCTTACCACTCATCCAGCACAATATCCTCATCTCTGCTACATTTACTTGATTCACGTGTTGACCCTTAACCGCCTAACACTCCGTATCATACAACAACGTCAGTCTGACTGCTGTTCGATAGAACTTTCCTTTCAACTTAAATGGTACTTTCTTATCGCATATTCTTAAAACAAAAATGGTTGTGCAAATATCATTTCTCTATTTCTAACTATGTTATGAACTTATATTAGTTGTTGAGAAGCTACCTTAAATAATGCTGGCATAAATGCAGTTTTGGACAACTTATTTTTCTAAATCCGGAATTTTAATTTATTTTTAAACATGCGGTTTTAGTCCTCTAATTTATGAAATTAAGCAATTTTAGTCTATCACAATTTTGACATTCAATATTTAATCAAGATGTTGACGTGATAACGATGTAATTTCAATGAATCAAGTATGTCTTTTAGTCCCCAATAGTATGACTCTCTTTCACTCTTTCCCTCACAAGACCAAAATCATTTTTTTTTATAAAAAAAAATTGGCATCGAACACAATGATCAATTAATTGGGGATTTAAAGTCATAACAAAATTATGTATAGACCGATAAAAACATTTTCTTGTCAAATTTATAAACTTTTATTTTTTAATTAATTAAATAAACAATGTATTTGGACCATATTATATTTCATACACATCAATTATTTAATTAATCTAAAAAACAAAATTTGTTTATAAATGTGATCTGAGTAATTTATAACAAATAGTTTCATAGAATTCAAGTAGATTTGTTTTGTAACGCCAATCTCTCCCAAGCTTATTTTCACGAGTTTATAGATTTTTTGAGATGCAACTTTTAATAGTGTTTGAGTTTATCCTACCAGGTTATATCATATATTTTTACTCTTATTTTTACCTTATTATTATCGTAATTAAAATATCATAATATTATTTTATTAGTTGGTTCAATTGCTAATTTTGCCCAACAATTCACATTCAATCAGTCACATTCACGGTACGCTCATATGTTTAGGCTCTGATTAGTAAAAATAGCGGATAGCTGATAAACTAGCTGATAACTTATAGCTTTTAGCTAATAACTGATGACTGATAGCTTATAGCTAATAGCTTATACCTGATGACTAATAGTTGATAAGCTAATTAAAGTGTTTGGTAAAATTAGCGGTTCAACTAACTAATAAAGGTCAAATGACTTAAAAGGACAATTGATAATTTAATTGTTTTAATTTAGTACATATATTTATATATTATTAAATTAGTGTTTTTTAAGCTTTATTTTAAATTTATTCTTTTATCAGTTTTTATAATTTATAAAAATTTATTTTTAAAATAAAATAAAAAAACAATCGTATATTTCTTATCAAAAAGAAAAAAAATCATAATCCTATATATACGTAGCACAGTTGTATTTTATTTTTAGCAAAATCTAACACAAATGTTACATTCTATGATGCAATTTTTTTTAACCAAAGGTTATATTCATTTAAATGTACAGCATAAATTATAAAATAAAAATAAAATGGAATGCAAAGGCAAAGGTTAAGGTCAACGAGACTTTTTTTTAAGGCATTGTATTTATTACAATAATTAATGTGTTATTTTTAATAATAGGAGTGATAAATTACAATGGGTAAAATTGATTTTTAGATAAAATAATAAGGGTATAAATGGAAGAAAAGATGATAAGATATAAGCTTTAAACTATAAGCTCAAACTTCGTGAAATAAGTTATAAGCTCGTTGTAAAAAACTGTTACCAAACAGCCTTTTTTGTCAGACGAGCTTATAAGCTATTCGCTATAAGCTCGTTCAGTGACCTTAGATCCATGACTTATTCTCTGATGCTGTATTTATCAAACTGAGCCGTGTTAAAGTGGAAAATATAAATATGATGTCGGGTTAATTGTTGGGAGTAATTTGGGGAGCGTGCAAGGCAGGTACTCCTCCAATTTCGATGGCTATGGAAATTTAATGTCTTCGTTTTCCTAGTTTCTTTCTGTTTATGGGCCGAAAATATTTAAGATGTTTAAATATGGTTTGGTAATTACAGTAAATAAATCCCACTGCGAGATTATTTCAATTTGACCTGACGGCTTTACTAATTCCTCTGTTTGGCATCCAAGGTTAAATGTATCTTGAAAAATGAAAATTTGAGGCTTGATAATTGATATGGTAGGTAAATTTAAAAGTATTATTATTATAACGGGTACATTTACAAAGTTCACTTTACAATTGAGATGACATGCCATTATTAATTTTTGTTGATAGAAGTAAGTTTAATATGTTTTAAGAATTATTGTATTTGGTAATTAAATTTGATTTTTCAAGACAATTCATCTATGATGAAACTGATTAATCATTGAAGTTCAATTATTTAGTTATTTTCAAAGTTTAATATGATCAGATATAGAGAGTTTGAATATTTCTTCTTTATCTTTTGGAATTTAACAATTTATTTAAAGAAGTACTACTAAAAATATATTTAATCTAAAAAATATCAATCAAATTGTGCAAAAAATATATATAAATTAAATATTATATTTAAAATCGTAATTCAAAAATATATACTATAATTTCAGTAGTTGAATTCAGTTTTTATTTTTTTTAAAGAGAAATACATTTTAATCTTTAATTAATACTCACTATGGTCTTATGTATAATAACTTTTTCAGATTCATTTAATAATTGATGTATTCAGTCTATATTATAAATCATATACATTAATTATTCAATGAATCTAAGAAAACAAGACTTCACCGAACGTTAAATAAAAAACTATTTAATATTAAATAAATACTACTAAAAAAAACTTATCAATACCCCAAATATAGTTTTAGTAGTTTTTTGTTTGTAGATGAAATGGTAAACCATTTGACATCGCAAACACAACTATGAAGTTTCGATTTCGAACCAAATGAAGACGTTTAACTTAACGATGTCGGTATTACTCGTTGAGCTAGATCTAACAGACAAATATAATTTCAGTAGTTGAAAACATATTTCATCTTTAATGAATAATTAAATACTTATATTTCTATAGACCATTATATTTATTTATAATTAGGCTTTTAATTTATCTAACTAGACTTTTTAAAATGTCTTAGCTTTGTTTGTTTAAATTTTAAAAAGAGCCTAACCTAGGGCTAAAGTAGACTCCGACATAGATCTATGTTAGTCGGACTAACCTATTTTCATTGTAAAATCAACCCATTTGCCAATCATAGAGCAATTAAATTGAATTTATGGTTGTGACCTTACAACTCGTAACCTTATTCGATTACCTTCTCTCGATCATAGTAGTTTCTTCTTATTTACTTAAGCACATCTGGAAAATAATCAAATATAAGTTCCACTTTAAACTTTCCTCAAAAAATTGGTTTGCATCATTTTTATGTGGTTAGGGCTATCTAGTGTGCTTCCATTTAATATTGGTTTGTATGCTTTTAAGTTTGAGAGTGTCCATATTTTCCAGAAGGATATTTGCCTCTCTTTTCAAATAACATAGTTGACTATATATGGAAAATTTGGAAGGGTCATATCCTTAAGATTTTTCACAACAAAGAGTCATCTATCGTTTAGATGATTGATATGGTGAAACTCCATTATATGTGGTGGTTTAAGGTGTACAAGCCTAATTATTTCATTATTACCACGCTTGATGGATAAATCTGTGTTTGTTTTGGATATTCCACCTTGTAATGTTGCTATCTGGTTGCTATTGTTTTTCTTTTTTAACACTTTGTATTTATTCCTTTTCAGACACATCTTATGCTTTATTTGGACTTCTCTTTTTATTTATATAGCTTCTTAAAAAAAAACCTCAATTTTTTCCATTTTAAATCATCAGATGTATATTTATTAATATATTTTTTTCAAACGCAACTCTAATACAATAAACATGCAAATTAATTATATAATTAATTTATTTCAATATATACTTACTAAATACATGCAATGGGGGATAACACTTGGATGACATAGAGTTGAGTGACTTGGTGGGTAGTTATAAAAAGTGACAAAAAAAATATTACTAAATATAGATATGGGAAAGCAAAACATCATGATTAGCTAGACCAAAAAGGAAAGATCGGAGTTACACTAAGAAGTAATACAGCAAATCCCACATCCCCACCACTACTATTAGCAATATGGGTACACCAAAGCTGTGTCACTATAATTCTTGTCAAGATCACATGACTTTCAACATTTGGTTTTCTTCTTTCATGTATAGTTCCCTCACGACACAAACTTTGTTAGACATAACATAAATGACCCACATGCTCTTAATTTTTGCACCCTATCTTGGAGATAAAGGTCGATTGAATCAGAAAAAATCTATCATTTGGTCTCTTAATTCAGCTTCAACGAACGTGATGACCAATTTGAAGGAAGCTGCTGTTAACGGTTAGAATATGGTTATAGCTAAGCAAGGTAAGGCTGGCTACCAAAAACACAATAAGACAATGATCCCTTCAGGTCTGATGCAATGCATATCTTTATGGGATTTAATATTTAGTAGGGACAGTATTCTGAGGATATTGATGAATTTAATAGCACGGAGAGATTTCAATAAGTGATTGATAATCAAGCTAAGAAAATTTTGTGCTGCGAAAAGGAAAACATATTGTTGTTTCTCAGTAGTCAGCAGTCCACGAGCTTAATTAGACCCACAACTCAGCTTCAATCATTCTTTCCAGATTTGATCTAAATGATTTTAATTGGCGCCATTAACCGTATGTTTATGGATTGTGTGAATACTTGTCCATTCCCACTTACAATAATTAGTCATGTCCTATGTTACATGACAGTTGACCCATCACACATACTAATTCACAATTTTTATCTTAAATATTTTTAATAATATATTATAAAAAAATTATAAAAATTTGATATTTTAAAAATATTCATCAAGGCAGATCCAACAATATTCTATATGCTACCATTTATCTTTGTCTATTAGTCAAATTCAAATCCCTATTACTACAAAAATCTCAAAGAAATCAACAAATTCCAATTCTAAATTCCATAAATCAATCACAAATCAATCACAGATAGAACCCTTAATTTTGTTTCTCAACGTAGTTTTCAATTACTTGGACAATTATTCAATTGAGTTCGGTTGGTGATTTTTATTTTCATATCTATTGATCAATTATTTTAAAATAAAAACATGATTATGTGAAAATCATAATTTAAGTTTCAAAGACTTAGTTGTAGAACTTTTTTTTGGTTTTTTTTCTTTCTGGGTGACAACTTTGCTCAATGGCAAAGAATGGCAAGGAAGAAGTATAAAGTGAATACGCTACTAATTTAAGAAAATAAGTTAAAGTTTAAATAAGTTTTTCGTCTTTATAAATATAGCGAATTTTGATTTTAGTCCTTAAAAAATTAAAATTAATGTTTTCATCCTCACAAAAAAATTTGTTTTATTTTTGGTCCTTAATGGCTACTCTATGTTCATATGAACGTCAAAATTATAACTCTTTTATGTTTAAATTGTATCAATGTTGTGTTAGTTTATTATGTTCAACTTTTATATATTTATATTATGTTCAAAAAATATTAAAACATGTCAAAATTATATCCATCAAAAAACAAAAACAAAACAAAATTTTTTATAAAGATGAAAAATCATTTTTTTTTCCTTTTCTCCACTTATACGTTTTTCTTAAGGGTTGTGTTAACCGGTACTCTCAGGGCATTGGTTAAGGTATCTAAAAAAGGAAAAATTAAATAAAAAAAGACAATTTTTTGAATTTGAAAGCCTTGATTACACAATTTTAAATGCAAAAAGTTTCTTAATACTACCTCAATTAATTTGAAACGGAAATAATATAGCACTTATTGATAGGATTTGTGCTTGGAAGACAATAAATGAGAAAGAGCCCACAACATGCATGCGAGTACGCAATGGCAATGTACCACGTGACAGGATATGGCTACATACATAGCAACCTGACATCGCTTCCCAAGTGTCTGTGTCAGTGAGATACTCCCGTGTGTGTACAATCTTTAAACTTGCACGCAGAGTCACATGGCACACGTACGTACTACGTTTATATTATCGACTGTCTTGCCCTTGCTGATACTTGCTTGATTCCTTATATTGCCCCTTCACCAAACATACAACTGAACTGAATGATAACTCATAAGAGTCTACTCCATCTGTATTTGTATAATAGTGGTAACTGGTAAGTGATGAAATCATATTGATACCTCTAAATCTATATTCGCATTCATACGCGAGTTCAACTCACCTGCTTCTTTTGTGTCTGAATAAGTAAATCTATATTAAAACTGTACACAGTACGTTGAAGAATAAGTTATTATGCTCCGTGTATACAAACTGACACCCCAAACACAGTATCTCAAATCAGTTAAAAGATTAAGCAGTAATAATACATCACCACATGGCTTACTAACAATACCAATAACAGGATTACCAAGATACATCAAATTGAGTTAACAATCAGTATGCAGCATATAGTTCCATAAGCATTCTCTAGTTCAGCCTCCAACTTTTCTTTCCGTTTCTTGTTTATTGCTGGTAGCCACATCCAAATTTCCCATTATATCAGTGCCCTGCTATGTATATATCTTAAGGTCCTTCAAAAAAAAAATGTATATATATCTTGAGGGGCGTTTTTCTCACCGACACAAAAATTATTCTCACCAATAGTAACTTACCAAAGAATGTAAATATGAAAATTTGATTTTTTTTTTTTTTTGAAGGAATGAGAATTTGTTTCTTGGGAATTTTTTTTAAAAAAAATGTTGACGTATAACTTCACATTCCTAAAAAAATTGAAAGATATAATTGTTTTTAAAAAAAATTATATATTAAATAACATGGGAATGTACATTCTATCTTCCCGAAAATAAATTCGTAAGAATAAGAGAATAAATTCATAAGAACAAAAGAAGATACAGAAAGTTATTATATTTTTCTCAAACTTATAATAAATATGGGTATAGTCATTTCCTAACCATATATTTCTGGGAATGTCAATCTTGAACTTAATAATAATTCTATCTTTTTAGGCATATTTAAAAAATATATATATTCTACTTGTCCTGCAATATAAGTAATCTTAACGGTTGACATGTGAATTAGAAAAAATGTTAATTATATATAAAAATGATAATTTACTTCACAAAATCACTCTTTATTAATGGGATGGAAAAGTGAAATTACAAGAATTTGAAGAAAAAAAAATTGAAAAAAAGAGAGCAATTAGGATTATAATAGAAAGAGAAAAAAATCAATACTTTATTGATATTTTAAAACGATGAGACAATCCTTTTTTACCAAAATGACTTATATTGTGAAACAAGGAAAGGATACACATATTAATTATACTATTAAAGCTGCCCCTAAAACTGTTCTCAAAACATTGGACATAAGGGTGTAAATAAGTTAAGTTTTCTAATATTTTAACTCCTCCATTATATAGATGAGAAAGTCTTGGTTGGTCACAAACAAAAAACATTTAGTCATGCCCAAATGATTTTTATTTATGTTTGTGTCTATGAAAGAGTTGCTCTATATAGATATGTTTTTTAAGGCATGACATGAAGCCAAAGCGCACATATGGTAGGTGCACAGTGTGTTGTAAATCTTGACGCACCAAGTTCAACTCTACTCAATAAAAATAAATTGTCTGAGGATCAAATTAAAAAAGGCACCTTAAAATCTCGCTCAAGGCCACTAACGAGCTGCCGGATAACCGTAAACAATGCGAAGAACATCAACTATTAATCCAGAGCCAAACGGGATTTTGAGATACAACCAAGAGAGCTACTAAAACGCAATCCGCTAACACACCTAAATTTAACGTCAGATGACATTAAATAAATGAATATTTTCTCCCCTCCATACCCCTCCATTTAGGACGAGAGCTATAATGTGTATGTTTTTGCAGAGATTTCGCTCAGCTTTCCTACATTCCCTTCCAACCAAACCAAACTGGAAAAGAACGAACTTATCAGCTAAAGGAACCTTTTTCTTTTTTTTAAAAACAATACGTATTAATATGTAATTTAAAACAATATGTATTAATATGTAATTTGATCTAAGCATGATGTAAAACAAGTCATGTCATCCTATATGAATAAAAAATAAAAAGAAGATCGGGGGGTAGATAATGATTAAGTCATGTTTTTCACACGAGGCAGACCCATTTTTATCCTCCATTCAACTGCATGAGTCTACTAACTGAGCAGTCTGATACATATTTTGCTAAATCAAAGGATGGTTTATTTAAACAGATAGATCACATGATGAATTTATTCACAACGGGTGCAAGTATTCTCTGAGGGTAACACCTGCATATTGCAGGTTTAGAACCTTGAATCCATTTCGGCCTATGTTGTGAAACCGACATATGTTTTACATATAACCAGTTCCTCATAGCCTAATCCTAAGATCCGCACTACACTGGAACCAACCTGGAGTCACTGATCATACAGACGACACAATTCACAACATATAAATTCACAAGTCACAACATACCGCTCCTGTACTTACGTCCAAGTTCATTTATTTCCTCACAGGCTAAACAATGTCCAATCCCTATTTGAGAAATGCTAGTAACCATGGTCACAATTAACAACAAACCAAACAGATAGAGAAAGCACAAATTCCTTTATTTCTTTCTTTCAGTTCAGGGTTTGGGTTCCACATCATCAGTAATACAGCATCCAATTACCATAAAAGATGGCGTGTGCATGCTTCTTACAAGGTAATGTAATTATGCAGATGCCTCAAATATTAGAAGTCCCGCTCCATTCAGTTGGAATTCAGCCTCTGCAAATCGACCAATTGATAAAGATCACCTCGCCGTTGCTTAGTCACAGGGAGGTTTGTCCTGAGTAATCAAATAATAATAATTTTTCATAATGATTAATTGATATGACTGCAACCAAAAGTTAAACATGTGCGAGATATTGCAGTTTGAAGGAAAATAAACCTTCTCTGTTCCAGTATTGAATAATCAATTTCAGCTATAATGGTTGCCTCCTCATGTTCTGTAGTAGCCAGAACTTCTCCAAACTGACACATTGATATGGTCCACAATAAGTTTTTGTGCCTTACTGACAATTAAAGATATTTTTCCTTCTATTTGTAATTAAAAATAGAACATACAATACAAACTTGCATAGTCAGCATATTTAAATGGCTCAACCAAAGGAAAGCTAGACATAAAGGATATACTTACTGGACCAACAAGAGTGGAGTGACCCCAAGCCACATAACCACCAGTAGTATCCCGAGCAGGTGAACAGGTTGCCACATATAACTGTCGGAAATGAATTTCCATAAGCATCCACTTATCTCAGAGCATAAAATTTGCAATTCACAATATACTATGGTTATAATATAGAGACTCCTCACTACAACCCAGTTTAATCAACCAATCAACCGCACCAATCCCAACAATTCAACTTAAAATACCATGGCAAATTCTTTTTTTCAATTTTTATTTATTTTTTCCCTTGGAGATGTGAAGGAGTGATTCAGCATCTCCAGCATATATGGCTCATCTATAAATACACCAATCTGAAAGGCACAATTACACAACAAATGTAGAGTAGCATTTGCTTTCTAGAACTTATCACACATTCATGCTGAACTCCTTCGGAATTTTCGGTTTGGTAGTTTCTTTTCTTGATTTCTCATTTGCATTGGAAATAACTCCCCAATTAAAAGTTATGTTTTTAAAGATCATTATTTGGCTCATAGATCATGAACTCCACCAAATAAATAAGCAAAACACATTAGATGTGATGTAGTGTTTATCAAAAAATATGACTGCAGTAAAAATCCACAGGAGTTGCAAAAATTAGGGGTCATTACCTGATTATCAGTAGCCCTGCATGTCAAGAAGCAAAACACGTGTTAGAAATGGATTGTAGATCATCATTATGTTGGAATTAATATATATGTGTGTGTGTGTGTGTGTAATCATTCAACAAAGATTATTCATCAAAAACAACAGCAAGAACAATCATGCAATTCAACTCTATATTACATATCAACATCAATTAATAAAAGCCATACAACATATCTAGTTGGCCCTAATACCAATTGTTGGAATTTAACAGATGATCAAAATCATAGATATGAATGTATAGCATATTATTAAAACATATTAGTAATGCTATGACCGTGTATCTTGGATGACCAAAGAATCCATAGAGACTTGGGAAAATTAGGGGTGATAGAATGTTCAATCTCTTATTGATGAGCGCTTACTTTTCTGTGTTTCAGTATATCTAACCTAATGGGATGGCTGGAATATATATGACCACCAGTGGAGGCAGGGATCTCTCAATGAGCTAACTAAAATGAACAGTCCAACCAATCATGGTCCGCTCACAATAAAGCCCAATATGATGTTTATTGTGAACGGATCGTGATGGGTTGAGCCATTCTTTTTAGTTAGCCCATTGAGAGGCTCCTGCCTCCACTGATGGGGGATATATAATCTAGTCATCCTATTAGGTTAGATATACTGAAACACAAAATGTAACTGCTCGTCAATGAAAGGCAAAAGCATTCTATCAACCCTAATTCTCCCAAGTCTCTATGGAGTAAGGATTCTTCAGTCATCCAAGGTACACGGTTACAACATTACTAATTTGTTTTAATAATATGATATACGTTCATATCTATGATTTGATCCTCTGTTAAATTCCAACACATTATTCTCAAATCAATCAATATCTTAAAAGTATTAACATGTTTCTAGCCCTGAAGATAAGGAGGAGTCATGGGAAGGTAATAATGGGATAAAACAACGAGAAAGGTGACACTAAAATATATTTGGGCAGTAAAGTATGATCATAAGTTTCTCATTGTTCCTACAACCTAGATTATATATATATATATATATATATATATATATATATATATATATGTCCATAAATTCCTAATGCAAATTCTAAATATGGTTCAGTGAACTATCAGTCTAATTTGATGGATGCAACTACTAACTAGGGAAAAATTTACAAAACAGTCAGGTTTATAGTGGTTATTTATTTCTGGTAAGTATCTAGCATACTGATGGGCCACACACACACACAAACGGGAGGGGATAAACGCTGTCATGTGCAAAGAGGAGGCGGCGGAGAAAAAGTGATAGGTTGAGAGTAATGAAAAAAGAGACAGAAATTAGGGAGGGAAATTCTACAATGATGGTAGCAATGAAAAAGAATTAGGAGGTGATGACTGGAATGAGGGAGGCTAACAGAATTTTGTAGTTAGGTTAACTAGCTTAGGCCCAATATGAAAGTTTGTTCTTTCAGCTCTGATTGTTCTAGTTGTTGCGGCATCTTCTTTGAGTATTCTATGTTGCTAAGAAGAACTTTGCATACATACAGGAGAGTTTACCCCATGAGAACCTTAAAACTCTACAGTGTTTTTGTTCCTATCACAAGAAAATAGCATTCTGGAAACCTAAAGAAATCATATAAGAATATAAAATTTCAAAGAATTTGTAGTAGAATATTTGTTTCAGGTTCTCAAATAATCATTACGTTGTATTTGTTATTACCTTGCCCTCTGCAATAACTCCCAATGCAATGGCCCAGTTGTCATGTTAAAAGCCCCGGGATAGCAGAGCAAGTGAGCACCTGAAGCCAATAGCTAAATATTATAAGTCCCCCGAAGCTAAAGAACAAGAAAAATAATAACAATGCAGTTCAAGTTTGGAAACAAATCAACTTAACTGATGAATTAATCTCAAGCAAAGCTTACAGTTTTCATAGATTATACAGATTATATAAATAATTGACAGATTACATAATAAAGGGAATGCAATATGATACCAAAGAATAATTAAGTTTTTTTTAGTGGGATAAGGCTTGGTTGTTGTTGTTGTTAGTATATCCCAAAATAAGAATTACACAAAAGCATCTGAACCAATTTCATTTATAGTATCCACCCCCATAGGAAAAAATTGTTACTCCATCAATGCTAAAATAACTTATCAAGAGGCATGAATGAAAAAATAACTTATCAAGAGGCATGAATGAAAAACGATGGAAAACGCAAATCATTCCCAATCAAATAGAGGTGGAACAAGATAATTGTTTCTGAGCAAATTAATTGAAAAGACAAACCTCTTGCTGCATATATCATTGCTAGTTCTGGAAACCTAATGTCATAGCATATGCCTATGCCAATGCGTCCAACCTCTGTATGAATCATCCCATTATTGAAATTAGTTTATTAAAACATGGAAAATCAATTGCAAGAAAACAATAGTCATAAAGAATTAAAAATTAGATCACTCTTGTGGCATATGACTATGTCGTTTTCTTCTACATATACATTTCTTCATAAATATTCCTTCTTGTAACTAAATAAAAACACACCTTGAGTGAACATACCCATCAAATTTTACGGAGACCTAGTTTCAACAAAGTCATCCTAGGTAGAGACAGTCAATCACTATTTGCACATAAGGTAAGATCACCCGGCAATTAAGTTCAATATGACCTATGCAAGAGTGTAAGAAGCTAGGGATTATATCAAGAGGTTAATTGAATTGTACAACCATACGGATAACAACTCTCATTTTCATTTCTTCATGCTTATCTGCAGCCATTCGATATCAATAACATTTTCTGTATTTTGAATATACATTGCTCATACACGATTGATTACAAACAGTGGTAGAATAAAGGAGTGCATCTATATTGAAACAGATAAAACTAGGAAACAAATGTCTAAATGGGTGCTTAAGAACATATTAGACCTGTGTCAACAATTGTTGGAGTATCGCCAGCGGTAAGAGTCAATGATTCAATGAAGGTAATCTTCCCAGGGATGTCAATATCAAAAAGATGTATCTGCAGTGACACCACCAGCACATCAGAAATTACATAATAAATCAGAAAATGCTAACACTGATTACTGTATGACTCACAATCCAAATTCTCTCCGGGTGTGATGAAATTAAAATTCCAATAAGAAGCTAGCATATAAACTAAAACGATTGAGCAAATAGTCATTTTGATCCTTTAGGTTATGTTTGAATTGTTGGTATAGGAGTGACATTGTATAGAATGATGTAAAATCAATTTTTAAAAACTAACTGGCATATTCCATTCGACTCCAATCTATCCTATACCAACAAATTTTCTTTTTTGCAGAAAATATCATCAAAACAATAAATTTGAGAATCAAATAAGATTCCCACAAACACTACCTTACGATGCTTTGCTTTGAGTTTTCCATCGGTGCCAAAGACACAACAAGTGTTATACAATCGATCTCCAGAACGTTCAGGAATAGAACCACCAACGATGGTAATATTCAACAAACTAGAGAGTTCAGAAAGCATGGCAGTGGAAGGAGAAGCATCACCACCAGCATCAATATCCTCAGCATAAACAGGAAAACTATCATTTGAATAAGGACTGTTCCAAATCTCCTAACAAATTAAAAATTCCAAACAAGTATTAATTTCAGAAGAATCAAAATCACATTTCGAAATACAAACATTAAAAAAAAAAAACTCACAGGTAGAAGAACGAGCTTAGCACCCTTTACAGCAGCATCATGAATAGCAGTGCGTGCGCGCGCGATGTTGTTGTCCTTATCGGAGGTGACTGAGAGTTGACAGAGACCAATCTTGAACTGAAATGAAAATGAAAGAAAAAAAACATGAGGAGAGAGAGTGTAGCATGAAAGGTGTGTATGGTGCCCGAAACATGAATGAGAACTTGCCTTAGTAAGAGGTGGAGTGGGCAAGGGGATTGCGGGTGGTGAACGTGCTAATTCTGAATTGATGGATGATGACGATGAAGCAGCCATGATTGGAGAAGGGGAAGAGTGGATTTGGCGAAAGAACTGAGTTTTGTTGGAGATTCGATTTCGAGTTTGGTTCAAATTCAAAGATTTCAATGCTGATAGTGACGATGATATTGCCAACACTTTCATTCTTTTTTTTTTTATCACTTTTTATGTTTTGGATAGATAGATAATTTTCTTACATTCATTGAATTCAACCTTCCACTCATCTCCTTGGGAAATCGGGTGAGCCCGTGCACTAATCCAATGTTAATTTTAAATATTTTCAAAAATTATTAATTTTCCTCTAAAAAGTTATGTATAAATGAGTATAATTGTAGTGTTAAATGGTAAAATATTATTTATAATATATTATTCGGTGATCACTATTTCAATAGAAGGTGACTAAGAAAAACGACCCCCCTAGTGATCTACTATTGGAGAGATAATGAAGATCATATAGAGAGACTAAAGTTGTCGTCTCACCATCCATTGATGCATAATACACGTGGTTATATTCTACGACCATGTGATCATCGACTCAGATATATTTGAAAAGGGAGTGGTTTATCATTTAATGTCGAAGTAACCTCATGCACCAAACATAACGATAACCAAGAGATGCCAACAACTAACACAATCATAATGCACCAAGGTTTCGACTCCTTTTGAAATAAAAATACACATCGCATGGAAACATCAGGACCTCCTCATCCGGACAACACCCCACTCGGATAGGTAAACACATAACAGATACTCATCCACACATGAACGTGACCATCACTCAAAGCACAATCCTAACGTAAATGACTACTCAGAGTCTGTCGTCGAATTTGGAGCACTATAAACCTTAAGTTCTTACCTCGAACAATAAGACACTTAGAGGGCTACTACTATGAATTGGGTCAAGGCCCATGTCCTTGCATCCAAAGTCTATTCACGTAGTAAAGGCCCAATATGACACCCAAAGGCATATGCAAATCACTTGTACTAGTAGCAAGCCATGAAACACCCAATAAAGCACTCAAAGCCAGTACGAACCCTCCAAATGGTCAAGTGGTCGACCGACCCTTGTGCCACAAGGGTATAACCATAAAAAAATCCCACACTCATGTGCCACATGGGAATATATAAATAAAGCAATCGACGGCAAGATCATGTACAAGTTTATCATTCATATATAAGCTTCAAAACATCTCGAAACCTAACTTGAGTGTTGAATTGTCTTTACAATTACAACACTTGAATGTATTAAAATTACACAAATACCTGCGGATGTTTCTTTCATTTGTGACTTTTATTTCAAATGTATTTTTCATTAATTAGTTTGATCATCGAATGTGTCTTTCGATCCCAATTTAATTTATAAAATTACTAACAAAATATATAATTAGTGATGTTTTTTCCTTTCAATTTTTAATACTTGATTTTTTTACAAAAATAAATGATATTTTTTCATTCAAGTTGATAGAGTACATACATTTTGTGAGTTTGTTTACTATTTTTTTGTTTTCGACGATCAATTTTAATTGATACCTTAATGAATACAAATTACTGTGACACCGACTTATATATTTAAAGACCAAAATGATGATTTAACATTTTATTTATTTTAGTTATTCTTTAATTTAATTAAAAAAACGATGTGCTGTTGTACCCCAAAAAAGTGTTGATTGGAAATCCATTACTAATGCATTCTGGTGCTGTTGATTAAAAAAGTCTATTGAATGTTAAAAAAAATTACGGCGTTAGATAGATAGATTTATTGAATAAAAAAGAGTAAATTACACTCTATTTCCTCAAAATGTTTATATTAGACTTTCATTCTCTCTTATGTTAAAATACTAGTGTGTTAACCCGTGCAATGCACAGGTGATAGACCATTATTTTTTTATCTTAAATTGTTTTATTTGTTTTATTTATCGATAAAAACTATTTATCCCGTGGATTTTTAAATATGTCAGTATCTTTTTTGCTGCAATGATGACAAATATGTGTCACATATTTTTTATGTTTATTAGTGATAAATATATGTCTCGTGTCTTTATGCATAAAAGGAAAATATATTTATGGGTTTT
>Ga0315914_1002421_pt1 | contig 28626 bp, 20 predicted proteins | sample MpolenodulesMG_FD_203920 | JGI IMG/M metagenome (GOLD analysis project Ga0315914, IMG submission 203920) | Medicago polymorpha root nodule microbial communities from Los Angeles, California, United States - elongated nodules | ecosystem: Host-associated > Plants > Roots > Nodule | place: USA...
GGCAAGACCCTTTGTTTAATTATGCTTGAAATTTTAAATTTTTGAAAGATTTTTTACAGACATGTTCATAACATCGTAAAATACTCTTTTATAAACACTTGTTTAAATATGAATTTTCCTAAAAGCTAAATTTTCAAGATTATATTAATGAAAATTTGGACCTAGTAACAAAGTTTTGAGCTACTTTTTTGTGGAGGAACTTTATATAATGTTCTAAATAAGTATGTAAAAGATATGTTAAAAATTTAAAAGTTTAAGCATAATTAAGCAAATTTTAATTTTACAAGGACTGAACGTATGTGTTGGTCCTGTTAAATTAAAACTTGTTTAATCATACTTAAAATTTTATATTTTTAAATGATTTTTAACAAATATCTTAAGAACATTATAATAATATTCTTTTATAAAAAATTAGAACTTTTAACATGTAATGAATTAAATATATATTTTTTAAACATAAAAAATTCAAGATAAAATTAACGAAAATTTAGATCCAAAAATAAACTTTGAGCTAATTTACTGCGGATGAACGTTTTATAATGTTTTAAACAAGTATGCAAAAAATCATTAAAAAATTTAAAATTTTAAGCATAATTAAACAAATTTTAAATTAACAAAAGTAAAACTCTAAAAAATTTTATATGGACCAAAATTTGTCAATTTTTTTATGAGGACTAAAAACGAAATTTGGTATATTTACGAGGACTAAAAACTTAATTAACCCTAAAAACTAAACTAATGAAAAAAACTTTTTACCAAACGCATATCATTCTATTGAAACAAACTTATAAACTACTAGCTATTTGTGTTACCAAAAGCTATGAAACAAGCTTCTAAATTTCCAAGTAACTGTTTTAGACGTGGGTTTGGCTTTCCCACCGCCAAACCAAAACACACCCTTCTTCTTCAACCTTCACCGCGGTACTTTGCATTTCCTCTTTCTCTGTGACTGAGTTTGTCATGTTTACAGTTTAACGCTTAGTTTACTACTACTTGTAATCTCAACCATTGAATTTTGTTTCACCACGTGTCACGCATCAGGGAAACCTACTAGGAAACAATTAATTAATTAATTTATATCGCCGCAGCTTTGCATGAAGCAACAAGTAGAAAGATAACAACTCGTTTCTGCAGAATACACTCAAAACGATCTCTTTTGTTCAGTGATGGCTCCTCTTACACTCTCCGTTACGGTGCAAGATTCTGCGTCCGGTATGTTTCACTTCACTTCATACATTACGTTCACTTTAATTTTAAACTAATTTCGCATTTAGATTTTCGATTAAGGCTCTGTTTCGATAAACAACTTAATTAAGCACTTACATTACACCATAAACACTTACTTATGTATAAGCTTAAGCTGTTTTCCAGCAATAAGCTATTTTTGGATAGCTTATTTTCTTAAGCTGAAACCAACTTATGGACATGTCATAAGTTGTTTCGATCAAAGTCTCAAACAATCTCTCGAGTGTTTCTGTCAATAGATGGATATATTTAATGAGTCAATCCGAACATGGCCTATATTCTCGAGGGAATTATAAAAATCTAATATGGTATCAGAGTCTCTATCGTTTGGGCCACCCACCATTTATTTCCAGGCTCTAATCTCAATAGTATTGGGCGTGAGGGGTGTATTGGAAAAACCAAGTCCCGTATAGATTAAATGTTATAAGGTTTGACTAAAGTTTATAAAGAGTGACACCCCTCATCTTACAAGCGGGTTTTATAAGGTTATCTTAGGCACAATATAAAAACCTAATAGGAATAAGAGCAAATCATTGATTTTACCATATTATTGATTATTGACAGTCAAGGAAAAGGAATTATCAATTTTATGCATAAATTATTATAAGCAGAACATCGTTAGCAATTAGAATATTTGTTATTTTAGAGAATGCTTTAGCAGACAGATCAACTATGGTAAACAACGAGAATCTCATATTATTGTGTTATTTAGCATTGTGTCTGCTGCTGTGTCATGTTATCTGCTTCATCATTTTAACGGATTATATGGTTTTGCAGATGCTTGTACTAAGAGAAAGCAGAACTTAATTCTGAAAAATTCTTTTGCATCTGTTAGTGTGGGACAAGAAAAGCCATTTGACTTCTTACGCACTTTATTCGGTAATTATCATATCTGCTTCGCTGTCATTCAATTGTAACGGTACTATCTTCTTACGCACTTCCTGACGAGCTTGATGGAATTATGCAGAGGGTGTTATCGCAGGAGGTACAGCTGGAGTTGTTGTCGAAACAGCTTTATACCCCATTGACACTATAAAAACACGTCTGCAGGTAGATTTTACCAACAAAAACAAATTACAATGACTATTGAGGGTTGTATTTTGCTGTGTGCTATACTGATTTCTATTTGATGCTGTAATAAGTAACAACCAATGTGGATATCAAGCTTCGAGACTTTGCATCACTGCCAGCTAGGCTTGATTGTTGTGGAAAATCTATAATTTTTGGAAAGATGATGAGAAAGGAAAACTATAGTAATTTTTTTGTTGGATAGGATGCAATTTGTCTAGCACCAATTAGCAATATCCAATCGTCAAGATTTAATATGTATAGAATGCTTAGTTGTTTTAAATAGTATAGTGGACTTTCCTGAATCAGTGTTATGTTTTTGATATTTCCATGGCTTTTTCTTTATAGCAATTTAGAGGACTCCCATTTTTTTACATAAAAGGTGCTGATTATGTTTGTATTTGTTTTTTTAGGCTGCTCGTGGAGGAGAAAAACTATTATTGAAAGGCCTTTATTCTGGATTGGCAGGGAACCTTGCTGGTGTCTTACCGTGAGATCCTCGTGGATAGCATGATGTTTCAAACATTCTAGGTTTTCTATGTTAGTTAGAAATTTTGAAAACTCTAACTTGAAAAGAAGCCAAAAGTTATTGGCAAGCATAGGGCATATATATACATAGTATACAACTTTCAATAGGATTCGAAATATGTTTTATCTAATTTTTTGGTTGTGATTTGAAAATGTCACACACGAACCATAATTTCCATATAGTTGTTAAAACAACTGGAGTTGGGTTACCTGGAAATTATGATGATAATATTTGTTGATATTGATATAGGAAAGAAACAAATTATGAACTCCTTGTTGGAGACTTACATTCTCCTTGTTGGGTTACCTGTCTTGATATGAGGGAGTTTTACATTCTACTTACATAGAATTTGCCTATTTGACATTTAACTGAAAGTTGTAATTTGAAAAAGTAAACAAAAGTATTGTCAAAATTTGATTAGTTTGTGGTTCTATCTTACCTAGACCCACCCACACTTAGCAAGAGCTATACAACATCACATGCCTCTTTTGGGTTCCTTCTTACTCATAAAATAGTTCATGCATTGAAGAGTTCTGTGACTCTTGGGAATCTGGGCCTAACACAACCCCACAAAACCGGCTTGTGAGGTGAGGATTGCCCCCACTTATAAACACATTGTCAGGCCATCTCTTATCCATTGTGGGATTCTTTAACAGTGATAAACTGTGATCCTGAAATTATCCTGTTTGTGTTTCGTGTAGTGTCCTTAAGTTTGTACTTTAAGGCATAGTAATGGATGTCTCGACACTCATTTAGTTAAATCTGTTAACCGCACTCATCATTCTTGATACTTCTTACATTCTATGGATCATTTAGCTATATATGGTTGTCTGGACTCTGGATCACGTTCTGTTACAAAAGGGGGGTTGAGCTTGACTCAACGCCAGCTATTAAATTTTTGGACCCTCTCCTTATATTAAATTTTGTTTGGAAGAGTAGTATCTTTTACAGAAACTATTATTTATTCTAAATTAAATGTTTTATGCATACTTAAATTGAAAGAGAGATATATATTTCACAAATTTATTTAAGCGGTTTTCAGGAATTATTGTTCTATGCATACCAAGATTGATTCATGAATCATATCTAGGTTCGTTCATTAACATCTTGCCTTGCTTTTAAATGTGCAGGGCATCTGCTTTATTTGTTGGAGTTTATGAGCCTGCAAAGCAGAAATTGCTAAGGATGTTTCCTGAAAATCTGAGTGCTTTTGCTCATTTGGTAAGATACTGCTTATATAAACATAAGTATTCACATACATCATGCTATATTCACTTTAGAACAAGGCACATACTTAACACTTCTACTCAATTGTCTCATTGCTTTAAAGGCATAAGTCTGGCTAATTGTGGTTCTGTGAAGCCATCTATTTGGCTTGTATTGGAGTTGATGCTATGTCTATGTTATCATTCTTTTGTTGCTGGCACACACTTTTATTGATGCAAAATGCTTTAATATTTTTATGGGATTAAAGTTTTTGATGTAGTTTTTAAACTTCCTTAGACTGCAGGTGCCATAGGAGGCATTGCTGCATCTTTTGTTCGCGTTCCAACAGAGGTTGCTAAATTCTCATTTTTGTAAAAATGATATTTCTATGGTTGAAAACTGTTTCATTGGACAATTTCATTTTCTTTAATGCTCCACAGGTTGTCAAGCAACGAATGCAAACTGGGCAGTTTACCTCAGCTTCTAATGCTGTTCGCTTTATTGCATCTAGGGAGGGCTTTAAAGGATTTTATGCTGTATGAAGTTCCCCATCTCTTTCTTTTAATATTTTATGACAAATCCTATTCCCCGCACCTGTGATATTTTGTTTAAATGTTTCTTTGACATTGATATTTCGAATCACAGGGGTATGGATCTTTTTTACTGCGGGATTTGCCCTTCGATGCTATTCAGTTTTGCCTCTATGAGCAGATTCGATTAGGTTACATGCTTGCGGTAAATTTCTAAAGTTCTATTTTTATGTATTTTAAGGACTAAATTTCATTTGGTTATCTCTGACAAATTCCCAAGCCACTGTTGTGATATTTTGTTGCTAAGAATGGTTCCCCCCTCTCAGACCTTTCTGGCAAACACAAGTTATTTTCTCATTTCATGCTGTTGTTTCACTGTTAAAAACTTTTATGTATATGCAAACATAATTTAGTAGCATGGATTTGAGGCTGTTTTTTAAATCTAAAGAATTCATATCAACATGTAGGACATACCTATTTGGGGTTTATCAAAGATATCAATGTTGCTGTTTTCTCCACTGCTTCATTTGTGCTTGGTGATATGATTTGTATTTCTTTTTGCTAGGCACGAAGAAATCTGAACGATCCAGAAAATGCAATTATTGGTGCTTTTGCAGGTGAATAAATGATATTGTAGTTCTAATGTTACTTTTACACATACAATAACTTGTATATACACCCATAATTTTCAGCACTGGACAACTATGAAGCATGGACTCCGACACGGACACCTGACACGACACTGACACGTCGACACCGCTAATGTAAAAAATATAGGACACCGACGCCGTTACATATATGTTAATTTATTTAAAGACAGTCTAAAATAAAAATAAAAATACATGTATAAACATCTAACTTGAGCAAAAGTTCTACAACAAAATATCATAATATTTGACCTTTATTTATTCATCTACTATCAAAAAATCTTAAAATGATATAATCAACTATAATGTCTATAACCACTAATTGATCAACATTTCTCAAAACATATGTAACTCTTGTATCTATGGTGTGCGGAAGCAAGAGCGAGAATAAATTGGTTTAGATATTTGTCAGAGTTGTCCGACACGGCTCGTATGAGTGTTATATAGGTGTCGGACACCAACCGTAGGAGTGTCGAAGTAAAGAAAAAATCAATTATTTAGGACACCGGTTCGACACGTGTCGTACGAGTGTCATAGGAGTGTCGGGCACCGCGACACGCCTAGTCCTAGAGGTGTCCGTGCTTCATAGGACAACCATGAGCTTATGCTTTAACTGTGCTTCAAGCTGAGGCACCTTATGAATTAATGTTTAAAGATGTGTGGTTGTTTGACTATCCTTATTTACTCTGCCAAATCAAAACCTTGAATCTTATTTTGTCAAGCTATATTTCTTTACAAGGTTTACAGTTAAACTAGATGTCTGTAATTGAGAGGAAAGTCAATCATCTGCTAACCTAATTCTAGATCTTAATTAAACAGTGAAGAAATCAGTAGGTAGCATCAAGATAAAAATAATTTAGTTTTATTTGGCAATAAGATACTTTCTGTATATGATGTACATGCATGACAAGTTGACAATTTGCACCACCATATTTCAGACACGGGAGCTTATAACTTAAATGAAGATATATTTGCTAAAAAAACCGTGTTGATTTTATTTTCCATTTCTATTTGTAATTTTTTGTGGATGGTAGGTAAATGGGTTTGTCGGCAATTAGGATTCTTTTAACTAAATGATGATCATTTGTTTATTTTGGTTGTCTTTGTGTTGATTTGTTAAGCATTATGGTATGTCCTAGCAGCCTTGTGATGTGGTATACCATTTTGTTTCTTGTAGGCGCACTAACCGGAGCTATAACTACGCCCCTTGATGTCATCAAAACAAGGTTAATGGTTCAGGTAAGATTTAGTCCCGTTTTTACCTGATACACATATGATACCAATTGTGTCTAATTACTCTGCAAGCAAATCACAAGAATATACAATGTCAAATCCACCCATTTACGAAGTTCCTATTTTCCTCCTCCTCCTCAAGGGACCTGCAAACCAATATAAGGGAATTGTAGATTGTGTTCAAACCATTATTAAGGAAGAGGGCCCTGGTGCTTTTCTGAAGGTATGTGTGTTTCTGTGTTTTCTTTCTAACATTGTAGCTCGAATAGCAAAGTAGCACAATGCAAAATATCTTCTACAGCCTTGGGCAAATTCAGAAAGATACAGCCACATGGCAAGAAATATATTTTGGAGCTTATAATAAATAGTAAATCATATTCTTATATTTATTGCAGGGTATTGGGCCAAGAGTACTTTGGATAGGCATAGGTGGTTCGATATTCTTTGGCGTCCTTGAGAGTACAAAACGTTTCCTTGCTGAGAGGCGTCCTACACCTAAACTAGCTCAGTGCTGCACAAACTCGGAAAAAAGTAAAGATTAAGAATGTGTGATTCTTGATTCTAGGACACTCATTATAAAGATGTCCCGTGTACAATGCGTTACCCCTCTGGTTAATTTGAAATGCATACCATCTAGTTTTGTAGTATTCGGGTTGCATATCAAGTTTTGTAGTATTCAGGTTGCATATCATTAGATATTCTTAGGCTCAAAATCCAGGGCTTGGATCGGTTTGAGAAACGGCCTTTTGCTTTCATTTTTTGTTGTTTTACTCTTAAGTATGAGTTTATTTTTGTTATTTTCTGTTTTCAAAGATTTGTGCAGTTTTTTTTTCTTCTGTGCAAGTATTTAAAAACTAAGAATTAATGTAAAATAAGTAAACTTTTTTTTATCTAGTAAAATAAATTAGTAATATATAAAAAAAGTAAAACAAATTAGTACAAAATACGTTTTATTTCAAACAAATAATTACATGTTTTGGGGACTGATTACATCAAGATCATTGCTCTTTAGGCACCTAGGATTGCTCACAAGCACCTTGAACTTCCGAAAATACCACCAATGTTAAGTCTATCATTGCTTTTGAGAAAATGATAGGTTACACGCAACATAAATCAGTCTTTTATCCAACATAAAATTGAAGTCTATGTATTTCTGCCGCTCATAACCTATATCATTTTCTCAAATGTCTGATTATATTTGTAGTATTTGAGTGAGTAATGTATGCATTCCCATATTGTAATTTAAGATATTAGGACTTTTTTTTGACAAAAAATACTAGGACTTAATCTCTCATATGATGATAAATTCTTTTATTTATGATCATCATACATTATTGTATGGAGATTACCTTGTTTGTAAAATTATTTTGAGATTTTTTTTGTGTGATAAGGAGATGTTGCGTTTAATAATGCTCGCTCACGGAAGGAAAACATGTAAACTTGTTCAATTCTGCGATCCAACCTGCGATTTTGGCAACATCGAATAAATTGTCTTTTTTTATTAAGTTGATAAATAAAATATGGTCACACATGATATCATAAAATTTATTCAGCACTGTCGATCCAATATTACTTCAATTATATGCAATGCATAATAATCTTGTACAAATGATAAATGTTTCATCCAAATCCTTGTATGATGGATGAGGATTATGATTCATCCAATCTAGCATACATGGAGCACTGAATGAGGAATACAATGTATTTGATAAATTAGACTTATGAGTTCATAACTATTGATGTTTTATCCTCTAAAAAAAATAAAATAAACTGTTGATGTTTTATAACCTCGACATTCTCTTAAATGAGCCTAAACTCTCAGTTTTACGAGAGTGAGAACTCAGAAGAAAGTGAAATCAATCGGATTTCCACCTTTTAACGTTAATGTTGACAAAAATAGCTCATCAAGATGTTGAATGATTTAACTATGTAATGAAGCTACAAATTGCATCCAGCTCCCTAAGTTAACAAAACAAGGATCAAATGCACAAAGGAAAATTTGCAACAAGAATACCAAACAATGTTGAAGAATATGGCAGCAAAGCATTAAAAATCAACAATCACACAACCAACTAACTACAAGGAATCTCGAGTTATTATGCTATAAAAGGAATAGAGTTAAAAGACATGTCCTAGTATAGGAATCATGATGAATATTTTGAAGTCTAAACTAAACTGAAAATGTGAATAAGATGTTTGTCACCTCTAACACTCAACATGATAATCAGTGCTAGAGAATAATAAGATAAATAAAATAAATTGTAACAAGTTAAAATGTTTTGAGAATAAGTGCTAGTAAGTAATGAAATCCAAAAATTGAAACTGCAAAATAGAGTTCAAATGTAAAAAGTTGCTCTCCATCTTCATCCATTGTACCATCTGTTAATGTTAAGTATTTATATGGAGATCACCCTTTCTCACCGTCATGATCTCTGCATAGGAAAAATAAAACACTGGTGAACATGAGAATAGATGTCATAAACACATCAATTCTGATGGGAAGGGAATTTGTGCCCGATAGGTTGATGGGAAGGGAATATATTTACATAAGATTGTTACTGTTACAGTGCACCAATATAGTCCTTCAACATAAATGTTCATATTTCAGACAATTATAATGAAAAATTGTTCTAAAAATGGTTTTATTGTTTGGATGGTTGAAGAAAATAGTGACTCATATATGATATGTGGCTGAATCGTGCAATGAAAGAAATTTGTGTGGAATTAAGAACTCTCATTCATCAATGCATTGTGAATCCAAAACAGAAATTCAAGTTGCAGTCTCACTCATTTAATAACTAACTCAATTAAGTTTGTTATAGTTTCTCTATATATAGTTATTACTGTATCTGAATCCACATCAATGTAAACAGAGTTTAGAATTCATTCATGTTCAGAATTCTAATGTTTGCTAATACTGCACAAATTTGGAAGCTAAGAGTTTGTAATATATAATTTGGTTTACCATCAATTTTGGCCAAGTCTTTGTCCTATCAAACCATATCAGTATGCGTTAGAAACTCGAACAACCAAAATTTCAGCAGCCTAAAACTAATGTCACAAACTAATTTTTTGGTTTCCCAATTAGTAATTTACCATCTTCATTGCAGATCTCAACAGATAAGAGGTACATACAAATTTCTATAAGAAAATTGCCGGTTTTTATAAGGAAAAGAATAATGCTAGATAGTGTGAGGTGAAAGGTCTTGAAATTTCCCGAATGTACTGGCAACGTTTTGTCCTTTTGATTTTATTTGATTGTTTGACTAACTGCTACTTCAGAAAAATATGGAAACCAGAACGCAGTTTTTTCTGGACAGCAGTGAAAAATGATGACGCGCATTAATGAGAAAGAAAAATAGATTGTTGATGTGTTTTCAGGGACCAATTTGACAATTGACATAAAATCAAAATTCTCCCCCTTCAAGTAATTATAGTAGTAGTAGTACTGTTTTTAAAAAGGGGAAAACACATCTGTAAAAACAGTTTGACAGGTGAAATCCCTTGGAGCATTGGAAATTTAAATTACTTGAACAAGTTCATATCAACAATAATTTGCTTACATGATCAATACCAAAATCAATTAGAAATTTGCAGAAGCTAACTTTATTAGATTTGAGTTATAACAGCCTCTTTGGTTTCACCCCCTAGCGATCGGTCATAATAGTACAGGCTTAACTGTTAGTTTGAACTTGAGCTCAAATGCATTCACGGAAGAAATCCGATACTATTCAATGTCAGCTTTGGCAGAGTTACAATCACTTGATCTTTCTCTAACCAGTCTCATGTGACTTCCCTGAATATCTTCTACAACAATTTCTCAGGTCCTATTCCAGTAAGGCAGTAACACCATTCTTCAAAAGTCTAACTTCTAGTTCATATCTTCAAAACCTGCATTTGTGCCAAACTGTCAATCCATTGATGCTGCTACATGTTCTTTAAATAGGATTCAAACTAATGGCTTAAAATCAGCAAAAAACAATATCTATGATCACCGTTATTCTAGCTTTGGTTACCATAGCTTTTGTTGCATCTTGGATTTAGTAGCTTTGAGGATATCAGGTCCCACATCAAGAGCTGAGGATTTGTCTTACCCTTTAACTTTCATAAAATTTCAAAAACTGAATTTCAGCATAAACAATGATATCGTGGATTGCGAAATTGGAAAAGGTTGTTTTGGTGTTGTGTATAAAGCTGATATGCCACATGGAGAGCTGATAGCAACGAAGAGTCAAATTCTTGGCTAAATTCCGCATTAAAACACTGTGAAGTAAGTAGATTAAACAAACTCAACACCATATAGTATCACTGACAACTCAGATCACAACAATTGTATAGTAAGTAGAAATAGATTAGACAAACTCACAACAGTCAACTTATAAGTGATGTTGTTAACACATAAACTAACAATTGATTGCTTGATCGAGGTACATGCTGTGTCTCGCGTTAGAACAGTAGCGCCCATTTTGGTGAATGGATAGATCACACTCTCAAGTCTCAACTAGTTTGATGTTGTCAGGTGGTTCATTATTAGGGTATAGATCACATAGCAAGATATAAACACCATAACACATAAAACAAGCAACTCAAGATACCCCTTAGTTTGACGTTGTCCTGGGATGCCTTCTATTCTAACACTCTTAAAACATGTTTCCTAATTCAGTAATAGTTTAAATTATTTCTAGTTATTATGTATGTTTCCTGTTATCATATCAATTAGATTTTATAATTAGATTTTAAATTCTATATAGTTTATGATGTTACAAGTACGATGAGCCGTTCTGCCACTCCAAGACACTAATAGCACGTTATCCGAAACACTTATTCAAAGAAGCAAAATCGATATGTTGTAATGACATCCGTTATGGGAAAGGTTGGGAGGCTTGTAATGACATTGAGTTTGTATGGTGTGCTGTAGGTGATTATAATGCTATTTGTTCAGTGGAGGAACACCGTAGCCGTACTTTTCTCGTCTCAACCAGTTTACTACAATGCATAATAAACCATTGTACAAATGATAAATGTTTCACCCAAATCCTTTGTATGATGGATGAGGATTATGATTCATTCAATCTAGCATACATGAGAATGAGGAATACAATGTATTTGTTAAATAAGACTTATGAGTTCATAACTATTGATGTTTTATCCTAAAAAAAAACTGTTGATGTTCTATGACTTTGACATTCTCTTAAATGAGCCTAAATTCTCAGTTTTACGAGAGTGAGAATTCAGAAGAAAGTGAAACCGATTAGATTTCCACTTTTTAACGTTAATGTTGACAAAAATTGCTCATCAAGATGTTCTATGATTTAACTATGTAATGAAGCTACAAGAACAAGGATCTAATGCACAAAGGAAAACTTGCAACAAGAATACCAAACAATGATGAATATGGCAGCAAGTATTAAAAATCAACAATCACACAACCAACTAACCATAAGGAATCTCAAGTTAAAATGTGAATAAGATGTTTGTCACCTCTAACACTCAGGAATGGAGCTAGAAGGGAGACCAGCAGTGACCACAGTTTGAAAAAAAAAAAACTATACTAGCGCGCTATTATATTTTTCGGTCTCAATATTTATTTTTTGTGGACTTTATACAATATTGTATGATGACCTTTTTTCTGACTCAATATATTGGGATTTAAACAACTAAGATTATAGGCTTTATTGCACTAATTTTTAACTAAAATTTGTAACACCGAAAAGGAAACACAAGTTTTTTCTCTCCAATTTATAGAAGAATCTTAATCTTTAACTACAATTCCAATTTATGATTCTTCAATGCAATTTCTCATAAAAATATCAAATCATTACACGTGACTTTGTTTTTACGCGCTCAACCACTACCAACAACTCACTGGTTGCAATTGCATCCTCTACATTTGCATTTTCGTTGTTTCGTATTTGTTTAATGTGCCATTTAAATATCGTCTTAGTCTCATCATTTTGGAACAAACCTTAAGGTACTCAATTTTTTTTTTAAATATCTTGTATATATTATACATTTGAAATTTAATTTTTTCTTTACTAAATTATACTTTTTACTCAGTCCTCCTAAACTAAATTCCTGACTCTGTCCCTGCTAACACTCAACATGCTGAGATGATTTTGCTAGTGAGTAATAAGATAAATGAAATAAACTGTAACAAGTTAAGATGTTTTGAGAATAAGTGCTAGTGAGTAATGAAATCCAAAAATTGAAACTGCACAATAGAGTTCAAATGTAAAAAGCTGCTCTCCATCTTCATCTACTGTATCATCTGGTCCTCCTCTCAACATGTCCATCTGTTAGTGTTAAGTATTTATGTGGAGATCACCCTTTCTCATTGTCATAACCTCTGCATAGGAAAAATAAAACATCGATGAACACGAGAATAGATGTCATAAACACAGAGTACATGTGATGCACAAATTTCAGCAGCCTAATTAACTAATGTCACAAACTAATTTTTTGGTTTCCTGATTAGTAATTAACCATCTTCAATTCTTCATTGCTAATCTCAACAGATAAGAGGTACATAAAAAATTCTATAAGAAAAACAAAATTACAGGTTGTTATAAAGAAAACATGAAAAAGCTTTACACATTTTCAACAAAATATCACATCATTCTGACTTGTATCTAAGCACTTGAGGAACCCTCCCTTAAAAGTTAGCTACCGAAAAGGAAGAACCAAACCACTTAAAACTCCACCAAGCATCCATTCTACTGAATGTGGGACTTGGGCACCCGATAACACTCTCGAGTCCCTATCACGTTCTTTCTTCCTATTTGATTATTCATATTTCTGTTTTATCTATCTCTAATCATCCTGAATAAGTTGACAGTTGAAACTAATAATACTACAGACATGAAGTTGATATGAGTTAAAAGTGAAAAAAGAAGCAAACTAAACACTAAATAGCCTTCCATATGCATATGGATTACGCTCATCAATGATGAGTGGAAAAACTGAACCCCTTTGGATTTTCTTGTGGAATTCATGTACCTCTTAATCTGTTTCCATTTCCTATCCATACCAAAATGTTTATGTCAGTGTTTCAAATATTATACTTACAATATCAAACAGAACTTCTATTATAAATTATTTCTGATACTAATCTGATTTGGGAATCAAGCAGCAAGTGCGCATTTTATCAAACCGTCCGCGGACATTTTTTTAACACTTGAAGTCATCTACTCTATTAGTCAAATGATTTTCTACATATAAGGTAGTGATTATAAAATAATTAGGTATAGAACAGTTGAAAGAAATGTGATAATAGTGGTAACCACATGAATACTATATCAAATTTTCCATAATACTTTTTTGTTCTAAAAATCAAATAATTTACCTGATGCCAAGTTGCAAATTAAGAGTCAGATAATCGCCATCTAATCTTGCTTTTCCTTCTTATTATTATGTGTTATTTCTGAGTATGGTCTAACTTTATCCACAATTAGAACTCCTTGCATATATTCCCTTTTGACTACAAAAAGAATCGCACCAGATGAGGAATCAGGACATATGGGATTTTGAAGGCCCCATATCATTAGTCCTTTCTCTGTCACTTTTCCATTTGAGCATATGCAACCCTCAATCATTGTTCCATTTGAAAATGTGTATTTTCAATTTCCATGAAGAAGTTTACTCCTGAAGTTACCAGTGTCGACATCTCCATTTGCAAATCTAAAAACTCCAGATCCATGTATAAGTCCATTTGACCAGCAACCATAAAAAACATCACCATTAGCCCAACTCATGATCCCTCTTCCATCCATTTTGTCTTCATTCCAATTTCCGGTGTAGACATTCCCATTTACAAATCTATACCGGTCTTCATCCCTCTTCCATGCCATCTCTCCATCAACCCAATCACCCTCGTATATTGATCCATTTGACCATGTGTACTTTCCGTTGCCATGAGGAAGTTCCTCCTTGAAGTTACCAACGTAGACATCCCCATTTGAATAGAATATCTCTTTAAACCTACAGTTTACAAGAAACAATGAAATCATAATCATAATACATGGCTGCAGAATAGAATGCTAAGAATGAATGTATAACAGAACTATACATGCATGTTGTGGTTTTGAAATAAAAAAAAAATGGTACGTACTATGCTAGATAATGATTCTAAGTTCTAACAAACAAGGGAAGAGAGAAGTATGGGAAACATTTGCAGATAATTAATAAAAACCAAAATCAACATAAACCATAGTATGATGATGCCTCTACCAACACAGAAGAGCATTAATTTAAAAAAAAAAACCAAAATAATAGTAACGTTGCTACTTTCTACCAACACAGAAAAGAAACTACAGTACAGAGTAAAGTGGTTTGCGTTTTGGTGGAACAACTCTACCTTGGTTGACATCATTACTAAAAATTGCAATTTTGGTGGAACGACTCCTACCTTGGTCAAGCGTATTCGACAACTTTTGAGTTTGAGTTGGACTGTCAAAATTACCAATACTTGGCGTGAAGGCAACAAAAGTGCAGATTGACCTGCTAATTTCAGCATTTCGATGGATTTTCTAGATTTTCATATTCTGGAGAATCCCCCTGGTGAGTTTCGAGTCTTTTGTTTGATGATTTTTCCGGGCCTTGCATGCCTAGGAACGTCCGTTTAATTTCTTAGTTTTCTTTCTCCTTGGCTTTGGCCCTCTTTTGTACCAAAAAAAAAAAAAGTGGTTTGGGTTTACCCCATTGCTTAGGTCGATCTCCTTTTCTATTCTTTTAATGGTGGTTATTATTCAACACTTTATTTTATTTAAATAGTAAGTGGAGGGTAAAATTGACCAATAAAAATCCAATCCAAAAAAGAGTGTATCTCCTTGATATTTGATATATTGAACTAACTGACGTGTTCATCTTTTCACTATTTTTATTGCGTTAACGGTTGTAAATTGTGAATTGTGTTATTTTTGAAATTTTGATTTTGATTAAAAGAATAATGTTATGTTGGTGATTTTCAAATTATAACAAAACCACCCAACAAATCATGTTTATCTATTTCAATAGCTTTTAAGTTTCATAAATTAAAACATTTCATTTTTCATTACTTCCTAATGCAAAATTCTATATTAATCTCCTTAACTAGTGTCATGGGAGCACTAGTTAACATTTCTCTTAAATCAAACATCTTTCTTATTTATTCCATTGCGTAAATTCTTGCTCCGTTTCTTGGAAACTTTTGTGATTCCAACTCCTTAATCCATCGGATTTTTCATACGTTCCTTTCAATCAGTTACATTTTCGTTTTCCGTGTATATATTAGCAACTAGTTGAAGAGGCGATAAAATTTTGCTTAAATTATTTTATAGTAACTCATTATTCCTTTTATTTTAATGGGTACAGATTACAAACAATAGTTTTTATAAAGAAAATTATTTTAATTAAAATTATTTTGATTTTAATTAAAATTATAATTATAGATAGTTTGTACTTTTATGTTGTAATAAATTATACTTAATTTTTTTTCAAAGACACAAACAATATAACAAGTACAATATAAATTCTTATTTTTTTAATAACATCAGCAATATAACATTCTTATAGACAAAAATTGTTTAATAGTATAATTGAAAGTGAAAAAAGACACCCAAAACCATGTATTACATTATATACAATTTAGATTGATACAATAAATACTTAAAAATAATATTAATTATTAATGTGATTGAAGGAAGAAAAAAAATTCAGTTATCGAAAATGTGTTAACATTTGTTATTTGGCATGTTGATTCAATTTGTAAATACTTGGCAAATAGCGTGCTTCCGGTAATCCTATGTTTTTGGAAGGCGGCTTGAGAAATCATTTTTTTGGTAGATAGGCAGAAGGGCAAAGCGTTTAAACTCACACACAAGTCGCTCTGTTTCGGTTTTAGTTGACTGTGAGTACACATAACATGTTACAAAGCTTGGCAGTAATTTTGGAATAAAGCTTATGGAATTACTTTTCCCACCATATGTCTTTTCTCGCGCGCCCTATTTTTTTTCTAAAATACCCCTCGTCCGGATTATAGAATCCGAACCCATTCCGGAATATTAATTCCGGATTTATTCGTGTATTTTGGCACTTCATTCACCCTGATGGATGATGATGCCGGTTATGAATAGATGGATTCAGATTATATAATTCAAAAATTGTAGATAGCTTCCGAATTATATAATCCGAAAATCGTAAATCAAGTTATAACATCAAAGTTATAATTTTCAAACATTAATTAAACATAATTATCCAAATGGTACATAACATAATTATCCAAAAGATTCAAGCATTAAAATTAAATAAAATACAATCAACTCCTAATAACTATACCAGTACCACCGCCACCTCTGGCACCCCTGCCACCCTCAATAGCTCCCCTACGACGGTAAAATTTTCCATCATGCACCTCTTTCAACGCATCCTCCAAATGCTGCCATTCCTCAGTCCATTTCGGCACCATACCACTTCTCATCACAACATAAATGTGGTCTCTGATGCGGCTCATCCTTTTGCTAAGCTGTAAGTACTCAAGGTCTCCATCCTCCTGAGCAGCTCGCGCATCAAGGACCTCACGCTTCGGTGGCCTCGGCACTGGTACCGGCATGTCAAGAAGAACCATGCGTGGATGAGAATGGCGATAAAACTAATCGATGTATCCATTTACTGTCTCCACATAATGAACTACAGTCTCTCCCAACTGCTGAGGTGTCAGCGCATAATCAAGTGCACGCCGAAAGCGGTTTGTGATCTCCGCCAAATTAACATCAATAGGTGAACTCTTGACGGGATGTCTCAGTATGGTCTGAACCCACTCAAACCGACGAAACACCCTCTCCGGCAGATATCTCACCATGCGGTCTCCGAATCTCAGCCATCCAGAGTAAAGGCTTACCCGCTCAAACTGACGTGTCTTACGGTGCTCTCCATATGGGGCCATGACAACCCTCGTCAAATCCAGTGCATCCAAATGGTGTCTGTAGTTGTCGACTGTGCCTAAACCAGACAATGGTAAAAAAAGTATCGCACGTGGATAATGATTCTCTCCATATCCTTCCCAGACATCCTTGCTTCCCATACCTAGGAAGTGATGAAACACCCAAACCTGCACCAAAGACAACCACTTATAAATATACAAACTATATACACTTACATTTTAAAAAATAAAACATAGTTTTTATTTTATACCTGCAACAAAGTCAGGTATCCTGCCACCTGACTGCAGTTCCAACGTGCAGCATTGTTGAGCTCCTTATACAAGTGAGCTAGTGCCGCAGCTCCCCATGAATAACCAGTAACAAGATCAAGGTCTCTAAAGTACCTCAGGTACACAACATCCACAGCCCACTGGCTCTTGTCAGTGAAGATCGTGATCCCCACCAAGTATAGCAAATATATGCGGACAGCCTGGTCCCGCAACCTCTGCACCTCCTGAGTCACACCATACTCAGTTTCCAAATCCCTCTGCTCCTTCAAATGCTCCTTGAAGATCCTCTCCAAGTAGCTAAATCGGCAATGTGCACCTTTGGTCTTTTCGACCTCTTTAAGAGCATCACCCGTACTAGACCCCAAATACCTCTCCATCAATTCCACCGTCTCGTCCCGTGATATGGACCCGTGGGACAGGAGCATGCCATCAATGGGGAGATGCAGTAAACATGCCACATCATCAAGTGTGTCTTTCATCTCCCCAAACAGAAGGTGGAAGCTGGAAGTCTCCTCGTGCCACCTCTCCACAAAGGCACAAATCAGGCCATGGTCAATCAAGCTGTAACTGGTATCCTGGAGCCAACCAAGGCCGGTGCCATGCAATCTGTTCTGCCACCACTGTGCAGCCATGATAGGGATGGTTTCTTTATCATGCATGTCTTCTATCTTCCCTCCGTTGTTGATGCATTTTAATTTTCCACGCCACTATAAATAATTAAAATTAATAAAGTGAGTTTAAACTCATGGCTTCACAAACAGATTTAACATTACATCACAAATACAACATCGTTTTCACACAGATTAACATTAATAAAGTGATACCTCGCCATCAGCCGCCTTCTTGGCCACGTGCACATGGTACTTCCACAGCAGGCCAGTCTCGTGTGGGCCACCAGGATAGTCATCTAGTGGCTCAGGGTCCACCACCTTCTCCTTCTTCTTTCGCCTTCGCTGTGGCTCGACATCTTCCATTTCCTCGTCCATTCTCTCAAGCTCCTCCATTTGCTGCACGTCCACGTCATCTACCATATCCTATTGCTCCAGCTGATGCTCGACATCAGGTTCAACATCAGCATGACGTCCTCTCCGACGCCTCGGAGGAACACCACCTTCCTCCTCCAGCCGTTGGAGACGCTCTCTCCTACAGGAAGCATGCCCTGCCTCCCTTACGCGCCGAGTATTAGAGGTTGAACCTTCTGTAACATGCACACAAGACAATCAACATAGAACAATATAGAACAGACGATCAAAACCAATATTGGGTGTTTCCAGAATTCATTTTCCGGATTGCAACAATCCAGTCCGGAAAACGAAATCCGGATTGCTTCAGTACACAGGAAAAAAAACTGAACAAATTACTTGCATGCATACAGAAATCGAACTAACCTTCCATGTGATGTTTGTGAAGGATTGAAATGTGGTCCGTTTGAGCAAGATTTCACCGATTTTGTTTAGATTTTTGCAGTTCGGATTTTGGGATTAGAGGGAGAGAGAGTAAGTGAAAAGTGAAATTGTAAAAATGGGGGGTGAACGCCCTTTTATACTTCGAATGAGTCTGAAAAATGTAATCCGGACCAGAAGTTAACTGTCCGGAATAGAGTTTTCGGAGGGCAATTTAGTAACTTTTGCAGGGCGTGTAAGAAGAGCATAGGGTGAAAAAAAGTAACACTCTAAAACTTATTATGAAAGCAAGCAAATTGGCCCTGTACATGTGGCAGGTGCCGCAGATGGACGTGTCAAAATTAAACATTGCACGTCATCATGTTTTACAACTGAAGTTGATAGAGGGACTTATATGGTAGACGTGAAGCAAATTGTGAGACAATTTTGCTATTTCAAAACATTTAAGGACAAAGTTGAACGATGGCCACAAATTCAAGAACAAACTTTCCTAATCACTCAACAAATAATGCTTTTAACAGTATCTCAGTAATCTCAAGGGTTGACGAATTAATTAGTATCATTTAAAAATTGATCTTGGATCTTGTAATTGTTGCATTGCATCCCAATGCGCTACAACAGATTGAAAAGAAGGTCATGCAAACAATCAACAATTTAATTTTTTACAATGCATATACCATTAAAGATTCAATGTATTTTTTATTGTCATATTAATCTGTCAGCATCTCTGACGTACTTCTTTTGAATAGAACCAAAGATAATCAAGAACTTGATGAGACATTGAAGGCATACATAAACGGGGCATCTATGCAAAACATGGCAAATGGCTTTTCATATTGATGTACAAGAACTATACATTACGGAGCAAAAAAGAAAAAGAAACCGATGGGACATTATATTCTATTGGCCTCAAAATCTATAACAAACTACCCTCTTCTCCCCCTACAAAAGAATTGGAGAAAACAAAAACTATAAGGGTGTTTACAAGAATGAGCTACAGATACAATTCGCCTAATATACAATCATCAAGCATCTACTCAACAAAAAAATGTACATGTATGTATATATAGGTCAACAACCCATTGAATATTCATTTCATCCAGCCATTCTAGTTTGTGCTCAGCATCATTCAATGTGTGCGACCGCAACCCCACATTGTTTTTGAACCAGCAATGGGTCAAGGTCAAGAACCAACTTCCTGTCCAACCCGGTTTGTCCAACCATAATGAGAATTTACAGTAGAAAGTTTCACATTAGAGGGAGGTAAGCTCCACCGTGACCTTTCCTCAGCACTAAGGGTGCTGAATTGTCAGGGACTTTATCCATTTCTTGCGCGCATGCATCGGTGACATCCCCAAATCCAGTTGCCACTGTAGCCAACTGCACCCTCAACCTCAAATCCCTTGTCCGCTTCAGTAAACACCTAAAGGATCTTCCTAAATATTTAGCCCATTCAGCAGGCAACCCTCCCCCTGTGAGCCATACAGAGAAATGAGATTGGTCCCCTCTGGCAGCCACTTCAGCTCTATAAAATCTAGCTAAATCAGTCAACATTGAAGGCTGAAGAGGTAGAACTGCCACAAATTCAGCTACAAACTCCTCCAAGACTTCAGGTTTGAGCATTTGGTTCCATAGCACCAAAGCCCATTCACTTGGCTGGTTCAAGTTATAAGCTTCAGCTACAATTAAAGCTTCTTGGAAACGAGACTGCTCAACTAATGCCCGTCTAGCATTGGTTTCTGATCGATAAAGCCACTGGAAATCTGGCATTCGTATTTGAAGAGACAGAAGGGAAGCTTGAGCACAATCGTTACGTGTTTTATTGCCAGCATCAATGGAAGAGTGAACTTCAGCAGCTTCAATGAAGTAGCGCATGGAATCCAACAAGTCTTCATTCTGGTCCTTATTATAACGCCGAAACCACTGTTCACGCGATTTCTCTGCTCTAGACTCCAAAAGAGTGGCTGTCTCATGTTTCATATCAAAATGAGTATAGACCTGTAAAGAACACAACATTATAATCAATATATTATTACATTTTAAATCTATTTGTTCATGCTTATAAAAACAAACAAACTATTTGTTCATATTTAGCTCTACATTGATGGATGTTAAGCATCAATGACTATGAGGAACAAGAAAATACATAATAAACAATATGCAACATTACACTACACACATTCGTATAATACAAAGCAGGATAATGATGAAGTATTTCAATAACCCCCCCAATCGTTTCTTAAAGAAAAATCATTTGATTCTCACGGGCACAAAAAGTGGCATATAACTAGACTAAATAATTATTCTAAAACAATAGGTACTGACTTTAAAATATTTATTTAACAAAAAGACGTACAATATACTTAACTAATTGATTGTATTTGAATGTATGCAACATACAACCATCAATCTATATATTTATCTATATGCTACACAGACAATTTAGTAGCTGACATTTCATCAATACAGAAAAAAATACAAACCAGGGCAAATGCATCAAGGTCATTAGGGTTGAATTGCTTCAAAGATGTAAGAACAGCCATTCGGAATCCTCTGACTGTCTCAGCAGTGCCTGTGTTCGTGTCTGCAGCAGCAGAATACTTCTGAAGAAGAAGATCCAATTGACCATTTTCTATAAGAATGCCAAGAATGAAATTGAGAGCATGAAAATTTCCAACTCCAGTTATCAGGCGAGCCAAGCACGGGAAATCACCCTCCAACACATAAGCATCAACCCTAGTTGCAGCAAGGGCCACAAGAACATCAACTCCATCAAGGCAAGCGGATGATTTGTAGAAGTGATGGGACAGAATAAGAAGCTCAACCTGAAAATGCCAATTTCACACGGCAGGAACATTGTCAGCTCAAGACAAAAGGGAAAAGATTCAACCAGAATCAATATGATACATTCTCAACTAGTATTTCTTTAATCCAATCCCCAAGGGTTGGCCTGGTGGCGAAGGCTTGGGACCTAGGAGTGTGCTCCTCTCTAGGTCTCAGGTTTGAATCCCCCAGGTGCCAATAATTCCTGTGTTGGGCCGGTCCATACAGAGCTTTGCCCTGACTTCAATTGGGCCCCTCGCTAGTGGACGGTGGGATTGGTCCCCCAGATTAGTCGGTCCTTGAGCAGGATACCGAGTTTAAAAAATAAAATAAAAACTTCTTATCCAAATTATAGCTTCTGATTAATTATCCTTTAAAAAGACATGGCAGCGCACAACAGCAGCGGAAGAGAGGGGTATATCGGTTCTCAAGTTGTAATTGGATAAGGAGGAGTAAATCTTATAAATTGGATCTTGCAAGAATTGTAAGAACGCAAAGTTTAAGGTGTAATAAGTTGTCTTCTAATCCTCAACATTCACGTAAAACTTGATGATTTAAATTCACTTCTCCTGCTCTTAAAATAAACTAGTTCACTTGATATGTTCTCTCGATCTCTACACACAGTTTTCTATTATGTCTACAACTGAAATTCTACCAAACACGAGCTAATTTGGTGAAGTGCATTGACTGGATGGTGGCTTAACAACCTGTCCTTTTCCTTTCAAAAAAACTTGCAAGTCTATCAACCAATTAATACATGTCCCAAGTCCTTGGACTGGTGATACTATGTAGCAATTTGAAATATTTGCTACACTTTGGCGCTTAGGTGGAAAAATCTAGGACAATTCATTAGTTACAAATAGAAGGTTATAAATGTTTGTAAATGTTTCAACAAAGACCAAGGGAAACTATAAGTCAAACTCTCCTGTTTTAATTTTGCCAAAAATATTTGGAGTTCAACAGTTTATTTTTATAAATATTGTTGGTTGTTGTTCTCTTTGTAAGTATTCTACATTCTTTCTTTGCTCTATTACTTTCTTCATTTTCTGCTCTATTTTTACGCATTCTGTTTTATTCTCTTTTCAATATTTGCTTCATTTTTTAAATCTTTTAAATCCTGTTTTAATTCCTGCTGTTTTTAAATTATTTTAATTCTATTTTTTAAATTGTCTTAATTCGTTTTTTATTTGTTTATCCTTTTCCTGCCTTTGCTTTTGTTTTTTGTCCATTCATGTTACTATTATAGTTCTGTAGACAGTGTCTGAAGAACAAGTTTCCTCATAAAATTTAAGGGCTGCTATCTAGTGCTAACAGAAAAGGCCCAGGATGAAAATTTCTCCATCCAGTTCAAGGAGATACAAACATGAAACACCACTCCTTGTAGTTCTTTTGAAGTCTTGAATTTGTAGAGAAGTGGTTGTTAATTGTTTATAACAGAGACTAATGATATTTTCTATTAATTAGGTCTATGGTTCTTGACACATATTGACAGTCTTTAGGATTTTTAATCATTTCTGCAGTTTTTTTGGTGTATTTAAAATTTTCTCGCCATGCTTCCACAATAGGCCATTACACTATACACAATATGTATATGACGGGTTTTTTTGCTTGCTGCCATGATCCACCACACTATCGACAACACTGGTAATATTCTTGTGTCTTAATAAATTTCTTCTTAAAAAAAAAGAAGAGTAAAGGGAACCACAGTTAACTGTTGACTACATTTATCATCATCTCAGACAACATGAATTATAATTTTCTCAACAGAACCATTTCTGAAGAAGATAGTGAAAAAAAAAATGTGAGTGACAAACATCAGCATGGTACCTCACAGGCATGTGGTATTTCTTGTCCAGTTATCACCAAACGCATTAAAGCATGCCCGATCTCTGGTTCAGAGGGACAAAGCTCTGCCCACTTCAAGAAGTCTGAAAATCTCCATAGCAAGGGAGCAGGGCCTTCCTCTTTTTGTGAATCAATATATCCTCCCCGATGCGCAGCCAACACACCCTGTACAATATAAATATTTAATCAGCAATAAGTCATGAATCCTTATCTACTTCACAAACTTATATTATATCTAAACAGAGTTGTTTGACACAATCTCTTCATAACTGGCTAGAGATGTAAATTAAAAAACTGTAAATCATAATGATATCAATTCACAAATCCAGGTTAACTTCTTCATTCAATAGATGGGAACCAACACACCCACAAAAATCCATCTAATGATTAGGATCCACCAATTTCCATACACCAACCATATCAAAAACATCATCAACTAGAATCATAATAATAAAAATGAATCAAACCTTCAAGAAAGATTCTGCAAGTATTTGAGCAATACTAGCAGCTGGCATTGGATGAGTCTGCACCAGAAATTTTGCCTCCTCGAAGGACTCTTGTGCTTTAAGAGAAAGCAGCTGTAGTAGCTCAATTGGTTGCTTGTCGAAGGCCTCATGAAACGAGAGGCCCAAGGTGTTTGCAGCTTTTATGACCGCTATTATTCTCTTACATAGCCCACGCCCACTGCCTTGGGTAAAAATGACCACCAAACTCTCCAAAACCTAGCATTTTGAGCCAACATTTCACCACATTGTACACATCATCAATGGAAAAAATATCAGAGATGGGGGAGGGAAGGTTTGGACAAGTACCTGGAGTGGGTCAGCATGGCGCTTATCATTCAGTAAACCATATGTCTGCAGAAGTGAATGTACCTCCTCATCAAGCATTGACACTGATACATTGCTAGGAGGAGTTGACATAGAGGCAAGCTTCAAGGCTGCATCCACAAGTTTAAACTCAGATGGTATTTGCCCAGGGGAGAATTTGTATTGTAGTTGCTTGGCAGCAGTGATTTGCCCAAATTCCAATAAAGAAAGAACGGCCCTTTCCAGCTCTGCCGCTCCAACCCTCTCCTCCCACCTAGAAAAAGACATTTCCACTTTCAAGTTTTCTTCCTGTAACTGCACCTCATTTTTGAAACTGATAGTATTGGAGCTATCGTCGGTATCTGCACTTTTTTCTACGGATTCAAGAGCTGGGCGCCTCAACGCCACATATCCTTTGGCCCTTCGTTTTGGCTTTGTACCCCCACCAAAAGAAGTTGAAAGACCAGCATCCATCACTTGATTCCTGTGAGAGATTTGGTTGTTTTCCCTGGGCTCATATTTTTCTACAGTTCTATTCTTCATTGTATTTATATGATTATCCATCTTAGCTATTATACTTGCAGTTCGGTCAATAATACTGGAGTCGTTCTTGATAGCATTCTCCCCGATAGAAAAGGTAAAATTGAAGTCTCCTTCACTCTTCACCTGAGTCTCAGACTCAACTGCCAAGAGCCATACTTTGGTTTCAATTTCACGAAGAAGTTGCAACGGACAGACGCTGAAAAGTTCAGCAACAAGATCAGAAAAGATATTTAATTAAAGTTGAAAATAGAACGTAATCCTCAAATATGTTCCATACGGGTTGGAAAGACTAATCATCCCACTCAGCCATTGCAGAGAAAGCAATAAAAGTTCATGAAGCTCCCTTGCAGGAAGATCTTTCTCCACAGCTTCGGCATGTTTAAGAAAAAATAACCCAGCCTGCATTCATTACGGTGGAATAAACTTATAGCATAAAACAACACAGGATAATTCTTTAGCTGAACACTAACTATACCAGAAAGTAGAAATCAGACATACTTGAAGAGAAGGAAAGGAATATCTGATGAATAGTGTGTGGCAGTGGCTCCATAAAGCAACCCTCTCTTCTGGCACATCCCAAAGAAATTCCTTCCATTCAGTTACCATAGATTCAGCCTAGCATTTGTGGAAGAGGCAGAGAGATGAGGGGATAGTGTTCATGAGAAATATAAAAAACTATAACCAAAAAAGCTAAATGTCAGAAAGAAAAAAATGTATGATGGCAAAGAAAAATTATATAACTCAATATACGACAGAATTTATATAACTTTTTTAAGATCTCCAATGTGCTTATTAAACAGTAAAACTCGTAAACAAGAATTCATCATTCTCAATACAAGTGATATTGAGATATTGACCATCCATTTGATTAAATAAAATAATGATCATCTACACCAAAATTTATTCAGACAGCATCATTACAGTACGAGTAATTGAACTTAACAAATCATTAGACAGTTCTGTGCAAGGTAACTGAATCACATATAGATGTAGTGATTAAACAATATAGAATATAGCAGTACAGCATAGCTCAAGCTACACAGTTGGTAGCTTTGTGACAGCTGTAACTAACTCACCAGAGTTGTAGGATAAAACACTGTTAGTGCAGGATAAGGCCCAGCTATATATAGCTGTTGGCACTCATTTGTAACAGATTCTGAACAGATTCAATACAATACAACAGAATTTCTCAACTATGTTTTCTCTCCTTTTCCCTTTCTAATAAGCAATACTATTTTAAATGTAAAATGACAAAAAAAAACTACTCAAACCCCCTATATTTTGCAGTTTCAAATATAGTCTCAGCATTGATTTAATATCCACTGATGTATAATTAACTAGTCTAGTATGATGTTTGATGGACCAAAACTTATATTATTCAGATACGAGACAATATGAAGAGCAGTCAGATGAAAATCTGTACTAATATAACAAAATGAAATAAAGAAAAAACTAACTAAATTAGCAATAAAGGAGTTCTACTGTTACTTCGGTATAACCATTCAATTGATTGAGGTTCAAATCTAGGTATAGTCTATAACAACGACTCCATTTCACAAACAGGTTGACAAACTTAAATACTACCTGAGATTCAGTAACATGATGCATAGCAGATTTCCAGGGTGCACCACTGGCCTCCAACTGCTTGGCCCAATTCCTTGCTTGCTCCCAGTGCCTATTTTTTTCTAGAGCAGACAAGAGTGAAGCATCATCCCAATTTTCTTTACCTAAATGCAACTCGTTGTCTTTACGAAGTAGAGGCTCTGCTAAATTAATTTTCCAATAAAGCCTTCGATAGTATGCCGCTGCATTTCCACCATCACCAAAGTCTGTGGCAGCAAGAAGTTGCAGCAAGCATCTTTTCTCATAAGGAGAAGGGCAGGTTGAAAGCACAGCATCAGCAGCTGTAGCAGCAGTAGAACTAATCCAAGATGTCCCACTTTGCCCCTCTCTTCCTAAATTTGCATGTATGTGCGTTGGTTCTTCCTTAATTCGAGCAGAAAAGGAGCCCAAATGTGCAGAAGCTTCTGAGAGGCGCATTTGTGAAAATGCCTAGAGGAAAAAGAAAATTCAAAATTGGAGGGTTTTTATATTTAAAAATTAAGGCTAAAATCAAATAGAAAAAGCATCACAAATTTATCAGGTTGATATCAATATTGCACCAGAGACGTTATAATCCATGCACAGATTTGGTTAAAAATACACTTTCAGATTGGTAAAAAAATATTTCCATGGAAATATCATAAAAATAGTTCACAACAAACAACACATACTTACAGGTTTGAACTGACTTGATAAAAGTGACTGACTCTGTTCTTAACAAGAATTCAGTTTGATCAAATATTCAATACAGAAGAAACCTCAACAAACTAACCATCATGGCAGGGAATTCTCATAGAAAAAATGGTCAAAGATGTGCATTTTAGATGGTCAAAGAAAAAATGTTGAGGGAATATTTATGCAATTTAGATGTGCATTTTAAATGGTCGAAGAAAAAAAGTTGAGGGAATATTATGCAAAAAAATTCGGTCAATTTTGATTGCATAGAGTAGGCTTTATTTAGTTTACAGCATCAAGAAAGTGCCCAAAGTTCCACAGTTCAATCCTAGAAGCAAAATATGAATCTGAAGATTCTGAATGAAGCTTGAGACTCTTACCATGCTATATAGAAGGTGACCATCAATCCTAGACGCAAAATATGATTTTACTTTGTTTCTGTTAGCTTCTTATCTTTAGATTATCTCATAGAATTAGCTTCTTACCTTTAGACAATCTCTTGAGATTAGTTTCTTATTTCTTAGCTATTGTTATGATTTGTTTTCCTATTTAATTAGGATTTGGATCCCTGTATTAGTATATATAATAGTTAGTGTTTAATCTTATTGTATCATCAAATATATCTGTCAGATATGGTATGCAAATAAGTAGACGTGGTTCAATATTAATATATATATATATATATATATATGGGGAATGCTAGTACACACGCAGTCAAAAATTAGGTGTGTATTAGCAAGGTACACCTTCTATGTTTTGACAAAGATACCCAAACATTCCTCTTAAAACTGGTAAAATTGAATGGGTATTAAGGTGATTCAAGTTGTTATATTTTGTTTCTCTCTCACAATAAATGAATCTTTTCTGTGAACTAGACTTTCCGTCTTTTCTGGTAAAATTGAATGGGTATTAAGGTGATTCAAGTTGTTATATTTTGTTTCTCTCTCACAATAAATGAATCTTTTCTGTGAACTAAATTTTCCGTCTTTCATGGCTTCATATCATTTCCTTTGCCCAGTTTTATACAATAATAGTTGAAATCAATAAATCTCATTGCTCACACCCTTTTGATTTGGAAGCATCTAGACTCTTATTATTTTTTACTCTATTCAACATAGTGTTATTACAACAACAACAACCAAGCCTTATCCCACTAAGTGGGGTCGGCTACATGGATCAAATGACGCCATAGTGTTCTATCATAAACCAAATTTGGATCCAACTCATTAACCTCTAAATCCTTTCTAATGGTTTCTCTAATAGTTTTCTTAGGTCTTCTTCTA
>Ga0315914_1002424_pt1 | contig 28596 bp, 14 predicted proteins | sample MpolenodulesMG_FD_203920 | JGI IMG/M metagenome (GOLD analysis project Ga0315914, IMG submission 203920) | Medicago polymorpha root nodule microbial communities from Los Angeles, California, United States - elongated nodules | ecosystem: Host-associated > Plants > Roots > Nodule | place: USA...
CCTTAAGTGAGGTGCCACGTGTAATTAGTTAGGGGGTGCCACGTCAGCGAAGACTAAGTCAAAAGTGGCTTTGGGGGCCAAAACTGCCAAAGATCCAATACATAGGGGGCTGTTTTGTATTTTAATTAGTTAGGGGGCCAAAATCGCAACTTTTGGAAAGATAGGGGGTCAAAAATGCAATTAAGCCTAATTTTAATCAAATCAAAATTTCATAAAAACTAATTTTCATAATTTATATGTATCAACGCAATAAAAAGGTCAAACAGACGGGCATAGAGTGACTATCTAAACACCAAGTGTTTTTTTTTTTTTTTACAACTATTTGCTTTGAGTTAACACGCATTGGTGAAAATATAAAAGACAAAACTTATGTACAATTCTTTGTGTTTTTTGCATGGTTTTTAATTAAAAATACATTTTTCTTGGATATAACAAATTTTGAGAAAATTATGAATATAAATTTAGTTGAGAACCATCCTAAAAGCACGGATTAAATTGTGTTTTAAGTTTTTTTCCAAATCAAAAGTATTTGTTTTAGGTTTGAGCATACGAACTTAAAACCCTAGTTGCCTTTATCAAAAACTAGCGTCTTCTCTCATTTCAAACTCGTTAACCTAGACACCGCCATGATGCAAGCAGCAGCAGAGAAGCTAGTTTCCGTCATAGGTCACTGGCTCCCGTTCCCGTTTCGACAACAGCAGCAGCAGCAACAACAACAAAGAATATTTTTCTACGATGAAGCTGATGATAACGATATGTGGGTGATTTGTCCGTTCAAGAATTGCTTAGGTTATCTCTTGAATGACGGGTTTCAAACTGTTATTGATGCAGAATGCCCCATTTGTCATAGGTTATTCTGTGCGCGATGCAAAGTTCCTTGGCATGCAGGTGAAACCTGTCAACAATTCCAACACAACAAACTCAAGTATGAAATCCTTGATTCCTGCGAAAACCACGATTCAAAGAAGAGAAAATCTCCCTTTGGTGATGAAGAAAATCTTACACGAGTTTCACAGTCCAAGTCATCGTGCCGAATTAGAAAGAGTGCGCATCTAGGTAATGAGTCTCCTAGTCCTCCTCCGGTTCAAGAAGATTTGGTGCAATCTTGTATTCTTGGGTGGCAAAAGACTACTTATTGTCCATTCAAGAATTCTTGGTGAATGATGGCGATGATGTTGTTACTAGCGTGGAGTGTCCTTCGTGTCATAGGCTATTTTGTGCACAATGTAAGATTCCGTGGCATGGAGGAATCAACTGTGACGAATTCAAACAACAAAAGAAGGGGAAAGAAGCAGCAGCTGCCATAGAGACCGAAACTGGTTCTCGACAGTCATCAAAATCCTTTTGTGGTATATGTTTTGATTTTGTACCAGAGAATGATATTGTTAGAGGTAGTGGCACATGTAATCATCCATTTTGTGCTAATTGTATATCTAATCATGTGGCTGCACAACTAAGCAAGAATATAATGGAATTTAATTGCCCAAATCCGAGATGTTTTGAGGAGTTGAAGCCGCAACATTTGCATTCCATTTTGCCTGAAGAAGTCATTGTTCGATGGGAATCTGAGAGGATCTAGTCTTCCATAAAAGGTGTTCTTGGATTACAATGAATGATGTATTTCTTTTTCATTAATGTTGATATACAAATAGTTTGTCTCTTTGCTGTCAGTTTAATGTTTCTATGCAAATGCCATGAAATGCATAATCAAGTTTTCTATCAGATGAACATCATTTTCGTCTATATTTTGATCTAGTTTCTATGCTCATATGCATCTTTTTGTAACTAGGTATCTAGTAGATTTTGATGTCAAACCTTAGTCCTAGAGAACATTGTGATTAGATTTTCCTCATTTGTTGAAATTAAGCTATAATTAGACCAAGATTCAAAACAGTGATGTATCCTAATCAAGGAGAGGCAGTGCCATGAGCTCCTCTAATGACAGAAATGAATATTCACGGTGATTTGTAGACGAACTTTTATCAAATCAAAACTGCTTAGTCTACACGCTTGATGTAAATGTGGACAACTGAACATAACGTTTGTTGCAAAGACGTGTGGAAGAAAGAACATGTTAACTTGGAACAATCAATTAAAGGATAACTAGATTTTGGCCGAGTTACTTGAATTATACCCGTCCTCCTCCAACTGGTCATGAAGGGAGGGGGATACCCTTCCATTTAGCAACATAGTGAATCTATAGTATGATAGTCTGATTATTTTCCAAATTCGGAGCAATAGCAAATCACTTATAGATTGCATGACCCAGGGAAGGGAAATATGAAGCTGGTAAGATCAGATCAGTATATAGAGGTGCATATGGCTACCTATCATATGCAAATTTTCCTTATTTTTCTCTTTTCATTATTGAGTGAATCATTTTAACACAATTCAATAAAAAAATTAAAATGTTACTTTCTTTACTATGAGACAAGCTAAGAGCTTGATCTAGTTTTCATTAGGCGGTATAATTCTGCACTGGAGGGAATCAAAATTTCATTAGATATAATATAATATAACATGGCTATCTGGATTATGTAAATTCTATTAGTTATGTTATATCTAATGAAATTGTCTTACTTGTACATATACCATTAGTCTTCAAGATATGATGGTATAACAAGTAAGACTGACTGCATCCGTAAGTTTCATTGGTGAAAATATTGGCATGCTTAGAGTAATATTTTTTCAGTGTTCCCTTCAGAAAATTGAACAGGGTACTGAAGACCAAACTAAATGGTAATTCCATAAATTTTACAAAATGTAGCAGGATACTTAAACTAGAATGAGCTTAATGAAATTGTATTTTAGTCTGTCACAGTGTTTATCGGTTAGTTCGACTCTGTAGAGGATACTTAAACTATTGAAAATTAGTTGAATCAATTTACTTTTAATTTTACAAAATGTAGCAGAAGGATATAACGATTTTAGTAAATAAACACAAACACAAGCATGCCTTCAATCTTGGTGAAGGATCATAATAATGAACCTTTCAAAAAATATCTTGACATATCCTACAGCAAAAAGAAAAAAGACAGAAAAAAAGCCCTTATGACTTAAACCAAACTCTAACAACAAACAAGGACACCTCCTTATTATGCTTGGTTAGAAATAGAAAATACTAAAACTGTCATGGCCAAACCAATAATACCAATAGCTCCCTTTGCAACAATCAATGGTGAAGCATTGTTAGGAGAAGGTGCCTGTGTACTGGCAACTGGAACTGGAGATGCCAATGCTGATGGAGATTTTGTTGGTGCTGCTGAAGCAGAAACATTGAGCACATTGATATCAACTTTCTGTCCTGCTTGGCAATGGCCAGGAATGCCACACAAGAAAAAGTGATGACCATAATTTGTTATCTTTATGGAGTCTTTGCCGGTGGAGAAGGTTGTTAAAGGGGATGATCCATTGCATGACTTGTACATGGCGTGTGTCACACGCATCACATTGTGGAATTGAGAATTGTATTCAAAAACTGGTGAAACAAATTACCAATTTTTTTTAGTTATTTTCTTTTTTTCACTTTCACTCATGAACATAATAACAAAACATATATACCTAAATACCTCTTAGAAATAGTTTAAACTGTGGTCGTAATATAATGATTTTAGAGGTCAAATAAATTGCAATTGCGGTCACATATAAGCCGCATTTGCCTGCATTTTACCGCAATTTAAAACAGATATTTGGAGTGAGGGGAACTTACCGATAGTGTCACCGATTTGGAAGTTCTTAGTAGCAGCCCATTTCTTGTAATCTATACTACCAATGATTGTCCATCCAGAAGAGTCTCCAACCTTGTGAACAGCTGCATTTGAAACCTTGATAGCTACCATCATAACCATCAAGAAAACTACAGATCTCTCTACCAATCCCATGACTCTATCAGCAAGGAAATGCAAAATTTCCTTGAGGTATGTACTAATGAGACTCTTCTTTTCACTCTTGGATATTTATATATCCATTTTTACTACATAGTTGAAAGTTGTAAATTGTAAGTTTGTTACCTTAAGAATAGAGAAATGAATTAGTTGGTCCCCTTCTTTTGTTATTATTAATTATTGTGATAAAAAGTGAAAACATTATTTAATATACAAAAGACATAAGTGGGCCCTTGGTGCTAATTTTGGCCAAATATGACTATGTTTTATATATGCTTTTATGTTGTTGAATTCCTTTTGTCTGAAGAAATTTCTGTTGCTGAATTAAAAGCTTGTTAGACTAGAATTTTATATTAAGACATGAAAAGTTATTGTACATTGCGTGAAGTATGCATAAAATTTGAACACATGTAAGTAAAATTGGTATAGCATGTCGTTGCAGTTCGATTACGAGGTTGTTTAAATATACTTAGTCTATACATTAATTGATGTGTTATGCAGAGTCGAAGAGAACGTATCGTGATACCAACTAAACACACACTAAGTTCGTCTTTCATTTTATGGTGTGTGTGCTTAGACTAGTGTTTGCAATGGTCGAACGTGATTCAACTAGATGTAAAGATGTTTTTTATTTTCTGCATCAGAAATTGATTTTAGTATCAATATTTTTTCTAGGTTGGACTTCCTCATAGAGGTGACTTGGAATTATTTCTAAATTTCATTAGAATGTGATATGATAGGTATCTTCCACTATTCTATGGTAGTTGCATACTCGAAACCAATTTTGATTCTAACTATTAAATAAATGAATTGATGAAGTTACTTTCTCATAAAATATTTCAAATAAAAATATGTTCAAATTTGTTTTAATCAAAATCAACTTTTATAACTAGTATGAAATTGAACTTAGAAGTATTGATTTTCTATTGTACGAGGTTGTGAGACTTGGAAGGAAAGAATGTTGGGAAAAATGGTTAGGATCTGTGCGGCTACTACACTTCATTGCGCAACCATTTTTGTTTTCTTAACATGTTTATTTTTGTATTTTATCAATCGATAGGTAAGTGTCATCATCATAAAACAAACAACCATCGTAAATTGCTTCCATTAGGTGATTTCACGTTTCTCTGCGCTGACAAAAGCATTGAGTATAGCACTTTATACAACAATACAACAACAAATCATTTGAGTTTAATATATATAATATAACATAACGTGCAACAAAATTTTACACTTACATCCAATTCAAAGATGTGTTGCCACATCATTTAATGAGTTCAAAAACACTTAAGTTGTCATATCTCATTAATTGATGTCGCAATACATCATTACATATATGCATCAAACTCATAATTTATATATGTAATATATGAGCCTTATTCGAGTGGGAAAAGATAAATATAAGTTAAATGATACGTATGAATTGATTTAAAACACAAATCAAAAGTGGTGATATAAAACTTTTGAGATATTTTGGTGTGTCTAAATGGAGAATGGGGGCATTTTAAATTTCTTTTTATAAAAAAAAGATATTAGAAAATTTTAATTTACGTAAAAGTCACACAATTACATTAATAGTTTGTTATTAAAATTAAGGTATGATTGTTTTTATAATTGAATACACTTTTAACGGGTTTGATTTCTTAATTTTAAAAATTGTGACAATATAAAGGAGAAGATGGATAAAAAGAGGATCAAAATAATAAAAATAATGTGATTTATTATGGTAACAAATGACAAGGAAGGGGAAGAGGATGGGGATGAGGGCATGAGTTGATATTGATACACAATAATAGATGAGAAATTCTTGTTTTTTTTAATGAATCCATTATTCTCGTCAAGAAACTATCTCATTCTTCGATCCCTTTTATCGTGTCTTTCTCAATTAATTCTGGATCTTGAGTTCGGAGCAACTGTTGGAGTTTCAAGTGGACCATTCTTTCTTGAGCTGCCTTTTAATTCGGTTTTAGAAGCTGCAAGAATAACAAACATTTTAAAATATGATCTAGGACTAAATCTAGATTTTGGAAATACAATATAAGAAAGTGATACTAAAAATGATAACGTGAAACTTACCAGTCCACTTTACACAGCGTAACATACATGCCGCGTTCACATACATGAGGCTATGTTTCTCATCCAATTCACGATGGCAATTGTTGAAGCAATCTTCTTCTGGGTAAGAGCCACCTTCAACATTACCAACAACAAGGCACACTAACAACAACAATGCAACAATTTTGTTTCCCATTTTACTTTTTTGATTAAATGTAAAACTCTTTGCTTTGTTGTTGATAGTTGTATTTCTTTTCCACCTTCCCGGTAATTATTTTTTAACTATTGTAAGTATATGTGTATATATACACACACACACACATGAGAGACAGATGACAATTTCAACGTATATTGCTAAAATTTTGGGCTTCAAGATTCATTTGGTGTTTATTATTAATCACTTAAAAATAGGGAGGAAAAATGCTTGTGCTCTTCCATATTTTTCGTTTGTCCAACCACTATTGCTGAAATGATAGACACAATTTGTTAGCCAGTTAATAAATTTTTTTTTTGTAAGTTAGGCTCCTTCATTGCTTCTAGGTGGCTTGGAATTATTTCTAAATTTCCTTGAAATGTGATGGGTATCTATCTTCCCACTATTCTACAATACTTGCATGTTCAAAATCAATTTTTATTCTAACTATTCGAATACATGAATTGATTATTTTTATACCTCAAGTGACAGAGTTAGAATCTTACAAATCGATATGGACGGTTGTAATATGACTATTATTGTTATTTGTATTAATAAAATTTCTCTTTCCTCATTTTTTTTTTGTTGCAAAAAGAACTTTTAATCAAAATTAATTTGTTAAAAATCAATGGTTATTACTTTATAACCAAATACACTAAGCAAAAAACTAGTATGAAATTGAAACAATACGTGTGATTATTAGTATTGGTAATTGGTAAGATATCATCCAGTGTCATCTTTCTCTTTACAATTTGATCTTGAAGCATTGATTTTTCTATTGTACGAGGTTGTGAGACTTACTTAGAAGGAAAGAATGTTAGGGAAAATGGTTTGGATCTGTGCAACCAAACCATGATGACCAATTTTGTATTCTTAACACGTTTATTTTGGTACAATCGTTAACCTGTATTTTATCAATCGATAGGTAAGTGTCATCATCATAAAACAGACAACCACCATAAATTGTTTCCATTAGGTCATTTCACGTTTCTTTGTATAGAACTCTCTTTATACAACATCAAATACATCATCAATTATCGTTGTATATGGATATCAAATTTATGTGATAAGCAATTGTCCGTACCTCAAAAAAGAAAAAACATTTGTCCATAATATATGATTATTAAACATTAGGGCATTCGAAAGAAAACATTTGTCCATAATATATGATTTTTAAACATTAGAGCATTCATAATTTAGCTATTTGAGAATTTAAGTGAGAGATTGATTCGTCCGTTAACTTAGTTAAGTTGGTCCGAACATTACATTATATATGTATGGACCAGAGGTTCAAATACTGAATTTCCCACTTATTCATATTAAGAGATAAATTAATAGTCACTAAACTACTCGATAAAAAAAAAGTGAGTGATTGCTTATCCATCCAAATTGATACACTTTCAATCCTCAAGTGACATGCTATTAAGCTTGTCTTCCATTAAGCAAAGAGGACATACTTAGTGAAGGAGGACATAAAGAGGTAAGGGTCCATCTATTGAGAATATGCACTAGCTAGACTTTATTAGAAATCCTCCATGTTCAATAACAAAAGGTCATCCCAAAACAAAAAATCAAAAGGCGGAATCGAATTGTCAAGGAAAGCAAATCGTTTCTTTTGCAATAGAAGTGGCCACAAGTTCAGTCATCAACCATCAAAAAGCGAAAGAATGAAGCTCAAACACAACAAAATTGAATCCTGTTTTTTATTTAAAGTCTTGGTTAAATTGTTGGAATTATATCATGAAATTAGAACAAAAAAGAGTGGTCATGGTTAATCCTTCCACTTGTTCATGCTATCTTAATTTTTGGAGTTAAATTTGTTCCTCCTATCTAAATTATACCGTATTAATCAACGGAGAATTTTTTCTGGCTTCTATCTAAGCAAATTTTATTCTTAAAAAAAAATCTAATTAAATTTTCGTGACACCCTAAAGAAACGTAGTTGCATTTGATCCATGAATAATTTTTCATGCATTTATTATTAGAAGTGATCTCTATAATTAATATATAGTTTATGTTAAAAAAAAACACTTGATATATTGATGAGTAATTGAAATTTTAACCACATAATTTTAAGTAAACGGCTCAACCAATTTAAATTGGGTTCAACCAATTTTTACATTACAGAATTTCTTTTCTCACATGTATCTCTTCTCGCGCACCCTATTGGCTTAACACGTTAGAATTATAAAATCTAAAATCTGTATGGCACGTGAGAAATTAATAGAATGAGAAAAAAAAAGTCCTTACATTAACCACATATGCATGGGCCTTAGTCGAGTGGGAAACGGCAATTTAATTCTCTAACTTAAAGAATATTAATAAATCTAGGTTTTTTTGCCTGAATATAGCACCTAATTTTAAAAGTTCTTGTTATGTTTTGACGTGTCCAATCTATGATATAAATGAGATATGTCGTGAATCTTATACACATTTGTTTTTATTACTAGATCAACAAATCTCATCACTGAGATTCGACGAGACTTACTGATCCAACAATGAACAACGAACTTGAACAAAGTGTAAAACTAATTTATCTAAACACATTAGATTCAGGACGCCGCCAAACCTTTTTTAAATAGACAAGATCAATTTTTTTTCTTTTTGAATTCTATTTGGTTATAACAGACAAGATCAATTTTTTTTTTCTTTTTGAAATCTATTCGGTTAAAAGAGAGTGATTTTAATAGAGGGATTTTTTTTTTGACAAAATTTTAATAGAGGGATTAAATAGAGTGATGTTCTAAATTGTTATTTTTTATAAATTTGTTGGGAGAGTTGTGCTAATAATTTTGTGTGGTGGTGATTCACGCCAATTAGTTTATTCTACAATCTTCACTTTCAAACTGAAGCTGAAGCTGAAGCTAAAACATGAGACACTCTAAATTAATATATTTGGTTAAAGGATAATTTTCAGTGTGGTGATTAAATAGAGGTGACTCATAATTCATTGGTTTGCATGAATAATAATAAAAGCAACCATCGAAAGTAAAATAACAAAATATAGTATAGAACATAACCAAACATTATTGCCTAATGTAATCTGAAAAATAATCTATATATATTATTGTTTCCATAGACAAAATTTGTATGGAACAAACTTTTCACAAAGAAGAAACAGGGAAAGAAATAAAATCCATGTATAGCTTAAATTAAACTACTGTGATGACAATGTTTGCAGGCACAAATCAAAATAAGTTGCATAGTAATTTATATATTCGATCTCTAGAGACTAAAATACTCATTTGGTATTTACCGGAATTCCAACAATTTACAACTGGGAATTCGGATCATATCCATTATTATTATTTTTGATCTTAGGATAATCAGCATTAGCTACTTTCTCATTGTCATAATCATCTTCCATAAACCTCTTCCAGAACCAATGTTGCTTCCATACTCTCTCCGTCATTTCTTCAATTGGTATGTTCTTCGTCTCAGGCACCAAGAAAAGCACAAAGATTGACATGATCAAAACCCAGCCAGAGAAGAACAAGAAGATTCCAAACTTGAAGTGGCATAACATAGAGAGAAAAGCCTGAGCAATGACAAAGGTGAACAACATGTTGACACAAACTGTGACACTTTGTCCAGCTGATCGGGTCTCGAGTGGAAATGTCTCACTTGGAATAAGCCAACCGAGAGGACCCCAAGACCAAGCGAAGGCAGACACGAAAGTGCATACCATGATAACAACAAAAATTGCATAGCCTTTTGAAAGATCGTCCGAATGATCAGTCACCTTGATCCCAAGAATGATTGCTATCACGACTTGAGACAAGAACATTTGTACACCGGCTTCCAACAGCAACATACGACGACCAAGTTTATCGACCGAGTAGATAGACACAATTGTGGAGAGGACATTAACTGCACCAGTAATCACAGCGGAATAGAGGGAGGCGTCATTCTTGAATCCCAATGTATTGAACAACACTGGTGCATAAAACATGATTGCGTTGATGCCGGTGAATTGTTGGAATATCTGTTTTTGAACAAACAAAAAAAAAATGAATGAGTAATTGAACAAAACAAATTTTTAATGTGAAATCTTGAAAATACTCTAAGCAGAATTTTAAATATAAATCTAAAATCTTCAACAAGTACACTTACTTGTAATGCGACGGAAATGATAAGTTGAGGTCGGTTCTTGCGTTTGAGAAGATTCCTAAAAGGGTGTTTGACCTCTTTAGCAACCCGACTTGCCTCACAAAGCTCCAAGAACTCGGGTTCAATGTTGTCAGTGCCACGAATCTTTTTAAGTACAGCTTTTCCTTCTTCAAGGCGACCACGCTCAATGAGACTGTTGGGGGTGTCCACAACCAAGATTGCACCCACTGTTAGTAGAAGTGCTGGGATACCAGCCAAACCAAGAGATAGTCTCCAACCCCATCCACCTGAAATTCTGCATGATCATAACAAAAAAATCAACATTGTATTCATAATTTTATTTTATGTGTTATATTGCATGTGAATGTGTTATATTTTATATGTTATTATCAATCAAAGTTATTATCAATCAAAGTATCTGGCACTGGACTATGTGGGACTTCAACAAATATCTACAAGAGGTGTGGCTGAAGTCACTGATTGAGAATTGCACAAAACAAATCCACGTTTGTATGAAGTGTCTACTATATAATCCACCAAAGTTGACCCTTGTAGACTAAAAAAATGGACTAATACACTTGCCATGTTATTAGCGGAGAACACATTTCAAAGAACCAAACATGTGCTACACTTTTAACTATTAATTTATGGTGATAAAAGTCATAGAAATGACCAAAATTTTGTTGATTTTTATATTTACTATATCTAACATTTTTGACCGGCACCACGCACACACCATTAATTCAATTTGATTACTACTACTAATGATGTTAACACTTAACTACTGTTCTGAATATGATTTCTGATTTAATATTACTCATCAATTGTGTTTGTAGTTTTAATTTCCAATTCACTACACAGTTGAAGAAAAAAAGATGCTTACTTGTTAGTGCCGTAATTGACAAGGTTAGCAAACAAAATTCCAATGGTGACATTGAGCTGGAACAGTATATTCAAAGCTCCACGAATTCTTGAAGGTGCAATTTCTGAAAGGAAAACTGGCACAGCCTGTGATAAATTAAACCAAAAACAGTTTAGTAAGATATTTAACCAAAAATAAAATTGCATTATGATGACATAAATTCTTAGCTAGAGAGATTATTTTCAATTCCACTATGTATGTACGTGTAATTTTGACTACAACCACGTTAATATATGTGTATGAAAAGAATCAAAATTAAGGTCCACACAACAAGTGATGACAAAAGAAAGACAACAAAAAATAGAATTTGTGAGAACTCTTTGTTAAAGCAACTTTAAGAAGACTGTTCAATTCAAAACTCATTTCAAAATTTGGAATATTCAAAAAAATTGAGTTCTCATTCTAAACGGAGCTTTTCATTGTCAGAAGAGCATCTTCAATAATTATAAAAATATACAACAAAATACAGGTCTACATCAATGGACCAAAAGTATTGGAGAAATGGGTGATAAGGACTTTGGAATGGACTCAAAATAAATATATATATGGACTGAAAATAATGTCACAAAAGTCCTAAGTTCAAACTAAAAATAATTTTGTCTCCCACCGACACGTGTGACAATCCACATTAAAATATGTTATACAGTAGTAATTTAATTATTTTTCATATAGTTTGATTTTATATACGTCGGTCATATTCTTGATATAGACACACGCAATGCAAACAAAATTAAAACTAGACGCTAATGTATTTCATTAGATGAAAAAAGACACTAATACCGACATTAGCATGTTCATGAAACATAAACAAATGTAGTACGTACTACGAGACAAAACATTGATCCTAATTAATGACTATGAGGAATATATCACATGTATACAGTAAAAGTTGGATAGTTGATTAATTAAGATTTGAATAGTACCTGATTAGCAAAACCAACACCACAACCAAGTAAGATTCTGCCAACAATGAGCATGGCAAGGTTTTGAGCAGCAGCATTGAAAGCAACTCCACCAATGAAGAAAAATCCAGCAATCAACATGGTGAGTCTTCTCCCCAATGTACGAGTTGTATAGGATGCAAAGAAAGTGGAAGTTAATGCAGCTAGGTATAAGGATGATGTAAATAACTGCAATCCTTGATTATCATATTTGCAGTAATTACTATCTAATCCTGCCTCTAACACTGTCTTTCTGTATACTGCTGGGAAAAATTTCTTCAGAAATGGGGGCATAGATGTCACACCACCTGTCACAACAATATATTATTAATATCTTCATATTTTGTTTAAATTAAATTTAAGCCAAAATAAAATAATAAGAACCATTGATCATGATCAAATCCCCTAAAGAATATCATCTTTATATTATAAAAATCTTAAAATTACTTTTTAACATTAAAAATTCATCAATATGTAACAAAGTGAATTTGGTTTGGTGGAGGTGGGACTTGGGAAACTTCATGGAGCGAAAGCTAAAATCTCAAAAATACCCTTCAGTTTGGTTTTTTTTGGATAAGAAAGAAATTAGTAGTTGAGAGATTTAGGGAAGTGGCTCACATGCAAAGATTGGATTCCCATGTTATGTTAGGGGTTCATGAGTCATGATCATAATGACGAAAATCCACCAACAATATATTGAACCGTTTTTCTCGGTACAAAATCATTATCCACATCACATGGATTAACATTAAATATAATGTTTTATCTTTTGGTTTTTTAAAAATTGAGATTAGTTGTAAATTGAGAATAAAATCAGGGGTGATTTTGGAAACAATAACTCTCTTGATGTTTTTATAAAATATCAAAATTATACACAACAACCAATTCCTCCTAATATAAAATACATGTAGGTGATGGTTGCGTTGAAACAATAATTAGGGTTTATTTTATTTTATTTTCAGTAAAAAAAACGTTATATTGTGTAGAGGAAGGAATAAATAGTACCTGAGATACCAACATCATAACCAAACATAAGCCCACCAGTAGCAGCCATAATACATGAAATTATGACGATCGGAGTAATCTTTGCCTCAAACTCACTTCCGCCACTCGTGGCGAAGCCTCCGCCGGCCATGGTTGGTTTGGTTTGCTAGCTAGGTTTGAGGTTGTGAATCAATGCAATGAGGAAAGAAAATAAGAGAGAAAGTGAGAAGAGAAGAGTTGTTGAGAAAGTTTAGAGAGTGTTGAGGTGGTATTTATAAACTTTGGATAAGTTGGGATATGCTTATGCTGACTAAGACTACAACGATGTTGTTCGACTCACCCACTCTTATAGCCCCACGTAGCTTTTCAGATTTTCTTTCTTAATAATTCTGTTTTATTTTTTATTACGTTTTTTCTTTATTTGGATTTGGATTTTTCTTTTTTGACGGCCTTGCGGTCAATGCCACCTAAGAATACAGATATATATTTACAACAGAAATATACCTTTTTAACGGAAGCAAAGATAAAATCCTCTTAAAAAACAAACACGGAAGCAAAGATAATTGAAAAATTATCATCTAAAAAAATATAAGTTTACTACTTTAAACTTTTATCCATACTTTCCAATAAAAACTTTATCCATTCATCTCAACAAAAAAAAGTAGTTTGAAGTATCATACACTATAAATATTGATGAGTGAAAAATCCGTGTTTACAACCCTAACCCCTTTATATAAATGTATATGTATTTATCAACCGAGTTGCATTTATGAGACTGTGTTAAAGAATTTTAATAAATAATAAAACAAACTCTATAAATTGTACCCAAAAAAAAAACTCTATAAAAAATAATAATAATAATAATAATAATAATACGCTATTGGAATTTTGTTTTTGAGTTATCTTTTTTTATGAATTATCATTATTATCTGATAGTTTAAAATTAAGTAGTAGTAAATGACATTATTTTTTTATTATTAAAAAATAGAGTAAATTTAGAGAAATAATTAATTTTATGATATTTTTTTTAATAATAATTTTATGATCTTGAAAATATGAAAGGATGATCAACACAATTTTTTTCTCTATCATTTTTATTGAAAATATAAAGCAATAATTAATAACAGGGTAAATAAAATGGTCTCAAGTCATTTAGTTTTTCTAATTCTGTATCAATTTTATTGTTAAAAAAATATTTTATGAATCCTTTTCTTTTTGATAGAAAGATACAATAAATCCTTATCGTAGAATTATTTCTAGTTTTTATGATATAATATATACTATAATATCAGGTAAATGATAAATATCGGATATTACTTATTCAAAAAAATATATCAGATATTCCATATTTTTTCTATGTTTTTATTTATTTAATTATGTCATGACAAATCTACAACAATATATAAAGAAAATATGGAATTTTAGACTGAATTTTTCATCATTCCAATTAAACTCTTAAAAAAAATTCCTATAATAATGGTATATTTGTTGGTGTCATTGAAAAAGATTTGAACTCATACTATTATATTGTTAGTGTAATTGAAAATGATAAACATGGTTTGCTACAATTTGAAATCATAAATATATATCTATAATTTTAATCACAATCTAAATAATTTTAATCTAAATCAAAATTCCAAAAATAAAAAAAGTGGTTCATAATCTTCATGATTTATCGCAATAAAAAGAGCGGGCAGAAGAAAACGGGAGTGTTTGTCTAGTTTAAATAAAGATCATGAGTTTTTTTTAGGGGGAAAGATCAAAGTTTATGGATTTTTTTTTTTTTTGACGTAAAAGTTTATGGATTTTTATTAAATGCATATGTACCTTTTGTTGATTTTTTGAAAGGAGATCTCACTTTTTTTTATTTTTGAAAGAAGGAGATAAAATAATTTATGAATTCAAGTTGACTAAATTATGCATATTAAGGTAGTTAGTTTTTTTTTCTTGGTATAAATTAAAAGGAGATAAAATAATTTATAAATTCAAGTTGACTAAATTATGCATGTTAAGGTAGTTAGTTTTTTTGGTATATACATTTTCTCCCTCTTTGGTATCTAAGGATTGATATAACCCCCTCAAAATCTTGAATTCTAGCTTCCCTAACTTCCTTCTTGTTCTCTTTCTTAGCTCTTGTAAAATTCCCAAATTTTGGCATTTAATTTGTACACATTGACCAACATTTAAAACATACCCTTTGGATTTGCACTTTACTTTGAAAATTTTGGTTCCACCGCCAAGATTATTTGCCTCATAATCTAAAACCTCTTGATTATACATCCCATCGTCTTTTTGCAACATTTCTAACTTCATGTGTCATCTTATCTCATATATCATTTGTGCTTCCGCGTAGCTTTCCAAAAATGCCCTTTAAAATTTTGCTTTTAATCCTTTAAACGCTGCCACGTGATCTTAGGAGTCCCATTGTAACTTCTTCTCTTCACTCTTGCATTCATAACTAATATTCTATGTGGGTAGTCAAGCTCTCTTCAGGTATGACTTTACAGTCCAAACAAATCCTTCTGTCTAATATCCTAATGAGAAATAAATCTTTTTGAGAACATGTAACTCCACTCTTCTATGTGACAAGGCGCTCATATTTTTCCTAAAGAAAGTTTTAGTTATGGTAAAATTAAAAGCAAAAAAATGACTATAGGTAATGTATTTAAAATATTTAGATTAATTTGCCAGATTGGATATATGGTTCGGAAGATATATAAGGGTTAAATAAGTTTCCTTAAAAATAAAGCAAATTCTGATTTTAGTTTGTAAAAAATAAAACGAGATGTTTCATCCTCACAAAATTTTGGGTCTTGTTTTTTATTCTTAATGGATATAATTTTGATATATTTTTTACATTTCTTTAACATAATAATATAGATATACAAAGGTTAAACATAATATATGAGCATATGATGGACACATCTTAAACATAAAAAATGATGGTATTGAAATTAATATGAATATAAATTGGCCATTATGGACCGAAAACAAAACAAAAAAATTGTGAGGATAAAAAGATTCTGTTTTATTTTTTAGAGACTAAAATCAAAATTTGCTTTATTTTTAAGTATAAATATTTTATTTAACGCGACTTAAATGAATTGCAAGAGAATGTGAACAATTGTTCGTTTCTTTTTTGGGCATGGTTAAAATGGAGAGCATGACAAATTAATTGAAGTTTTTTTCTTGTTCTCAAATGCATAATTTAAAATTAGACTTACGACTTAATTAGAGTCGGGCCAGAACTGGCCTCTAGCTACTTGAGTTAAACTTGAATTCGAAGAGCAACATCAAGAGAAAACAGTGTTTTAATTAATTTGTCGATACCGTGTGTAAACAAGAAGACAAAGAAGAGTACAAAATAAGCATTTTCCAAATCATATCACATACTATAAGTATTAACTATATGCTATGCCAAGTTGTTAATTTGACCTGCTAATGTGTCATGGTCAAACTCTGCAAGTGGATCCGTTTTCTACTGCAAAAACCTGTAATGACTAATCAGTGTATCTGTCACACAATATTGTAAATCTGCTGTTTAGTTTTGTGAACACCACGTGTGAAAACAAGTTGCCACCACAGCATTTTGTTTTGCTTACATAGGACACATAATTCATACGTACTGCGTGCAGTCACAAAAAGTATAAATCAGTGACCATAACAAATTATAACTTTTCTTCATTTGTGAAATTAAAATTAGTTTATGTTCAAATTTCGTTTTTAATGAAAGCAAGATCATTTTGTGAGCAACAAACACAACATAGATAATAGATAATACGACAATATGATGTGGCATATATTGCTTTCACATGTGGTGATAAATTTGTCACCTAAAACGTGTGACCATGTTTGGGAGGCCATCTAGAAACACGGAGATATTCTTGACTAAATTAAACAGTTCTCTGATCATATTGATGTTCCACTTCCATCCAATTTTTTATAATTTTTTATATTTTTTTTATATATCAAGTGGGGCTGAAGTACATAAAATTGTAGCGTAAACAATTTAATCATCAATATCAAATTATTATATGAAATTAGAACACACTTACTTAGAAACCATGATTATTGGATTCACCGAGATTTGAAACAATAATGATTATCGGACTCGCCGAGGTTTGAGACAAAGTCTTCCTTTGCCTTTCTTATGCTCCGGACTTAGGGTTTTCGATGGGGCAAACCGCTAATGAGCAGAATAGTTAGAGTGATGGCAAAGGGGACCTAGCCTCTCTATTTATAACCGTGCAACCCTAGGTACCACCCATCATGGGCCTAATGTCTGGGTCTACATTATGTTTCTACACAAATCAGATTAAGTGTTCAAAAGCTCATTATTTATTGATCACTTTTATTAGGGCCTAAGCATCATCAAATAAATCACAACATCAATCCGTTTTTATTAAAACCAAAACCAACAATTGATTGCAGCCCACAAAATATTAGAAGAAATTCTAACATTCTCCCACTTGGCAAAATCAATTATGTATTTAAAATAAAAATAAAAAATAAAATAAAAATATTTTTGAAAACAACTCTCGGACTAATAATAAACTTCCTAACATGGCCACTAAATGATCCCATGATGCAACACTTAATAAAGACTTCGTCCAACTAAGAACCGAATGATATCGAATCATGACGGTAGTTATATCCTTAATTGATACATCACCTTCCATGGTTACAAATATCACCAATTCCGTCGACTAGTCATCTGTGTAAAGTGTATCAAGAAATGATATGTCAAGGTGATCATCGACCATACTATTATTTTCATTGTCGGTCCTCAATTTCTCTCAATGCTTTAAAGCCAGAGAAATTATGTGATTTCTCTTAAATGCCTTAAAGCCAAAGAAATTATGTGATTTCTCTCAAATGCGTTAAAGTCAGAGAAATTATGTGGTCCACTGAAAACCACATTGCCTCAGCTCCAAAATAGTGTCGATCACCGGCATAGTGATCCCAACGACACTGAGCTCTAAATTTCACGTGTATATAATGTCTCAGCTCCAAAATAGTGTTGATCACCGACATAGTGATACTATGAACACTGAGCTCTAATTTTCACACATAACACATTAGCTCCAGAATAATGTTGACAGCCGGCATAGAGATCATGTCAACATTGAGCTCAAATTTTTCACATGTAATGCCTCAGCTCCAAAATAGTGTCGATCACCGGCACACTGATCCCAACGAAATTGAGCTCAAATTTTTCACATTTGATATTTGATATATACAAGAATTCATCTCATCATCAATAATTAAATTGAATGAAAATTCACATCAATATATCAAAGAAAATAAGTGAAAGAAAAATTCATCATCACAAAATTGATAATGTAAAATTCAAACTCCCATTAACCAGATGCATCAAAAGAATTCACCATATTCATGTTATTCAAAGTGAATCTTGAAAACAACGAATCTAAGTCATTTGGTTAAGAGAATAATTAAGGTCAAAGTTAGGGAGCCAATGAATGTAATAAATAATTTATTACCATAAATTATAGGAGTTGTGAGCCACTAATTTCAGTTTCGACAATTTCTAAGGGTTCATAAATGCTAGTTTTAACCTTTGATTTTAGTAAGTTTGCTTCTAATGCAATCCACACAAGTACCTGGATCATCAAACTTTAAGAAAGGTAGAATATTTACTTTGATTAATTTCTCAGCCCTTCCCCCAATAAATATGATCCAAGTGCTTATACCATGAAGTAAAGGATGTATTCCTCAACATTAAACCTTATAGCAACAAAAGTTTTGACAACAAAAGACAAAACAAGGTTATGTGAAGTTAAAGACAAATTATATAAACCATCAACAATAGATCCAGGGAGTCATTAACCATCTACTAGAGACCATTTATATAGTTGAACAAAGAATGAAGAAAGGTTATGTGAGTTTAATCTCAAACTTAGTTTTCTACCTCCAAGAGTAAAACTAAAACAAAGTTGCTCCAACAAGGTAACACAGACAAGATTCATCCTAAATGAAGGTTATGTGAAAGATATTTTTCAAAACAAATTCAAAACTAGAATGTTAAATTATGGTGACATCTCCCACTGACACACAATTACTTCTTGCTCATATTAATCTGAAATTAAGTAAACATCTCACACTGACTTCACAGTTACTCCTTGATCATATTAATCTGAAAATAAGTTGACATCTCCCACTGACTTCACAGTTATTTCTAAATTACAACATTGTCAGATTTTTACGTCCAATAACTTTTCATTAAACACATGGAGACCATTATGGTTAGATACTTTAAATTGTGAGTCATCTCCCACTTATCAAAAGGTTATTTCAGTTCAGACATGTTCTCCTAGAGATAATTCCAAATCTTGCTTCCATTTCTTACGGTTTGACTCGTTTAAGATCTCGATGGAAGCAAAACAATCATTCATTGATAAGAAAAAAATGAATGAATTAAAATATGTCATAAGACAAGATATAACTTAAAATAAAAAACTATTATAACGAGGCCAATATAATTGTACAATCACCTTTGGGCAGAATGCACAAACTAAGGTCAAAACCTTAGCCAAAACCTCAAATGAGCTAATCAATGAGGATACATTGAACTTGAGATATTGTCACCTTTATGCAGACGAATTCTTTGGTTCAACATATACTCCAATAACTCCATCTCATATAAGTTAATTAATGAGCATGCATAATAAAAGCATAACAAATATCCATTGAGGAAATATATGAGACAAAACATGAATGCATAAAAATATATCAATTGACAAGATATAGCTTAAAACAAACAAGCTATCACAATAAGACCAATATAATTGTACAATCACCTTTGGGCAGAATGCACAAACTAAGGCAAAGCCAAAGTCAAAACATCAGATAAGTTAATCAATGAGCATGTATTGAATTTGGGAAATTGTCACCTTTGGGCATGCAAGTTCCTTAGTTCATAACATTCTCCAATAACTTTATCCCAAATCAATTTTTAATTGTAAAATGCATCTAAACTGGTCAATATCATTTCAATTTGCATTCATCATAATTTTGTTTGATACAATGCGATAGAATAAAACGTTAATAGCAAATAAAAGAAAATCAACATATAATTATGTGCTATCTTTTGTAAAAGTACTATTATCGCTAAACTTATAATCTCATTAACAAGTAATGATTTAAATCAATTACCTACACAACGGAAATATATTAGACTTGAATTTCACTGCTATTGAGGATAAAAGACAAAATAGTCACAAAAAATATTTAAGAAAAGACTATAATATCCTCAATGTAAAGTCTCCATGATAAACAAAAGAGTATTCACCAACAAATTATATTTGCTTCTCATTGATAGATAATTGACATGTAAGATTCTCCCACTTGATAGAGAATGATAGTTGGATTATCAATCCAAGACTTTAACAAAAAAAAAATTTAAACAAATATTCAACTATATTCTCTATCACACAATGGTCATGTCAATTAATATTACACCAATATGATATGTCAATCCCTTATATAATAAACAAGTGTAATCAAATTCAGTAAAAAGAATTTAAATTAAATAAGCCATGGCTAACCTCAAAAGGTGTAATCAATTTTCCTTGTACGTAGAGTCATTAAGCTTCGATGACTTCATTAAGAAGGAGACACACAAAAAATTTAAATTAAATAAACCATGGCTAACCTCAAAAAGAATTTAAATTAAATAAACCATGACTAACCTCATTAAGCTTCAATTTTCCTTGTAATCAATAATAGAGTAGAAACAATGACCATATATAAAGAAAGTATCCATAAACATAAATGAAGAAGGAGACACATAAAAAAATTGGATCAATTTATCAATTTCACACGTATTAATACATCCATGGCACATATAGATTAAGGAAATTTACCAAAATGAAGAAAACAATCAAAATTCTTGTTCAAGTAACTTTATTTTGGTTGAAAATTGTTTTCCATATAATCAAGACCAAACACATAAGAATAAGAATAAGAAATATTTAATTTTTAATTTTTCTATCAACCATATGATTTTGAAAATTGAAACAATTTCAATAATTCAAATTGAATATTAAAAGAGAGAAAACAAACTTTTAATTCAAAGCTTCAAAAGGTATGCTCAAAATAAGAACAAATCTTGAAAACAAAATTGAACCTTTTAAATAATATACAAATTCACCATGAAGTACAGACCATATATATAAATATACCAGCCCAAAAATACCAAGGTGAAAAGAATATCAAATTCCAAGATATGACAACGATATAAAAAAAAAATTGAGCAAAATGAAAAGATTTAATTCTAAATCTTCATAAGCAAATTAGTCAAAATTAATCGATATGCATATCCACTTTAGAAACTTAAATTCAAATATAAGATGAGAAACATATATTTTGCGGATATGAAATAAATCAATATCCGCAAAAGATATCCCTTTAGTAACACGTTGCTTGAATCAACTATCTTAAAATACAAACTGTCTAATATTTAAATCAAGGGTTACTCAACAAAATTATGACTAAAGTTGCAAGGCTCCATAACACAGCTTGCAGTTTTCAGAACATAGCATTCAAGTCTTGTGCTTAATAAATCTATATTTTATATATATTCTTTGCCTCTTAATCAAATAAAATAGGTTTATGTATCGCAACCCATGACCAAACAAAAGACCTATATACATTCATGTAGAGTTGAGAGGAGAGCAAGAGGCAGTCTCATACACCGATAACCATAAAATATAACAGATATCACAAAATTCTTGTAAATAAAATAAACAATACCGATGCAAGGCTTCAACGTGATCCAAAATCTAAGCAAGAATTATTTGATAAAGAAGCCACAACCAAACAAAACAAGTTGTTTCAATATAAATAATGATAATCATATGCACTGATTAAACGTAGTGAAAACAAACCTACCTTAATTCACATGGAATTTGACTTGAGATGAACATTGCACATGATCGCAGATTAAATTGCTAATCAAAACCGTAAGGGAAATTTAAGAAAATAAATTCAATCACAGAAAATCGAATACATAAATTCAATCACCAAAAATCAAATACGATCACGTACATTTATTTGTATCTCGTGAATCGTATAAAATCAAACACCGAATATCAGGGTTCTAAATCATATAATATAAGCTGATATCACATGTAAACAATTTAATCATCAAGATCAAATTATTATATGAAATTAGAACACACTTACTTGGAAACCATATTATCGAATTCATCGAGATTTGAAACAAGAATTGATTACCGGACTCGCCGAGATTCGAGACAAAGTCTTCCTTTGCCTTTCACATGCTCCAGACTTAGGGTTTTCGATGGGGCAAACCGCTAATGAGCAGAATAATCAGAGTGGCAAAGGGGACCTAGCCTCTCTATTTATAACCGTGCAACCCGGTACCACCCATCATGGACCTAGTGTCTGAGCCTATACTATGTTTCTTCACAAATATTAAGTGCTCAAAAGTCCATTATTTATTGATCACTTTTATTAGGGCCTAAGTATCATCAAATGAATCACAACATCAGTTCGTTTTTATTAAAACCAAACCAACAATTGATTGCAGCCCACAAATATTAGAAGAGATTCTAACATGTAGGACTACCCTATGTAGGTTAGTTGAACCAGCTTAGTTTGTAACTTTGGCAAAGGCTACGGTGGGAGACCTCTTTAAGTCTCCTACCGTAGGTGACTTGAACTTTTTTGTTTTGTTTTGTTTTTTTTGCAAAATAAATATCAACCATTGAATATGTATGATAATGAATTGATGGTTGTGATCTTTGGTGACTTAGACCCACTAATCTTTGAATATTGTTTTTAAAGAAAGGTAATATGAGTTGAAATTATAGTTAGAAAAGGGTGCTTTGGGGATTTTTTCTAAAAGTACCAGGAACGGTTATTTCAAAGGCTTTATATTTTTATTTTTTTTACAATTGCTAATCTTTCTCTAATTATAATTATTATTTGACAAGTTCTCTAATTATAATTATAAACTCTGGTTATTTGACACCTCAATATATTTTAATCAATTTGTGTCTTTTGTAACAAATAATCATATTTTGAGGGAAGACAAAATAATTGTTAAAAGATTGAGAGGATTTTATATCAAAAAGTTCACTTTATAAAAAAGTTAATTGCTCAAGAATGGAATTAACAAAGTTTAAACCGTGTTATATTATAAGGGAAGTGCTTGTTAATTTGATAAAAATTAAGGGAGATTAGTGTTTACTTAAAAAATAGAGCGGATGTTTGTGTTATTTAAGAAGACCCCTACGGGGCTAGTTTTGATTATTACAAGCATGATCAAACCATAAATTTTAGAACATGTTGTGCAATATTTTTTCAGAAAATACATGAGTGTTAATCATATTCATAGATTGCTTTATGAATACAGCAGGTTTTTGTGTGAAAGTAAATGTCTTTCGACGGAAAGAAGTAAAGAAAAAGGCAAGTAAAAAGACTTAGAAGTTTTTTTTTTTGGCTAAGCCAATAGAAAGGACCGGCATCAAGAAGAGTCGTCGACAAATAAGTACAAAAGTCAAACCTCGTTGACTGCATTAATTGATCTTGTCGAAATTACACGCTGACATAAAATTAAAAGAATTTTTTGATGAAAAGGAGAGTGACTAACAATTGTTTGTTATAAGAGAAAAATAAGACATTAAATTTATCAAACAGAGAAAGTGTGTGCAAAAAATAAAAATTTATTGGTAGATTAATACGAGGGTATAATAGAAAGAAAAAATGCAACAATACATTTCCTTAATTTGGTACTATTATTTTAAAATGACACTTAAAAAAGAACGGAGAGAATACAATATATTAAACTAAAAATTAATTTATTTTTATCTGAATATAGTTAATATGTTAATATAAATAGTTGAAAATAAATAACATCATCAACGAGCCAAAGCCAAGAAAAAGAAGATAGCTGCTAAATATGAACTACCTAAATTGACCTTTACATTCAATACGTGAATATAATTGTTATAATACTCATTACCACTGGAGAAAGTAATCTTAGTAAATTAACTACAGTTTCTAGCTAAAACAGCAACGTCAAACAAAAAAAACAAAGGGTTTATAATACATCACGCACCATACGAGACCTATTGATGTCGTGCACAGTAAACGACGCATGTAACTTTAGGAGGTTGAGTTTGAATTTCTTCTAAACGATTGTACCATGATTTTTTTTTTTTGAGAGAGATTGTAACATGATTATTATTATCACTTAAATTAGTAGAAAAAAGTTATCTCTTATTTTTTTTTAAAAACAAAAGTGAGACATAATGTAATTTTTTTTATTTTTTTTAAAACAAAAGTGAGACATAGTGTAATTTTTTTTTGGTTACATCATAATGTAAGTTTTGATATAGATAATCTTTTTTGTTTGCATATGAAACTATTTTAGTTATAAAATTCATTAAAACAAAATGTGACCTAAAACTACAATTTTAGTAAATTTATCTTTGGACCGGCTCTTCCATCTTATATTCAATATTGTATTACTACATTAATAAAATGAGTTAACTTTATTAACTTTGTTGTAGTAAAAATAAAAGTAAAATTTTTAGGATAAAAGAAGTTTAGACAAGTACTGCTTTGGAATTCACTAGGGCAGATGAAAGTTTCAAAATTTACATATCAATTTTTCTATCCTTTACTAATTTTTTGCTTTTTTTTTCCTAAAGTTTTGCAAAAAATAAACAATTGGTCCAAGTGATTAACGAGCTCCACCAAAGAACGAGTCATTCGAGAACAGTCGAGTTCGATTTATTGATGAAATAATTCTTGCCATGACCATGTAATACTTACATCACGACCGAACTCAAAATTACTACGCTTTCTTTTTTCAAAAACCGGAGAGTTAACACTAAAAAAATCTTAAAACATGCGCATGTAATTAAATTGTAGTCAATCTTTGTACTCCTAAGAAAATAATCATGGATTGAATTAAGATATATTTATCCATTAGCCGTATTTGTCTTTTTCTTAATATGTGTTAAAACATAAAAGAACAAAAGATCAATAACTTATGGAGGAAGGATTTCAACAGCAAATTCCTTATAGTGACAACAAATTTAAATATACATATTTATAAGTTATTTGCATCAAATTCAAACCAACCAACTAGATTAACTTTCTATCATTTCAATTTGAGCTTTTACTATTAATGCTAATTCTCACCTTCCCTGACTACAACTACAACTACATCTAACAAATAATGCTGTGAATTAGTTGTACCAACGCCGACCAGGAAAGTTAAAAAATAATAATGCAGAGATACATATGGATAAACATTATCCATAATAACTGTAATAGTAGCAATAAAGCCGAAAATTGAACTTAAATAATGATTTGGATTTTTTGCCATTTAGCACTCATTTCATTTCCCATTTTTGGTATTCCATCAAAAGTCAAATATTAAAATATAGTATAAAAGTCAAATATTAATGATACGATGCATCTGAAATATGAAAGCAATTTTAAAGTTGAACAACTATTTTACTTACAGTTGTAGTAAAAAAAAAATCTATATTATTTATCATTTTTATTGCGAATTCATGGTAGTCACCCATAAAAGTGTTGTGTTTTTTTATAAATATTTTTAGAATTTAAAGTTTCCAAAAGCCACCAATACAAATTAAGCATAAAAATAAACTCTTGTTGAACAGTCCTAAACAAACAATTCAAAATTAAGATAATAATGTGACCCTAAATATGAGGATTCACACTGTGGAGGATGAGTATTTTGACTTTTTGTTTAATTTTAATCAATTTCAGTTCTTTTTAGTTTTCATATTATTAATGACGTGTAAACCACTATAAGAAAATTGAAAAACAGAAAGTTGCTAACATTAGTAAAAAAGCATATATAGTCCTCAAAATTGACCTGTTGAAAATTCCTCGTCCAAAACAATGGTAGTAGCAATATTCGAATGAGCCTTTAGATTTACTAGTATCTCCAATTTGGATAAGAGAAGATCCTAGTTGTAGTAGTTGTGATGGTAATGTCAATAAAGCATTGGTGCAAATTGGTCAAGTCATGTATTTAAATTGTTGTTCACATGAAGAATGGGAAATTAATAAAGGATGGCACGGACAAATAATGCAATGCTCACATTGGTGCTAATCTTCCTACCCAAAAGTGTTGGTAACTTTTTCTTATCCATTAACTAACTTTGCCAATGAATGAATCATTGATGAGTAATGGTTAATGTACAACACGTTTTCACTAAGTTTCATCTCACAATTCATCCACACATTAATTCCTACTCTATCTTTTTTGAAAGCTGTCTACACTTCACCATATTTTGGATGAGATTAATTTATACGATCGTTTTGGTAATTAGAATAAGTCTAAGGTATTCCACCCTGTCACTAATTGGAACTCATTACTTTGAAGATAAAGGCTAAAAAAATGTCTTAAAGACCCTTTTTAAAGGGTTAAACACACACGTGTTAAAGAGCTAAATATAGTAATATTATTTTATAATTGTGTGCTCAATTTATTAAAAAGAATTACAAAAAAGTTAATAAAAAAACTTCTTTTTTTTTTTTGTACCAAAAAAAAAAAAAAAAAACTTCTATTTTTGTGGTACATCATGTTGGCAAAATCCTTTAATATTTAACAGAATCAAACCCTAATTTATTTGTGAACGTTAAATTAAATCGTTTAACCATGTGTTTGTTATTGGCTTTCAGCAGTATTATTATATCAAAAAGTTAGCGCTTGAGTTTCTCAACTATAAAGAAAAAGTCAGCTCTTGAGTCACTATCTCGTCTATTGATAAACATAATAAATGGCATACAAGTATATAGCTCATGGCCTAAAAAAATACTACTAACAAATCAAAATCAAAATTAGGCAACGCATGACCTCAAATGCTGTAACCTTTTTCCTTTTAAATAATTCATAGATAATATATTAAGAAAAAGAAAATACATGCAAGACATAATGAGAGCATCAAAACAACAAAACACTATGCTACCAACAAGAACACAAACCAAAATTCAACATCAAGGAATATCAACACTTAAACATATGAGAAGTTGAATATTCCAATGATGAAAATCAAATGAAACATCTTGAACTTTTACTTTGATTCATGGCTATGCCATAAATTTAGATCGACCATATTGAGTGTAAGCGTTCACGCATTGCTTTACCATGAGTAACCAAGTCGTTAAATTAAGAGTTATATAAAGAGCTATTATGGATAAAAACACTATTGATAGCCAACCACAATGTCACTAAAATGATACCTCAAATGACACCTTAAATTTATTACAAATTGATATTACTTTTACAATTTTATCCTTCAAAAGAGAAAACATGTTCATGATCACAACACAATATTGATTGGGTTTTTTTCTACGTTATCATTCGATGAATTTGGGGTAATTTACTCCTATAAAAAAATCTTATTTTATTCATTTTTTTCCTTATGATCAGTTATCATTTTCATCTTAAAAATATCAAACTTCTTTATCTCATTCATTTAAGATGTGATTTACATCTCTTTCGTTCCAAAATCGAATTGTATTTGTCATTAGGGGTAAATTACCCCAATTCATCAAGGAAAAATATAGGCTCGCCGATATGGTTTTTTCTTACTATTAGTTATCATTTTCATCTCAAAAACATCAAACTTCTTCATCTCTGTCATCCAACATGTGATCTCCATTTAATTCGTTCCAAAATTGAATTTTTTTGTCATTAGGGGTAACTTACCCCTAATTCATCAAGGTGTAACATATGCCTCACTGGTTGATTGTTGATTGCAAAATAACTAATTAAAAAAATGTTGGTAAATAAATAATTAATGAAGTTAAAACTGGGGAATGTCTCAGTTGTTTTCAATAAAGAGATGTAAACAATTAAATTAACGTAGAATGGTTGAAATGGAGGTGTATGTATCGTACTCTCCCGTGTCAAAATATAAGTAAAAATTAATCAACATAGTTTAATGTATTTTGTACAAATTTTAAACCAAATACATCAATTTTTTGTCGACTGATTTTTGATTATATTTTGAAACAATGGAAATAGAATTGCAAGACAAACAATGGTGTATAGGACATAGTGTTGGAAGATAAGAACCAGCACAGGACACGTGACACATGTCTGTCTGTGATGCATAAAATTAGAAGTTTTAGTGTGCTAAACAGGCGAGAAGAAAATAAATAGATATAAAAATAAACAGATCCAAAAACAAAAAGATGGAGAAAATGATTGTTACTGACCCAATGAAAATGAAGAATGTTTTTTTTCGAAACTAGGGGTTGCAAATTTCCAATAATAACAAATATTTTATTTCTATACTGCCTATGTTAATGGCGCCGTCTAAGGTGGGAGACCTGAATAGGTCACCTACCGTAGGAGACATGGTGTTTTTTTTTGCAAAATGAATATGAACCATTAGATAAGGATTAACCAACATTTGAATCAAAATGTTTACTATACACCTTCAACACCCAATTGCTTTCTTTTATTCT
>Ga0315914_1002425_pt1 | contig 28592 bp, 20 predicted proteins | sample MpolenodulesMG_FD_203920 | JGI IMG/M metagenome (GOLD analysis project Ga0315914, IMG submission 203920) | Medicago polymorpha root nodule microbial communities from Los Angeles, California, United States - elongated nodules | ecosystem: Host-associated > Plants > Roots > Nodule | place: USA...
ATCTTCTTCCAAGCAAACAGTAAGAAAGATTTTTTGTTCATGTCTTCATCTCGTTTCTTTATACACTGTTAATTGCCTTGGTTTATTTGTTAAGTATGGCTAATATTCACTGATAAGTGGCTAGACGCTAGAGCATAGCGGAGTAATAGAAAAACTAAATATTGTACAATTTGTACTTTGTAACATGGACCATAGTATTTAGATACATGTGTACTTTGGAATTTGGACATTACTACTTTTGTCCCTAAATATAAGACTCTATTGAGTAAATCATAGTACAAGTTTATACCTCCTGAGAGAGAAATAATTAATGTTTTAACAAAAACATATGAAAATTTAAAAGCGGTTTTATAAAATGAGACAAGTAAAAAATTCAAGATGATCTTATATCTAAGGACGAAGACAAAATTGGCCAAATCCATGATCAATTGTTGTTTTCTTGTGTGCATTTGTTTATCTGTTTTCTTTAACCCGGGTATGTTTTTCTAACATTATTCAACCTTGGAACATTGATTAAATATTTTTCTTTAATGAGTTATACATATTCAGGTGAAACTTCTGAGCCACTGCTAGCACAGAAAGTTGAAACAAAACAAACAGGACTAGGTCATGCTACTTTTCTCAGCAAGTTGATTTTCTCTTGGGTTAACTCTTTACTCAGTTTAGGTTACTCAAAGCCACTAGCTCTTGAAGACATTCCTTCCCTTGTTTCTGAAGATGAAGCAGACATGGCCTATCAAAAATTTGCAAAAGCATGGGAATCCCTTGTAAGAGAAAGGACTAAGAACAATGCAAAAAGCTTGGTTCTTTGGTCTATAGTTAGAACTTACTTAGAAGAAAACATATTAATAGCATTTTATGCATTAATTAGAACTATAGCTGTTGTAGTTTCACCTCTAATACTCTATGCTTTTGTTAACTACTCAAATAGAACTGAGGAAGATCTCAAACAAGGTCTTTCCATAGTTGGTTTTTTGGTTGTCACTAAAGTCTTTGAGTCATTATCTCAAAGACATTGGTTTTTTAGCTCAAAGAGATCAGGTATGAAAATGAGATCAGCTCTGATGCTGGCAGTTTATCATAAGCAGCTAAAGCTTTCAAGCTCGGCAAGAACAAGACACTCGGCCGGAGAAATTGTGAATTACATTGCAGTTGATGCTTATAGAATGGGAGAATTTCCATGGTGGTTTCATATAGCATGGACTTCTGTATTGCAACTTGTTCTTTCCATTGGTGTCCTTTTTATTGTTGTTGGTATTGGTGCTCTTCCTGGTTTAGTCCCTCTTCTTATATGTGGATTTCTCAATGTACCATTAGGAAGGATCCTACAAAATTGTAGGTCACAGTTTATGATTGCACAGGATGAACGTCTTCGATCAACTTCGGAGATTCTAAATAGTATGAAGATCATCAAGTTACAATCATGGGAAGAAAAATTCAAGAGCTTAGTCGAGTCGCTACGTGATAAAGAGTTCATATGGTTGTCCAAGACACAAATCCTGAAATCCTATAGTTCATTTCTTTTTTGGATGTCTCCTACAGTTATATCTGCTGTTGTTTTCCTTGGATGTGCTGTTACCAAGAGTGCACCATTGAATGCTGAAACCATTTTCACAGTTCTTGCAACATTGGGGAACATGGGAGAGCCTATTATAATGTTCCCTGAGGCTCTATCCACTATGATTCAAGTTAAGGTTTCGTTTGATCGTCTTAATAGCTTTTTGATTGCTGAAGAACTAAACAATGATGATAGTAAGAGAAACTCAACGCAATGTTTGGTTAATACCGTGGAGATTCAAGATGGTAACTTCATTTGGGATCATGAATCTCTATCTCCAACTTTAACAAATGTGAATTTAGATATCAAATGGAGACAAAAAATTGCAGTTTGCGGAGCAGTGGGATCTGGAAAATCATCTCTTTTGTATGCAATACTTGGAGAGATTTCCAAGATTCAAGGAACTGTAAGTTACTAATAGTACAAATTTAGATTTTTATCATGCAAACTTCATATGAGTAAACATGGTATTAAAATATGTTTGAATTGACTAATTTGTGCTTATTTAATAGCATAACTGCATAAATATTTGTGACACTGTTTAGGAGAGCTTATGAAAATAACTCATAACATGTCCATAAGTTGTTTTCAGCTTATTTCTATAATCTCTTTAGGATAGCTTATGAAAACAGTTTGACTCTATTTTATCTTTTGTTAATAGAAGTAGCTTATACATATGAACTTGTATGATGAATGTTGATGCTATCAATAATCGCTTAATTAAATTGTTTATCCAAACAGGGATTTAGTATATGAAACTTTTTCATCCCATCATATTTGGCTATAATGGAAAACAGATTAATGTAGGTGGCACACTAGCCTATGTCTCTCAAACATCTTGGATACAAAGTGGAACAGTTCAAGATAATATACTATTTGGCAAGGCAATGGACAAAACAAGATATGAGAAAGCAATTAAAGCTTGTGCTTTAGATAAGGATATCAATGATTTTAGCCATGGCGATCTGACAGAAATAGGTGAGAGAGGGATTAACATGAGTGGAGGACAAAAGCAAAGAATTCAGCTTGCTAGAGCAGTCTACAATGATGCTGATATCTATCTCCTTGATGATCCTTTCAGTGCAGTTGATGCTCATACAGCTGCAATACTATTCAATGTAAGTAAATATTACTAATATTGTCCTCATTTCGGTGTATCAAACTAACTGCATCTACAATGTTACAGGACTGTGTCATGACTGCTTTAAGAGACAAAACAGTCATTCTAGTTACTCATCAAGTGGAGTTTCTCTCGGAAGTCGATACTATCTTGGTAAAGTATTTCATTTGGATGTCTATTACATTACATCTGAACATAACTAATATGATGAACTCAAATTCTAGGTAATGGAGGATGGAAAAGTTATTCAAACAGGTAGTTATGAGAATCTCCTAAAAGCTGGGACAGCCTTTGAACTACTTGTGAGTGCTCATAAAGACACAATTAATGAGCTTAATCAAGATAGTGAAAATAATGGAGGTTCTGAAAATGAGGTCGTGTCTAACCCTCAAGACTCACATGGTTTTCATCTCACTAAAAATCAAAGTGAAGGAGAGATTTCTAGCATCAAGGGTTCAATTGGTGCACAGCTTACACAGGAGGAAGAAAAAGCGATTGGTAATGTTGGATGGAAGCCATTCTGGGATTATGTTAATTATTCCAAAGGGACATCCATGATGTGTTTCATCATGTTAGCACAATCTGCTTTTTATACTTTTCAATTTGCATCAACCTTTTGGCTTGCTATAGCCATTGAAATTCCAAAAGTAACTAATGCCAACTTGATTGGAGTTTACTCATTAATTTCTTTTGTTAGCGTCGTGTTTGTACATATAAGGACTTACTTGACTGCACTTCTTGGATTAAAAGCTTCTGCTGCTTTCTTCTCAAGCTTCACTACAGCTATCTTCAATGCTCCAATGCTTTTCTTTGATTCAACTCCTGTGGGAAGAATTTTAACTAGAGTAAGATTATTTTTCATTCCCATTATTTTCGTTAATCTATGTATTTTCCTTTTTGTTCATTCATTACTCTCTAATCAACCTCTATATTTAGGCCAATATTTTCTTCTCTCTTGTGCAGGCTTCATCAGATTTGAGTATTTTGGACTTTGATATACCTTTTTCCATCACCTTTGTAGCATCTGTAGTAATTGAAATTTTGGTGATAATTTGTATAATGGTTTCAGTCACATGGCAAGTTCTTATTGTTGCTGTTCCTGCAATGGTTGCATCAATATATATTCAGGTTCGTTATCCACTTTACGTTTTTTCTTGATTTCATAATCTCATTCTCTTTCCATTGTTGAATCATTGAGCTTTAAGGTATTATATCGTCTTTAATTGTTTTTCTCTTTTCCTAAAAGCAATATTATCAAGCTTCTTCAAGGGAACTAATACGGATCAACGGAACCACCAAAGCTCCCGTCATGAATTTTGCAGCCGAGACATCGCTTGGAGTAGTTACTGTAAGAGCATTTGGCATGGTAGACAGATTTTTCAAAATCTACTTAAAACTTGTGGACACAGATGCTTCATTGTTCTTTCATTCTAATGTGGCAATGGAATGGGTAGTTATAAGGGTTGAAGCACTTCAAAATTTGACTGTCATCACTGCAGCTTTGCTGATTATTCTACTTCCTCAGGGATATGTATCCCCAGGTAATATAATATAGGTGTAAATATATTTTTGGTCCATGAAAATGTACAATTTTTCTGCTTTTAATTGTTGTAATTTCTATTTTTGATTTTAGTCCTTATACCACTTTTTGTTTTTGGTCCTTGATATTTTGTTTTGGTACCTACAAATTTTTTGTTCAAATTAAAATTAGATCGTGTAATAAGTGTGTAAAATTCATTTTAATCCTTATTTAGTTCATATTGGAGGGACTAAAATCAAATGTTCTGCATACTAACGAGACTAATTCCAGCATAAACAAATATTTCAGGGGATAGAGTAAAACAACAAGGACCAAAAGTAAAATAAAAATGATAAAGATGCAAGGACTAAAAGCAAAACAAAAAATTCAGGGACTAAAAGTTAAAAATGGTATATTTGCATGGATAAAAACATATCTAAACCTATGATATAATACGTCAATTACCATGATAAGGTTATGTTTAAACTAATAACTCTTGGCAACTCTCCTGTTCTGTGTTGCAGGCCTTGTTGGACTGTCTCTTTCTTATGCATTTACCTTGACAGGAGCCCAAATATTTTGGACTAGATGGTTTTCAAACTTATCAAACCATATTATCTCTGTTGAGAGAATCAAACAATTCATTAACATACCAGCTGAGCCTCCTGCCATAGTGGATCATAACCGACCTCCATCTTCATGGCCTTCCAAGGGCAAGATTGATCTTCAAGGCTTAGAGGTAATGTTCCATCCTTGTCTTCTTTTCCACCTCTATTTTTGATGTTGTCGCCTATTTTATTCATGACAACTGGACAGAAAATTTTCCTATAATTTCTGTTTTTTGTACTCTGATTTCAGATTAGATATCGTCCTAATTCTCCGTTAGTCCTTAAGGGAATCACTTGTACATTTAAAGGAGGAAGTAGGGTGGGAGTTGTTGGAAGGACTGGAAGTGGAAAAAGTACACTGATTAGCGCTTTGTTTCGCTTAGTTGAGCCTTCAAGAGGTGATATTCTTATTGATGGGATAAACATTTGCTCAATGGGGTTGAAGGATTTGAGAATGAGGCTAAGCATAATTCCTCAAGAACCAACTCTTTTCAAGGGCAGCATTAGAACAAACCTGGACCCTCTAGGCCTGTACTCAGATGATGAAATATGGAAGGTGAATGAGCTAACTTTACAAATGGTAGAAAAATATGTATGCATTGAATCAGATTGATTATATTTGATTTGTATGTTTAGGCTGTAGAGAAATGTCAGCTTAAGGAAACAATCAGCAAGCTACCAAGTCTCTTGGACTCTTCTGGTCAGTCTTTGGCAACAATCTAGCTTACTCTTTCAACATTAAAATCTAATTCTGATAAGTTATGCAGTGAGTGATGAAGGTGGAAATTGGAGCTTGGGACAACGCCAATTATTTTGCCTAGGAAGAGTTCTACTCAAGAGGAACAGAATTCTTGTTTTGGATGAAGCTACTGCATCCATTGATTCTGCCACAGATTCCATTCTACAAAGAATAATTAGACAAGAATTTGAAGAATGCACAGTTATAACTGTTGCTCACAGAGTTCCAACTGTAATAGACAGTGACATGGTCATGGTCCTATCTTATGGTATGTTAATTCCTTATTCTTCTCCGTGCTTTTATTTCCTAGTACTATCTATCCATTCCCTCGTAATTTTTGGCTGGTTATTAAAGGGAAACTGGTGGAATATGATGAACCTTCAAAGCTAATGGACGCCGACTCTTCATTCTCTAAGCTGGTAGCTGAATATTGGTCCAGTTGCAGGAAAAGTTCCTTCACAAACATTAGCAGACAGCAACAATGAATAAGGACTTAGTGGAAAATAAAGATTATAAATAAATTGAAGTAAATTGGTCGGCATGACAGTAGTTATGAGCCTAGAATAATAAAGGCAAATATATGATTCCTTGAATTTTACTTTATTTTTTGTCTATAGACGAAGTGGCAAAGATCACTGAAACTCAAAAAATTCCCGGGTTTGAACCTGGTGAAGACATTCAGCTCAACAACCTCGGCATTGTGAGTTGAGTTAGGTCTTACAGACGTAAATTTTTATATATGTACATATTTCAATTGACTTGCTCTCTCTAATCTGTACACAATAAATCTATTAAACCTGCAAATTAAATCGGTAGTAATTTCTTGCATAAGATAATTGTCCACAACCTAATCTTTTGTTAATAGACTTTCAGTTTTTAGGTTATAACAATATTCAAATAGTCACGAACAATATTATTGTTGAGTATGCCTCATAGTTACCGATAAGTGGACAAAAGTTAATCGATGGAAGCCAGAGTAATGACTTTAATGACGGTGATGTTGTAATGTTGTAATCTAGACGTAGTATTTGAATACAAATTGTACACCATATACCCTAAGCTTGATTTTTCTACACAGTACTTAGCTGTTAAAATAAATAATCTAGATAGACGTTACATTTTCCATCATGGACAAGAAAGAAAACCACCTAGATAGTAAACTAAGAGTTTATGGTCTAAGTGAGAGCTTTAGGCAAGGATTCAAGCACAGGTATAGATAGAGTTTGAAACTTGCAATCAGATGAAATATATTGAACATGTTCCTCCATCATAATTTTTGTTAATCAACTTCATCAAAATTTGTTCAAGCTCTTCTCCATCACACCAGCCATGAATTTCAGCCTTAATAAGTGAAGGCTCTTTGCATATCAAGTCCCATACCGGAAAGTTCCTCCTTGGCATAACAAAGTCTCTTTGTTTAAGTCTCAAACTAGGGCAATAGTCTCCAATACCATCACCAAGGTAGATAAATCTCTTGTTATCCACTTCAGAAATTGAATTTTGAATTCTATTTATGATTAAACCCTGAAATAATGATTAAAAGAAGTTAAGTATATATTCTATATCATGAATTTTAAAATAAAGACAAATAAAGATTTACTTCTTTTATGGTTCGAAATAACCTAGCATCGAAACTCACATACTAAATGTTGAGAAGTGAGAAATTGCAAGTTCAAACTTGCGCCCTAACATATTAAATGTCTCTGCAACTACCATCTGAGTTGTACTTACAAAACAGATATATGAGTTAAGATTACTTTTTTATTGATTTAAATTTAAACTAATGGTGATCTTACATCAACATTATTTTTTTTTATTTGCATAAAATCGAGTGGCCTAGAATAAAAGAAAAAAAAATTAAATAAATAAATAAAAGACAAAAAAAAAACATGAAAAGAGAGCATATTTGGAGGGAAAGGAGAGCAACCATGTGAAGCCTTGTTGAAGTTATGGTAAGATGATGATAGTCTACCTTGTTCATTAACGTAACATGAATTAGTGTTAATCTCATAGAAGCATTCACTTATTCTCAAATGCTTCAAAATAGTTTCAATGTAAAACATATTGGCATCGCTCACAATCCTCAAATCACACCCTAAAGCTGGTGTGAAAGTCCAAATATTGATTAAATCTTATTTCTTTATTTTTAAATTTCAACTGGTGTCAAGATGAGACTAATGTATATGCCCTTATTTTCTATTACGTTTAATTATATGCTTATTTAATTGTATTTGGTTATACGTTTTTTTTGCAAAATATCACAATCAAATAAAAAGTTTACTTGTATTATTTCCATTGTAGTGAAATTGTTCTTACTATAATATGATTCAACATACTTTTTTAATTACACATTTAAATAATATTATACAGAAGATAATGTTGCAATTTGAATAGTTTAAATAAAATGTATGATTGAAAGATAAAAAAATCAACTCAAAATTATGTATATTTTTTTTTTGTTACACTCAAAATTATGTATATGCATGTATGTATAAATATTATTAAAGTATCACATAAAGAATAAAAAAAATGTAAGGTTATATCTTCATTGTATAATTTATCAAGTCTTTACTCACCAAGATATATCGTAAAAGACAAACTCAAAATTGAGTGAATTTTTTTTCCAAAATTTAATTAAAAATTATTAAAGTATATTTTCAGATTTAGGAATTGAGGCAATCAAAATCCTAAATCAATACTAGAATCTAGTGTGATAAAAATTGCATTTAAATTGAAATAAATAAAATTAAGAATTAACATTACTACACCAAGATAAATCCACGTAGGAACAAGGTAAAACGCACATTCAATACGACACCGTATGTCCCGTGTCCTCCACAATAACACTTTCTAGTTCTCTCTTTCTCACCTCCAACAACAGAATCATCATTTCAAAGCTCGTTGAGTTGAATCGGAAATGGCGCAAGCGATTCGAAACGCGAAAGTACCACCAAACTCAGTGAATCTCTCTGAAGCGCGTCAACGAGTTTTCGAATTCTTCAGAAGCGCTTGTAGATCTTTACCTACCGTCATGGAAGTTTACAATCTTTACGACGTCGCCACCGTTTCTCAGCTTCGTTCTACAATCGCCGCTGAGATCCGCAAAAATGACCATATCACCAATCCCAAGGTAACTTATTCTTCATCATTCATACTACAATAATATTCGAAATTCCATTTTCAATTTTTTTGGGAGAATTTATATTTAATTTCATGAATGTAGTGTTTCAAGCTTGAATTGTTAGATTGATTCAGAAAATGAATGGATATAGGAATGTACATGTTTTGATTTGAATTTGAATTGGAATTGGAGTTGATTGAAACCCTAGGGAATATGACTTGCTCACTCTATGAAGATTTCTTTTACATTTCACTAGCGTGCAGATGAGCACTTGTGTGTTCTCTTTTCTATTGCGCTTAATTGTGTATTATTTTTAGGGATTATATTTTACTGTTAATTAGTTATTTTTTGGATGTAAATGGAAGTAGATTGGTAAATTATTTGTAGTAAAAGACGGATTTTTAATAGAAAAAATGATGTATCAATTTTTTGCATTTGCTTTATATATAGGTATAGGTAAAGATTGCTATTCTATTAAGCAGGAGTTAAACATGTTTCTTTATACGAAGCACCAACACGTTGACACCAATAAAATTTTGAGGAAATGACATAATTCGGTGTAATCACATGTGTCGGTGTCGGACATTGACTAGGGATAAGTGTCGAACACTGGGACACACCTTTGATTAGAAGTGTCGGTGCTATAATGTTTATTTTCACCAAAGTTATATTTCTTTGGATTCAGATTTTAAGTGGAATGAATGTTTAATATAGATTGTTGGGGGTTAGGCTTGAGATTCAATTTGTGGAGTGTGGTGATAATTAAATTGGATGTCTCTGTTACTTTTGAAGTGGATATGGAAGTTGGAAACCAACTTGATTGGTTAAAATCAAGAGGAATTGTAAAAGAGGTTGGTCTGTTGAGTTCATAGAATGGGTGTTCTGGTTAGGTTTTAGTTGCTTATTGTTTAATGGGGTACACTGAACATGCTTTGCTTTGGGTGTTAAAAACATGCTGAACTGATTGCGAATTTTTGTGTTGGTTATTTAGTGTATGTTTGGATGAGTGTTTGCCAAACGTGATTACAGATAAACTTGATTTTGTAAACTTGAATTAGAGTGATTTCGTCTATGGGTGGATGTTATTCTAAAATCAGATTTGGTGTAAAACGTGTACTTTTTTGAACGTAACTCAAAACCTACTCTTCTTTTTTTATCACTTCTAGTAAAATAGGGGTTTGGAGGCAAGGTATTTTAGTATTGGAATTATTAAGTCTCTCTCTTCGACTAATGAAAGTTATCCTGGTCTCTCATGTATTATGCTTTTTCCCTTTTAACTCTCTTTGCAAATACCTTAAAGAGTGACACAATAGTTACCAGAATTATTGACAATTGTTAAGCTGTATACCATCCTAATAGCTCAACATATATGTTAATAGAGCTCTTGTGACGACAACAAGCCATTTTTCAGAAGAACAATAATATGAAAAACAATTTTCTCTCAATTTGATCTGATTCTATTATGGTATGAGAATTAGGGATTCGATCCTAGGATATGGTCATTCTTCTTCCCTTCTCCTCAACCGTCTTAACTGTCTCAACTGATGGATCCTCAATCGGATAACGATGTTCTTCCTCCACAGGAGAATGTTCTGCAACCGCAAGCTCCGTTTTCTCTGAGCATAACATTCTCGCACAAGACCGCTGAAAATTTAGATGCTCAAAAATATCTTCTGTGGCACCAACAAGTTGAACCTGTTATTCACAATCATGTCTTCATCACTCCCTTCGGAATCCAAAGATTCCTATGAAATTTCCAATTGTCTAAAATGGAGTCTGTGGTGGTGGAACTTCAACGAAAGGTGGAAGCACAAAGTTCTCTGGTTGAGGGTCTATGAGTTGCAGAAGTAGAAGAGTAGTACCCTAGAAATATTAACCATGTGGTTCTTCGACAACTTAATAGGATCATACCAAATTGAGAGAAAACTCTTTCTCATATCATATAATCTGAAACATGAATTCTTGATACAAGAGCTTTATTAACCTATATATAGAGCTATCGGGACAGCGTAAAGTTGTCAATAATTCTAGCTACAGCTGTCACTATGTAAGGTAGTTACACTTACAAAGACAGTTACATGAAAAATATCTGATACAAGAGGGACTAGGATAACTAACAGTAGTCCAAGAGAAAGACTCTAATATTCGCTCATTGAATTTGTTTCTGGACAGTTTGATTGTACTATACTAGTATACTTCTTTCAGACACAATGTTAGCTAGTATTTACAAACCTCTGGCTCTAATATTTTGTTTACTGGCAATGATTATTCTTAATAGACATAGTGATGTATTAAACATTGGGAAAATGCAGACAGTTATCTAGTGGATAGTGAAGATTATATATGATTTGAGTAGAAGTTGTTTTTCACTAATAGTTGCAAAAATGTCCTATTCTTTTCACTTCATTTACTATTTTCAAGTATTTATACAAAAAATGGTAATATTATGAAGTTATCTTCACTAATTCTTATAAAAATCCTCAAAAGCAGGCAGTAAAATGAAACCAACATGACACATTTATAATTATTTTCGAAAACAAACGAGTTTTCCAAATTAAACAGGCCATAAGCTTATTGAAATCTGCTTTCTAGTAATTTGACTATTTTCTGTATAGTGTATTCCAATTCACAATTTGGTATGTTGGATTTCTCAGTCTTTGGATAATTTAGTGGCATAATTTCCAAATCGATAAAGGTTATAAACTGTATGGTATGATAGGACTTGCAACATTTCAATGTGATGTCTTTTGTTAAACTGTGGAGATTATGGTTTTAAATTTGGTCATTTCATGATGAGAAGATATGGAAAAAGTAACCTGTGTAAGTGTTTGCTAATCTTTAATTTCAATACGGGTTCAAGTTTCATGCATTGATGGGCAGAACATTGGGTGGGTGTTTGTGATTGGCATTTGGCAACCTGTGGATAAGTTGTTTCAATCATGCTAGGTGTATGCAAAACCTTTGTCATTGTGCATCACGATGAAGTGTTGGAATATCATCATTTAACTTTGCTTCTTCTTTTGTGCTATGTTTGTGTTGCTTGTACAATTTGAAATTATTGTATTTTGTAAGTAATCCAATTTTTCGTAAGTTAATGTCTAGTGTTGTTGTCCAAGGGTTTACTTGAATTGTTGTTTGATTCTTTCCTTAAATACCTGATGGTATTTCCATGCAAAAGAATCCATACATCTACTTGCACGTGTAGTATTTATTCAGATATAAATAAGCATGTCAAGGATTTGATGCATCGAGACTAGTAAACTGATGTATTAATATGATTTTCTATGGTAAAGTAAGAAAATTTTGGCCATGAAAGGTTTTACCAGTCACTAATATTTTTGGACGTTCAGGTCATTGATATGCTGCTTTTCAAGGGGTTAGAAGAGCTAAAGAATGTTGTGAACCATTCAAAGCAGAGGCACCATATCGTTGGTCAGTACGTAGTCGGCCGTCGTGGACTAGAGCAGCAAGAGTTGGCCTCGAAAGAGCAGGGCATCTCTAATTTTCTGAAGAATTTCTACAACACCAATTACTCTTGAAGTTTGATCATGAGCTGTGTTCTCGGTTTCCTCAAATAAAGAATTATCCTAATTGTTATGTATGTCAATACAGGATGAAGTTAATATTGTTGGTTTCAGATCAAACTGTTACTTTTATTATTCCTGGCTTAATTTGAGAAAGTGATGTTTTGCTTATTCTTGTGGACAATTGCATACTGCTGAAAAAGAATTTCGCATTTTGAATGAAGCCATAAAGTCTTTTCAGTATGCAGGTATTGATTCATTTTAGATCTTTAATTTGCATTTCCCTGTAAGTTTTGCCTTAGTTTAGTTAGATCGATGACTGATGTGACCTTGGATTTTAGCGGTGGATTCTCTTTGTATTACAAACAATTTTCACTTTCCTCAACCGCCTGCCACCCACAATGGCAAAGCCCCTTAGAGTCTCTCATCGTTATGTTTCCACTTGTCTAGACCCTGCTGAAATTATGAGAGCTCTTCCATACCGTCAATCATGTGTCTTGTCAAAACCAACCTTGTAGCCACCTCTCACGGCTACAGAATATGCCATGTTAAGCCTCTCACCACGAAGTATAGCAGCAGCCATCCTCCTTCCAACGAAAAGTAGTGTTCTACTCTTGAAGGACATTGAATGACTAAAAGATAATACTCCTGTATAAAATGCAAAAGTAGACTTTCTCATGTGTATGGCTTGGTATCCCACCGTTGCCTTATTTGTGCGATATTCTTTATTGAAAAAAAGGTATGTACGCTGTGAAAAAACTCTTAAAATTATAAGAAATTTTTCAATATACCTATTTATAAAGAAAGGGTCATGATCCCCGTTGCATATTATATGCAGTGGTCGGGGTTCGAACTCCGGACACCCCACAAAAAAAAAAAGGGGGTCATGGTATGGTAACTTTTAAAATCGATCACATATAATCATTAACCTGCAAATTACATTTTGAGAAATGATATTTGTACAACCACTTTGTGACAACTTGTAGACAACTTTCTCTCTCATACTCATTATATTTTTACTCCCTCTCTTCCTTTTTCTCACTCCATTGTTTTTAACCGATGAAAAAAAGAGAAAAGGAAGGTTGTCAAATAGGTTGTACCAAATGGTTGTTCAAATATCATTACTCTTACATTTTTTTAATTTTAGTTTTACTCAAATTTCAAAACTACAGTATACACCTATTCATTTACTACCTCCGTTCCTTTTTAATTGTCACTTTTTCACATCTTACACAAACCAAGACAATCAATAAATGTTATTACTTTTGATACAATTGTTTTTGCTTTTACTATAATGACTTTATTAATTTAATATTTCATTTCATATGTTTCTCTCTCCGCAATAAATATATAAGGATAATATTGGCAAAACGATATTTAATGTTGTATTGAACTTTGAAAGTGACAATTAAATAGAAACAAAAAATTTCTCTAAAAGTGACAGTAAAAAAGGAACAGATGGAGTAATAAATGATGTAAAATATAAATTTTTGCTTATAATATTAACCGGATGATGCAGTAGTATATCGACCAATCTAAAATTTATTGGAAACAGAGCAACTTTATATTCTTGGCACGGGTGTTGCACTTTTCAAAATGTACGCATGATAATAATTATCATCATTTTCCAATGTTAATTAGAAACTAGTACTGTTAAGTGTTAACTTTTCACTCTCAAAAGGTTTGGATTTTTCACTTTATAAAAGGTTACGTCACCGGTATAAAACTACAATCTCACTGAGCTTGCACTATGGCGGTGTCTTCTGTTCAGCCAAATTGGCTTGAACTTCCAAGAGATGTGACTGCAAACATTCTCCAGAGGCTTGGTGCCATTGAAATATTGGCTAGTGCATGTCAAGTGTGCCCCCTTTGGTGGAATATTTGCAAGGATCCTCACATGTGGCACACCGTTCACATTACCAACTTTCGTTATTCGCCTTGTTCACGCTACAATTATGGGGACAATTTGACTAAGATTTGTCGCAATGCAGTTGCGCGAAGTTGTGGTCAGCTAGAAGACATTGCTATCGACTATATTGGAACTGATGATCTCCTTGGATACATAGCTGATTGGTAAATAAATTCATAATCTTTTTTCATGCTTTCATGTGTTACATTTTTAAAATATCTTATTTCTTTTGTAAAAATCAATTGATATTTTTATTCAAATTATACAGTGCTGGTCACCTACGACGCATGCAACTTTCGTGTTGTCGAGGACTCTCACATGAAGGATTTAATGAAACTTTAAGGAAACTTCCACTATTAGAGGAACTTGAGATTTCACAAAACAAACAATTATCTAATGATTCACTTGAAATTGTTGGCCAATGTTGTCCTCTTTTGAAATCACTGAAATATAGCAGGCATCCTCTAGACGACATTGAAATGAATGATGTGGCTTTTGCTATTGCGAAAACAATGCCTGGATTACATCATCTTAAAATTTCTGGAGACGAGCTTTCTAATGATGGTGTTCTTGCTGTTCTTGATGGGTGTCCTCTTCTAGAAACACTTGACCTGAAAGATTGTAAGTATGTGTCTATGAGACTAAGTGTGTGGAGACGTAGCCGTGAACAAATTAAAGATTTTGGACTTCCATCACAAGATTACTATTCTTCCGTCCGAATATGATTCTGATTTGGAATGTCGAAGTGAAAATTTGAATTGATCTTGTTATGAGGACTGTTTGTTTTGATCTTTAGTGACGATTATTTTGAAACAAGCCGTTGATTATCGGTTTCTTGGCACGGGTCCATCTCTAAGTATTCTAGTTAAAATTGGCTCATGATCCTTCAAAAGATCAAAATGTTTTAATGGAGTTTTGTTGATTTTGTTTCATTCCCTAGCTAAATGTTTACTTTTTTAGTAGTGAGACTTAGAATCTTGTACTCATGTGTGGTTTGCATGCTTCATTACTCAAATATTGGAACTGGATTATCTATCCTCTTATTGTTTTTTGACATTCTTTGGTACTTGATCTAGTTTAATTGGCTGATAAGTATTTACAAGTCTTATAATACCTAACAATACCTAACATTCCCTCCCTAAATGATAGCACACATCTATGTGCTTACTTACTTCTTCCATGGAAAACTGAATTATTAGAGATCTTTATAGTTGGAGTGTTGTCACAAAAGATGGTGATGCAGCCATCTTGCATGTGACCAAGTTCTTCAAGTTCTTATTCATCCAGATGGCCTAACTAGCAGTGCTACAAACTCTGCTTCTATTGTTGAAAGAGACACAATTGGTTGTTTTGAGTAAATCAACATTTTAATCTTTGAAAATGTTAAGTTTGGCAATTCAGCTTTTAAATAGCAACTTATTCTAATAAGTTTAAGAAAATCAACCGAAGTAGTCTTAGTTAAATTTAACAATATAATTTTGAAAAGTTGTATGTTTTGTCTTCATATTTGAAAGAGACTATTTAAGTCAACATGTTATTGAGTTTGATAGATATTTTCTAAAGAACAAGCTTTGAGAAGAGACTAAATCGCCCAACATCTATTTTAAGATACTAGTAAATTAATTTCACAAATTCAAAGAATTAATTAACCATCTCTTACAATATTGAAAACAGAGGTAGTCATGCAGCTTGTAATTATTCCTAGTCACGATTCACAAACCAAAAAGATAACTTCTTTTCACAAAAAGCACAAAATCGGTGTCACTTTCGAATGTGTAAGTTTGAACTTATATTGAGAGGCCGGAAAGTTTTTCCGCTAAATATCACCCAAACTACCTTTGTTCGAAAAATCAAAGCCATTCCATGACAATTACAATGGACAATATTATTAGTAACAAAGATAACATAAATGCTTGTTGTTTCCAATTCCATTCCTAGACTATGTGAACTCCAGGAAACACTAGTATCAGCCTTACAAGTACAACACCAAGAACACTTGCTAAGAACAAAACTTATCATGACCAAAGTATTGATGGTGATTGATATGTGATAATTAATTAATTTGACAGACTATTCACTACAATCATTAATCTCTTGGACGGGCCAACCAGAGAGAGCTGAGAGCGCGCAGCCTCGAAAAGTAATCATGGATGGCAAGGAGTGCACGAGCCGATTGTCGTGTTGTCAATATCCGGTGCATTTGTTGTAGAGTCTGCTGGCGCAGATTGTCAGCCTTGTAACAAAAACACAGAAACCGAGTATATAGTAAGATATTTTATAATAGGGTAAATAATATGACATGAAATAATGAAAACACAAGGTTTTCTTTTACAGTGAAACCACAAGTTATTCTAATAGTGTCGGTGTACATAGAACAAGAGTAAATAAACATGAGAAAACCAGGGTTGAATTAAAAGACTCGTCAATTATTCACCAAAAACCATGCCAATGTACCAAATTAATTGAACACAAATTTGAGAAAGAAAAATTTACCTGTCGAATGAAGCCCTCGAGTGTTCCAAGTTTACCCATGGCCATAGCCATTTGACCCATGTAATTGGCCACATTCCCTGAGGAACCAGATGAGGAAGGTGCACCAGTGGACAATGTCTCTGCAAGGGACTGTTGTAATGCTTCCATGCCCTGAGACAATGCATCTTCTGCTTGTTGGGAGGATTGTTGCAAGTTGGTAATACCCATCAACTGCTGCTCAGTGAGAGGTTCCAGTTGATTTACCAGAAGCTGTAACCAAATTTGTCACACTAAGTCAAGAGGTAGAGAAAAGAAACTCTAAAATGAATCTAGCCTTCAAAAAATTAAAACTCGGTTGTCATAATTATGAGACATGTATTTAACAAGTTCAAGAAAAACAAACATATGAATTAAGTATACGAAATTAAGGCTCGACAGCAGGCTTAGGGCTTTTAAAAAATAACCTTTATTATTATTTTATTTTTTACACTAAACTCCCTCCATGCCACGCCAAAGAAAGTTCTTGTTCTTAAAGTAATGTATTGATATATATTCAAAATAAGTCAAAGATTTGGGGTTCAATTTATTTCAAGGAACAGGAAAATAAGCGGAGTATTAGCATAAAAAGGAATGTGATCCATATAGAAAAGGGTCAGCATAAGCTCACCTTGAGAAGTTCAGATGACCGAAAACCACCAAGCCATAAAAAACACCTTTCAGCAGGTGTTTTCCACATGCCAGACAACAAATGGAAAACATCAGCCTTAGCTGCAACGCCTTTCAGCCTAAAAATCTCATCATAATGTGCCACTATACCATCAACAATCATGCGAAGTTCGGTATCACTTGCGTGGGAATTTACAGCTGCTCTCAGCTCATTAATTTGTCGATTCTGCTCTTCCAGCCACCTTGCATATTCTGCATCGAATTGCATTGCTCCTGAAATACAATTAAATGATTGTTATGGATAACTCATAACTGAAATAATGATATAATAACTTGCTACAACAACATAACAGAAACAATTATACTATGGTGTTTTACGCTGAAGGTGGACGCACAACTTTTTCCTTTCATCTCTCAGCTGCGAAGAAAGTGCAAGAGAAATGCCCCACATTTTAATCATTTCCTGTTGCACCCTTTCATAAATGGGGTTTTATTTGCATTGTAGACAATTTAATTTCTTTACGAAGCATTGAAGACATTTTAATCAAGTTTCACAGTTTTTTAATATCTCTGAACTAAACTACAATTTTATTTTTCACGAAAACCATTTGATGTTTTCTTGTCACTATTTCTTCTCTCTTACTCCTATACCAAACAATAATTCAAATCTACTACACTTCTCATCTTTTTCTCTCTTATACTCTCTCACACCTACTTCTCTCTTCTTACTTTCTCTCTACAACCAGACAGACCATTAGACATATTTCTATGTTCAAACCAAGGAATAAGTAAACATAGTTTAGAAACAACATACCATTTCCACTCAGTGAATGTGTTTGTTCACCCGAGCTTGATATGAAGACTCCCTACATGAAGAAACAAGAAATTCTGGTTTAAAATAGAGTACGACTACTAAGGAAACGTATAGTACAAAAATCAAAAGGAGAAAGAGAAAAAGAGAGCAGACAACTGATGCAATCTAATCGCAAGGATTAACTGAATCTAACCTGTTGCCTGGCTCGCTGAAGCTCTTGCTCTAGTTGGGTCAGCTTCAAACGACTACTTTCCAATTGTTGGACATAGGCCTATGAAAATGAATATACTGTGTCAGGTCTTGCAATTCAATGGTCAATTGAGGAATGAAAAAACAATAATTTTTGACAATGATCATCGGAGCCAAAGAAGTATACACATGTGTTTGATTCAATTACGGCGAAAATTGATTTAAATAAATTGATTTTGGTTAAATAAATTGAATGTAAAGTGATCTATGATTGGATATATTCAAATAATGGTGAGTTGAATAATAAATTTGAAGATGAAAAATATGTTTGGAGGAAAAAGCTACAAATCTCAGCTTCAAGTCAGAACTCATTCTGGAGGCAAAAGCAATTATACTTTAGAACATTCAAACATGTCAAATTAATTTTACGTATAAAGAATCACATTTGTCCCTCGAAAATAATTCAAACATGCATTAAACATTACAGGTCATATGATTCTTCAACGGCAAACACGATAAAAGAAAGTAATTAATCAATTTTCAACTCGTTTGCAGTGAGACACTAAGTGACAACCTAAGAATCCCCCCTCACGTTAGAATTATGGGCTTTCCAATTAAACTGAAGGAAGAACAAAAAGTGTAACTTTCTATTAAACAAAGTTGGCTACAAAGTTATATGGAGGAAAACCCGACTAGTTTTTTCTACAAACTTTTTTCTAATCAAATCCTGTCTTTAAATTATTATGACATGATAACAGTATTTATATGGGGAAAAAAAAGAAAATATACAAACATACAAGAATAAATAATAAAAAAAAAATTCAAGTAAAGACAATCCCTACTTTCTTTCTCAACCGGCTTTTTCTTGCCGCCTCACGATTCTGAGCGAGCCTGCGGAGAGTCTACAATAATATTGAAGAAAAAAATGTCATTATATGATAGATACTAATTGGAATTTTAGATACTATCCATGCAGTAGTTCTGTTAATATTACTAACCTTCTGATCTGATTTATCCTTTGATCTGTCACTGGAGTCGGAACCCGCAACAGCAAGGGATTGATTTCTATCGAACTGCAAATGTAGCATGCATAAAATGTTACTCAACTATATCTGCAAGCAATGCTACTCATCTTATTAAGGCTCTATTTGGATAAACAGTTCAATTAACTGCTTGAATCATAAGCGCTTATCATATAAGTGCTTTATAAGCTATAGCCCTGTTTGGGTAAACAACTTACGTAACAGCTTATAGCATAAGCGCTTATTATATAAGTGCTTATGTATAAGCTATTTCTATAATAAAAGACAAAATAGAGTCAAACTGTTTTCATAAGCTGAAAACAGTTTTAGACATGTCATAAGTTGTTATCATAAGCTCCTCTCCTGAACTGTCTCACAAATACTTATGCCAGTAGATAAACTCAAATAAGTTGATTCAAACATGATCAAGAAAATCCCAGAAAAACTTCTACTCTTGCATCATATTTGAAAATCATTTAAATTTGAAAATCATATAGTTAGATCCTTATTGAGTTCAACTTGAACTGGTTTCCAGATGTGAAAATGCAGGATAGGGATTAGAAATGTTATCATTTGAACAAGGGAGAAAAAGTATAAAGGTTGAAGAAACTTCACCCGCTGATTCTTGTCATCGGTGTCACCATCTGTCGAAATATCAGTCCTAGGACTGGCATCGGCCATGGCAAACTCTTCCTGATTTTCTGTATGAACACTTAATATGGTACCGCTACCTGGATTTGATGATTGAAGCTTTGTTAATTGCAACCTATGTGGCTCTGTTTGGTTCGTCAATGGGCTTTTATCACGTGTTGTTGGCAACTAACGAGAAAGGGAAAAAAAAATGCAATTAGACGTTCCGTAATGCTAAAACTTCAACATTTATACCGAAGCAGGAAATTCGTTAGAACAGAAGAACAAGAAAAACTCACCTTATCAAGAGAACTGGTGTGAACAGGGCCAGGAGAAATTGTTTTGCCACTTACTTTAAGTGAGTTAAAAACCGAGTTTGAATCTATAATCAGAAAAATTCATTAGCAAAGGAAAGGATGGAAAAGAGTACATGTTTGTCAACAAGAATTGATAAAAGGATCGACAATGATATCTAGGTGCAAGTGTACATTCCAGTGATGTTGAATAGCGGGATATCAGCGCTATAGTGCTTTAGCATATTGAAATTTGAACAAATCTTTATTGTTACACAATACGCTATTAAGTACAAAGTGTTGTCAAATGGAAACTATAGTAGTGCTAAAGCACTGTCGCATAGCAAAATTTGTACATTTGTGAATGTGTGTTTGTGTGTTTGATTTTCTGTTTTCTTAACATTATCTTTGCCAAGTAATCAACAAGTAGTTGTGCACAAACAGATTGTAAACAATAACCATTGTATAGTTCCAGTTTTATGAAAAAAAATGATAATTAAACATTGTTTAGACGAGTAAAAAAAAGGGAAAAAGTTTTATGAGATTATTGGTGCACCAAGACACAAGATAAGACACCATACTGACTATATTGCTTTGTTGCATGTAAACTTTGCCAAGTCGGATTACAAGAAGACTTACTTCCACTCAGAGCAGCAGCATCCTCTAAGCGATATGGTTGACCAAATGCTCCAAAGTCAGAAACATGAAAATTATCAATTGTGTTCCCATCTGTATAGCTGAAATCCATATTTTGTCAGAATTAGGATACCAAATCATACATTTCATTTTAGAGAAAAAAATGGATAAAAACAGCAGTAATATACTTTGTAATCATATTAATTATTTAAAATCCCCAAAGAAAACACGTCAAGCACCCACTGAAGACGTACACCGTGAACCATGCCAAATTTCGATCAACAAATCTAATTCCTAGTGGTAACAAAACTTTTTACTGTCATACAACTAGCTGCATAAGCATTACACATTTCGGATGCTCTCCAAGACTAGAGCCCAATTATATCATATATTCTGATCCATATACTACTCAAAATAAAACATTTTCCTTGTATGTTAAATAGCTTTACTAAAGGCACTTATTTCAACTATTTTAACCGCACGTTACATAATATACTATGAAAAACTTTCTCAAAACTACATATACAATCTCCACATGATAAGGTTTAACCTAGAATGAGAAATTCAAGTGTAAAGCCACGCTCTAACCACCCAAGGAAGATATTCACGGTGAGTCATAACATAGTATACAGTACTTTAGTCTATCAAGATGTAAAGCACTTAAAATAAAATTGTAAATGAAACAATAATTGTCATAGTCCAGTTGGCCCATATAAGGCAGAGCGGTTTTGCATAGACGGCTTAATGAAGCTCTTTTAGCATAAATGCTTACCATGTAAGTGCTTGTGTGTAAGTTATTTTACCTAAAGACATAAGAAAGTTAAATTGTTTTCATATAAGATATAAGTCGTTTTCATAAGCTATCCTAAAGATTTATGCAAAAAAAGCTGAAAACAGCTTACAGACACGTCATAAACTCTCTCAAACGGTCTCGCAAGTGCTTATGCCAGTAAATAAGTTCAAATAAGTCAATCCAAACAAGCCCTAAATCTAAATTTAGGGCAACTGTGCTACATATGTAAGTGCCCTAAATCTACATTTCAGCACCACTAGTTTATATAGTTTTATTCATGTAAACTACAACGAAAGTTCAAAATCCTTCACTGTCCATTCTTCATTCAAAGCAATTTAAACCAAAGCAACAATGAAAATCAAAATATCACATATCTTCATTCCAAATGTATCATAAAAGGACTAAGATTTACAACAAAAATTGAGCCAAAAAAAAACCTCACAATCTAAAAATTGAAATCCTAAACTAAGAAGAAATATACCATGCATCGTCAGAATTGAAGCTCGGCATCCCTCTTTCTGCTCCCTTCTCATCTTCAACACCAACTCTGATTCTACTTCCCATGCAACACTCCCACCATCACATCATCATATTCCACTGCTTCTCAACAAAATATAAAACTCCAAACACCCTAACCAAAAAAAACAAAAACAACAAATTCAACAGCAAAATTTCAGCTACAGGTAAACTAGAACAACCAAACCAACAACCTCATAAATCTCAACAAATCAAAACATAGTACAAACAAATCATAACCAAAACATAAATTTCAATTAACCTTAAAAACCATGAAGTGAATTCCAATCACAGAAAAACAAATAACCAAAACATAGTACAAAACAAATCATAGCCAAAACATAAATTTCAACCTGAAAAAAAAACTGAATTCCAATCACAAGAACACAGAGGCAGAAAAACAAATCAAAACCCTTTTGTTGTAACACATATATCTATCATAAAGGCACAAACTTTGGCAAAACCATGTGTACCCACAAACCAAACACACGCAAAACAAGAACACACTCAACCAAATAAGTGCTCAAAAGTCAAAGTAACACACTTTGACATGAAAAAGACCAATTTGACACCAACTCAGTTAGACCCAGATGCAAAAATAAATAAAAAATTCAAAAGACAACAAAAAAAACACCAAACCCAACATCATCAACAAGATCAAAAATTCAAAAATCACCTGTTATAATACTAAGTTGAACTAAAATTCACCATGAACATGATGGTTTTTATTTACTCATCATGCACCATAAAATAAAATAATAAATTATTATTGTAGTAAATTATTGTAGATAAAAAAGAACCAAACCCACCTTGAATTTTTTTTGATGACGATGAGTGATGATGTTAATGTATTAATGAATTTATGAATTAAGTAAAGGAATGAGGAAAAAGATAGACAGAGGAGAGAGAAAGGAGAGAGACTTGTATGGATGATTCCAATCTCTAGATGTCTTCTTGTGTTGAAATCCTCCACTTTCCAATGACTAATGATTTTTTTATTACTTTTATTTTTTTATTTCTTCACCATTTTTCATATTTTTCATTAAAAAATAATTTTTACTTCTATATCATCTCATGTTGACTAAGTAGACGTTGTTGAAGTTCTTGGATTTCGGTTAGCAATTCATGATATATTTGCTATGGCGTTGCATTTGACGGGATTGCGCGGAAAACCGCCAACGACAACTATGTTTTTTCAGTTGTTCTTTTTTCACGGCCATTACTCATTAAGAAATCGAAGGTGATTTTCTTAATGTGGTAGCGTTTTAAAGTCGTTTATTGAATATAATTCTTACTTTGATTGGTTGTTATTTTCTTCGTTTTTAGTTTCTCGTGGAAGAGCTAGTATCGTTGTTGCTTGTTTTCTAGCTAAGTAAGTTTGTTTAAGTTTCAGTTGATTTTGTTTGCATCGAGGAAATTCCTTTGACAAAACTTTGTGGCTCTATAATTATTTTCTCTCATTTATCATCTCAAATTAACTAGTAAGGTATTGTCGAAGCTCTTAGATTTTGGTTAGCAATTCAATCAGCTCATGATAGGGTTTTCACGATATTGTGGTGGATGGTGATTCTCTTAATATGGTAATGTTTTGACGTTGTCTGTTGAACGTTGTTGTTCATTCTTTAGCTAAGTTTGCTTTAAATTCAATTGATTTTGTTAATCGAGGATATTTCTCCTTGTATTGTTTCTGTTATCGCAATCGATTTGGTTTCCGTTTAAATGAAACCACGGCTGCCATAGATTAAGTTAAGATGTTAGCTTTCGGTAAGCAATTCAATTTGCTCGAGATATTGATTTTTCCGATACTGTGGTAGACGATGACTCTCTTAATATAGCAACACTTTGAAGTTGTTTATTGGCAATAATACTTATTTTGATTAGTTATTAATTTTCTTCACTTTTAATTTCTCGTGTTGAAAGAGTCGGTAACGTATAAGTTTTTCGTCATCCCTAATCTTACGTTGATTAGTTGGTTATTTAAGATTGTTTACACATATTAAAAAATTGTTATTTTTGGTAAAATTTATTACATATTTTTATAATATATTTATTTATGATTTTGTTTTATATACTTTTTTCTGCAATGAATAGTCAATGATATTTTTTATTTGTGAAAAAAAATCTAAGAGTATTTTTTACAAAATACTAGTACTTAATAAATGACAAATAAAAATAAAAAGGCTTTTTATAACGGACACCTAATCCAATGAGTACCGCTCACCTTGTAAAAATGATTATTTGTATTAAATTTTAATTATTTTGTCGGACGTAAAGTAATTGTTTTACCTCAAAATCAAACTCAATTTCTCTTAAATCAACTTTTAATCATTTTCTCAATCATAAAGTCATTGTTTCTTCTCAAAATCGAATTCAGGTTTCTAAACAATTTATCAATTAGTGGAGTTTATTAACCATTTAAGTTTTTTCTTAAGGATTTCACCATTTAAGTTTTTTTTATGGATTCACCATTTAAGTTAAAACATATAATTACTTTTAATCATATTTTACTGATGATATTAGCACGGATTTTTTACAACAGTTTTAATAAATAAGAGTAATAATAGAAAAGTAGTAGAAAAAAGTAATGGATATTTTTTTGACAAGAAAATAATGTAAAATCAAGAAATGTCACAAAATTGACATTTAATAAAAAATAGAAAAGTTCTTTCAAAAACAAAATAGAAAAGTATTATTTACATTTTTATTTTATAGTAATGTTTTTAGTGCTTTGACCTGTACCGCTTGTGGATTTATTTAATTACAACTTTTATAGTAAAGTTTTAGTGCTTTAACAAACTCCATATTAGTATTTTTTTTTTATATTAATGATTTCACTGTCACACTTTGTAAAATTGTGAAAAGGGAAAAATGAATAGAAAAGTATATAGAAAACTACTCTCTCCCCGATCCTATTTATAAGAGAAAGTTGGGTCAATAAAATGTGATGTATCTTGACTGAATTTTGAATCAGATGCATATGTTTTTGTTGACCAAATTTTCTCTTATAAATAAGATCGGAAGTAGTATTCTCTCTGTCCCGCAATAGATGACCAATTTGAAAATGTGTAATTTCGACCTAACTTACTTTGACTATATTTTTCTACTAATATACAAAAATAAATAATATCATATAAGATATTGTTGGATTTGTCTCGATGAATATTTTCAAAATATCAAATTTCTATAATTTTTTCAAATATATTATTCAAGATATTTAAGCTCAAAATTATGCATTGGAATGCGTAATAAAGTCAACTGTGTCAAGTATTATGGGTGTGTTTGTTTCAAGTTATATTTGTAGATTCCTGAGAATAAAATCATAAAAATGCATAAACCTATGTTTGTTACAAGTTTACTAAATTTTATTCTCAGGTATAAAATGTTCTTGGGAATAGAAAAAATTTCCCGAGGAAAAGGATGGGAATAAAGTTCTCATAGAGATAGGAATAAATTCATAAATAGTTACCTATTATAATCCCTATTTTTATGGTTCCTAGGAATATTATAAAGTTAACCAAACATATTTTTCCTAAATACCTTGGAATAAAATTCTCATCTTTATATTCCAAGAAATGTTATTCTTAAAAATAAATTTGATAAACTTAAAACAAACACATCCGAATCCGAAGTGACAGACGGAGTACTATTTAGAAGAAAATTAAAGTAAATAAATAACAATAAATGGAAACAGTTGAGAAAAGTGTAAGAATATAATACTTGTGGTTTGTGGTTTTTTGTAGTTTTTTTTTTTTATTTTGAAAAAGTTTGTTAGCAGCTGTACTGTGTCAGAGAATCAGTGATGAGAAGATACACTGACGACACAGTAACAACAACACACGATATCTATCAATTTCTTTTACAGCTAGCTAGCTTATTTTCAGTGCACGAGAGATTATAATCCTCTAGGATAACTCACAGATGCTATCGTGCACTTGCATATGAACGGCTGATATTTATTTAGGTAGAGCCTTAAAAAAATTGGTATTCTTAAAAAGAAAAAGTTATAATGGATTAAGGCCCCGTATAGATAAACAGCTTATATAGATGCTTATAGCATTAGAGCTTATAATATTATAGCTTACATCATAAGCTCTTATACTCGATAAGCTCTTTATGTTTGGACATATACACTAAAAAGTACTTACATGAATTGAAGTGTTTGGATGTGATATTACATAAGCAATTATAGATTTTTTTTAAATGTTTTAATTTAACAAAAAAAATCAGATATTCAAACCACGATTATCAAGATTTTTTGACAAAATTAATCTGTAAAAAACAATATTATAATATATTAATTATAAATATTTATTAAAAAATATTAATTATAAATATATATAATATTATCAATATTCGTATAAGACAAAATATTAATGGTGTAAATAATATATGATAATCTTTCTTTACAAAAAAAGCATAATAATATTAGTGTACAATTCCCTTAAAAAAATATTAGTGTACAGTTTGTTACCAAAAAAAACAAGTTACTTTGTTATATTCGTTTTGTTACGTAACCAAAAAAAATTTCATTTTGTTACGTGTGTGTCTCTAAAAAGATAAGTATCTAGCTATCTTTCTCCCCTCATCAAAACAAAAGATAACTAGTATAATAATTAAAATATAGGTTTGAAATAATCGAAGCAGGTCAATTATGCATAAGCAGCTTATAAAATTATGATAAGTTATTTTTACTGATTTACCCAAACACCTCTAAAAAGGCTTATGGGAGTAGATAAACTCAAAATAAGTCAATTCAAACGGGACCTAAGTCTTAAATATTCATACCGTAACACTAATATTTTTATCCTCTACGAATTGATTTATTTTTTGAATAAGTAAAGGAATTGATTTATATTTGCATCGTAACTAAAATATTTTTATGCATAATCATTTTTCAAGAATTAATTGTTAATATATAAAAAATTCAAGAAAAATTATTAAGTTAGTATATTTCTATATACAGTTCTTATGTCCGGAAATATAAAATATTAATCATGGTGCACGACCGGATGTGGGTAGGAAGAAAGTGCGGACTATCTTTTTGTGGGTTGTGGAGCCTTGGCTGCATTTGGCCTCATCTTCATCAATGGATGTGCATTTGATTGGCAAATAAGACGCTTTGAATTGACCATTTTAATTAATTTGAAAGTTTAGGAGGTGATTCTAGGAAGAGTCGGTTATTCGTTTCATTTGATTTGGTTTGCTTGTGTCTGGGTACTATGTAATGAAAGGTATTGTCGTCTTTTTCAGAAAAAGGAGATGTCTTTTTTCTTAATGATAAATATATATTTTATAAATAAAAAGGATAATTCTCCTGCAAGAGTACAATCAAATATATAAATTAGTGTACATAATTCCTCTCACAAAAAAACGAGAGCAAAAACTAAAACGCTAACAAAAAAAACAACTAAACTCCAGTTAGGAACACTCAACCACAACCGAACATTAGCAAGACTAGGAACAGAACCCTTCGGTCAACCAACCTCAAGACAAATCCACCACAAATCACTAATGGTGCCTACACAAAATGGGTTTATGATCCCACTTATCGAATGAACAAGTTTGACTAGAATGTAGAAAAAAGGAAATATATGTTCATCAACTTTTCGACAAATAAAACCTTTATCTTATCGATGGTTGAAAACAAAGAACAAATACCCGTCTTTTGATTTTCATCGGTAGTGGATAAATTTGCTACTTTGTTTTATTCATGTAACATAGCTATAGCTAGTGCTCTATTATTAGCTACTGGTTTTCTTTTTATTTTCTTGCTTGAAATATACTTAGAGGCCTAGCCTAGCAATTCGTGTGTGGGTGTGGTGCTTTTTTCGGTTTAATCGTTTTAAGTTGGCTTCTTCAAAAAAATTAACTTGGTGTACAATTACATATACAACAAAATATTAATATATTATGGTATCAACGATGATATTGTGACTTTTTTTAAGAGTTGTGACATCTTTTTAGTTATTATATGGTGCGTGTACCATCTAGTTTTATCATTACCCCTCTCTCTCTCTATCTAAATGATTTGTTTTTATATGGTGTTGAATACAATTGTCAATTATTTTTGTGGGAACGGTTGTCAATTTTTAATTGTTGAAATAACATCATTATATATCATTATAAAAGTTCTTATGTCTAGAAATTCGTCCAATAAATTTGATGGTTCACGTTGCGAAATATAACCGTCTAAAATCCCACTTGAATGAGCTGGAAGTTCGCCAACAAATATTGTGGCTCACCTGGCGAACAATGACGATCTGAATCCCCATTTCACTAACATGATAAAACCCCATTGGAGCATAAATGGTTATTCGTTCGACGAAGGACCAAGTCTTTGACCTATAAATAGAAGCTTGCGACCTCATTTATATTCATCCAATATATATATATATATATATATATATATATATATATATATATATATATAGAGAGAGAGAGAGAGAGGACAAAAACGAGGCGG
>Ga0315914_1002426_pt1 | contig 28589 bp, 27 predicted proteins | sample MpolenodulesMG_FD_203920 | JGI IMG/M metagenome (GOLD analysis project Ga0315914, IMG submission 203920) | Medicago polymorpha root nodule microbial communities from Los Angeles, California, United States - elongated nodules | ecosystem: Host-associated > Plants > Roots > Nodule | place: USA...
AAATACTACGACACTTAACTTAAACAAGACACTTTATTGGCTCCCCCCCCCACTTGGGAGAAGCATTGTCCTCAATGATTTGAAAAAGAAAAGAGAAGAGAAGAAAAGAGAAGAGAAGAGAAAGGAAGAGAAAAGCTCACAATTTGTTGAATTAAAAGAAAAATTGGCTTTTTGGCCAATATCTTCGTGCATGGTTGTGCCTCTACAGGCACAGGTCGTGCCTCCCCTCTACCATTTTGTTGCTTTTTGGGTGCTGGATTCAAGCACGGCCGTGCCAACCTTCTGGTTAACGGGCTCCAATTTTTTTTCGCTTTTTTGCAACATATTTGGACAATATACCTACAAAACAACTTAAAATAACACAAAACAAACCAAATAGAAGCAATAAAACTTGTGGGTTGCCTCCCACGAAGCGCTCTTTTATCGTCACTAGCTTGACAATCAAAAAGTTTCAGTTTCTTAATATGGGTTACACAGATCATTGTGTGCAGATAATGCTAAAGAACATTCTTTCACACGATGATCAATCTCATTAATCATACAACATGAATCAAAAATATAGGGACCCTTCATCAATTTGGCAATTTCAAACTCTACCTTCTCATCACCTACATGAAAAGCTATCTTACCATACTTAACATTAATAACAGCACCCGCAGTAGCAAGGAATGACCTTCCTATAAAGGTTGGAATTTCAGAATCCTCTTTGATGTTTACTACCACAAAATCCGCTGGGATATAAATTTTTCCCACCTTAATGGGGATATCCTCAAGAATTCCGGCCGGATAGATAATTGAACAATCGGCCAACTCCAAGGTCATCTTAGTGGGTTTCAAATAAACTATATGAATCATCTTCAAGAGGGACAAGAGCAACAAGCTAACATTATCCCCTAGATCACACATGGCTACCAGGATCTATGAGCTTTGGAGGCAATTTATTTTGTATGACAGCACTACATTCTCTTGTTAGAGCTATTGTCTCATTATCCTCTATTTTTCTTTTCTTTGATAAAGCATCTTTCAAAAATTCTGCATAAAGAGGAATCTGAGACAAAGCTTCAGTAAAAAGAACATTGATGTATATTTTTTTCAACATGTCTACAAACTTTTCAAACTACGCATTCAGGTTAGGTTTAACAAGCCTTTGTGGAAAAGGAAGTTTTGGCTTATAAGGTGTTGGGACAATTGGCTTCTCACTCTCTCCCATGGCTTTCTCACTTTGAGGCTCATCACTCTCTATCTCATGAAGGTGAGAAAAACACAAGAAAGGGGGGTTGAATTGTGTTAGCTTTTTCTTCGTTTTCTCCTACTGAAGTCACTAATCAAAAGTATATAGATTTCAGCTTCTGATGTGATAATCAGAATCTAAATGTAGCGAATAAAAACATAGAGAGAGAGGAGAAGGACACAAAGCAATTGTAGAGGTTTCTTCCATAAACCGTAAGTAGTCCTGACCCCCTTGCACTTACAAGGAGAGTTCACTAAAATGTAATATGTAATTACAACTGCTCACTGCTACAACTATCAAGAGACTTCCTATGCTCAAGCACAACTACAAGAGACTTCTATTCAAACAGAATTACACAGAAATTTGTTTGAGGTTGAACACTTGATATACAATCAGTGGTGTTCACAATTCAAATCAGATACAGACTCTTAAGACTCTAGAATGTCTAAGATTTTGAACTTTGATAAGAAGTTATAAGTGAACTTTTGATGTGAAACAATTTCAGCAGAGTTTTGGCCTTATAAAATTGTTTTATGAGTCTTGAGTGTCCAAACAGCAGGTCTTCACTCCGTTATATAGAGGTGTGAAAGATACGTTGGAAATTGCCAGCACATCAAATAGAGTCGTTTGAAACTTGATCAGATCACCAATGATCATATGCCTGATTTTGTTATTGTCCTATGAAGGATCAATTTCAAATCCATTCCAAGCCTGAAGGAACACCGTTGCAGGCACAATTGTTGTTCTTGTACTAGGAGACACAAAAACAGAGTAGTGGAGATAGTGGTTGTACACTTCGTACAAAAGTCCTTTTTCAACGCTCCCAACTGAATAAGCATCCAATGCCTTCAACTTCATTTGAAATAGCTGTTGATTTATTCTCCCAATCTTCTGCAATGACATGCGTGATTTAGCCTTCATTTGAACAACATTTTGAAGTTCTTCAGTCTTCCAGCTTCTGATGATCTTCAGCTCCTGATGATCTTCAGATGCTTCTGATGACGTCAGCTTCAGGACCACTTGTCTTCAGAACCTCTTTTCTTCAGCTGCTTCAAGCTTCCTTCTTGTTGATTCCATTGCTCTCATTTGTTCTTTCAGATACTTGAACAAATATTAGCATATCCAATTGACACTTTTAATACCTTGTTGTCATCAAAACTCAAAGGGTAATGTTAAACACATTTTGTTCCAACATCTCACTCTAAATTGTTGTGGTTTTCACAACGGGGTCTTCTAATTGTTTACCAACCCTAAGAGTAATAGCATTTATATGGGAGTTTGAGAGGAAGCAGCCACTTGTTGGGTCAGTTGAGAGATCTGAGTCTCCAACATTTTATTGTGAGTAACAATGAAGTCTACTTTAGATGTGAGTTTGACAAGAGAGTCATTCAAAAATCCAGTTTGAGTTTCAAGCTCTTGAATCTTCTTGAATTGATTCATAACATAATTTTCCATTAAAAGTTCCAAGCTGGATTTTTGAGGGACTTTTTGATTGTTTGCATAACCGGGTAGTGTTATTTGCTGTCCAAAAGGATTTTGAGGGGTTTTATTATAAATTTTTAGTTTGGCCTCATTCCTTGTTCAATTGCTCGGGACTTTCAACAACACTACCTAGTTGGCATTCAACGCCAGTATGACCTAATATTCCACAGACTTCACAAGGTGGTGAAACAGGAGCAAGTGTGACAACACTTACACTTAATTTATCAAATTTTTTAAAAAGTGTGTCCACCTTAGCAGATATATGATCAAGGGTAGAAACTTCGTACATACCTGCCTCTTTTTTAGAGGGTGGAGGAGTAATAGCAGCGACGACTCTCTCACTTGTCTACTAAAAGTGGTTTCGGGCCATGTCCTCGATCAAAGCATATGCTCCTGTGTGTATTTTATTCATCAAATATTGGCCATGATTTTCATTTCAAGAATCGTTTGATATTATGTGCATTGATTCAATGATGTTTATGGGTTTTAACATTGGAAAACATTGCGAGAAGAAGTATCGAACGACACTACATGCCCCCATACGAGTCCACAAGCCAATTGGAAAACTGGGAAGGCAGACCCAATTCGCCAATGGCGAGTTTCATCTGGGGAAATTTCGCTAATAGCAAGTTTCTTCAAGTCTGTAGTGCAGATTTTGCATTTCTGACCCAAAACTCATCCAATTCGATCCTGCAATGCACCATATACATCCAACAACATATGTAGACAGTAATAATCATAATGCATGACAATTTTAACATATAATCAACAAGAATTGGCATTGGGTGCAAAAAATTATATCATTATAAACTTAACACAAATCCATGGTTTTCTTACTAGAATTGCTCAAACCAAAGGTAGGTTAATCTATCTAAGAACTCACTTAGAAGATTCAGCAACATGCATAACTCAAAGCTTCAATTTCTATCTTCTTCCAATTCAAACCCTAACTCTTGGTCTTCTTGCTCACATGTCCCAAAAGCTTCAATGTTCCACCATTGCACTCCTTCTAATTGTTTCTTCTTCATGAAGCTCCTATGATTCTTGCTTAATCACTAAATGCATGCATTTGGAAGCTTGAGAGAAAAAGATTAGGGAAGGGGCACCACTTCTAGAGAGAAGGAGAAGAGAATCCCAATCTTGAAACCTAGAGAGAGAAACAACATGAGTTTATGAAGATTCTGGCTCCAAACACCTTTGTATACCCCATTGGTGCAATTACCAAAGCGCCCTTCGTCTTAATCGTGTTTATGCTAACACTGATGATTTAACCTGTACTTAACTGACGCTGCATCGTAAAACATTCCCCGCCATAAATGAATCTCATGAACATCTGTCCTCTGATATGTTCAATTGGTAATATTCCAGTAGCTGACGAGTGAGATATTACAAATTCAATAGTATCATCATAGGAGTTATCTAGCCTAATTTAGGAATTGGTAATCTCTTTCAACTCATACAAATAGACAGACAACACTAGGGTAACATATAATTTGGTGACATTGGTGATGTTAACTAACCACAATGTCACAAGTGACTTTCTTATCTCTCTTTTACAAGGACTTTTTGGTTTTGTACACTTGTGACATTGTGGTTGGTCAACATCATCAATGTCATCAAATAATATGTCATCCAAGCGCTAACCCATCCAAACATAGAGTAAATGTCACTTTTCTATTACTTTTTATGAAATGGTGTAGGTGAGTAATAGAGTAAATGTCACTTTCTAGTCTAATAGAAGATGAATTAGGATTTGTTGTTGTAGTGAAATAACACGGTTTCACATGGTTTTCAATAATAGCCATTAAGTTTTATCGGATGCTACTATTACACTTTTGTCAAACTCATCCAATGGTTGGGATAACAACTGTGTTGTTTTTTACAACACTGAATCCATATTAAATAGAAGATACTATTTGTTGAAGAAATATTTTACTGTGCATTTCCACGGTAGGTATCTATATTCTACAAATCATGTGATCCTTTTTTATAAGAAAAGAAACTCTTCACTACTTAAATGAAAATAAAAAATCAATTAAATGTTTTTATATGAACTTGAAATTTATGTGAGTTTTTCAAAAATTCTCAGTTTTGGCAATTTCATTTTAAGCAAATCAACCTTGTAAGTTCGTGTGTTTTTGGTCTTTGTTCTTGTATCTTTTTTTGTTCTAAAACAAATACCGTAAGTTATAAACATTTTGGTCTTTGCCACCATCATTTGTTACAAAAACATGTGATGTGGCGGCATGTAACACGACATACACATAAAATAAGGGGTGTAGGAACGAAAGAAAGAAGTGTTTAGGCCCATTAAGTTGGGCTGGGCTGGGCTGGGCTTATATATGGAAAAGTGATTCTTGACGAAGGAGAGGATATACATCAGAAAGAAAGAAAGAAGGGAATAGAAGAAGAGAAAGAGAGAGAGATGGCGTTGCATTGGGTGGAAGCTGTGTTACCATTGGGAATAATTGCTGGAATGCTCTGTGTTATGGGTAACGCTCAGTATTACATCCACAGAGCTGCTCACGGACGAGTATGTATTCTTCTTCATTCAATTCAATTTATCTGTTCTGTGTTTTTAAAATTAAAATTGAATTGAATTGAATTGGATCTGTTTTTGTGGTCAGCCTAAGCACATCGGCAATGATTTGTGGGACGTTGCCATGGAACGTAGGGACAAGAAGCTCGTCGATCAAGCTTCTTCTTCCAATTAACAAACAGGTACCCTATTATCAATGGATCTGATTGCCAACTCTATAGCGGATTTTAATCACACTCTCGTTTCCATTACTTTTTGTTAAGCTTAGAGATGCAATTGCAATTTTGGTGATTGTCAAATTATAGTGAAGTTAGGGAGAGGGAGACTTCCAAAATGTTAATGTTTAGGCATAGTGCCTTATTTGCATTTATATGAGAAACTATTAATCTGAAAACTAACTCACAGCCATTGCAAAAATGACGGACCATTCCATAAGTGCTTCTTCAGAAGTTTATCTATTCCATCCAAACTAATTTTATTTAAATCACTCACTTACACGTGTCCATTTGTTTTTGTGCTGAGATTTAACTTCTTATTAGAGAAATCAAGAATCAATGTATAGACCACCTAACCTGGGAGGCTCTAACTATCTCAAAATCTTAAACTATTTGGTGAAGACACACAAATGTCTTTTATATTATATTACACATCCAACATAGAGAAGGTAATTTCGTTTGAATATGTGCAATATCTGCAATGATTTGGGGTATATAGCTAGTATATATCTAATATACAAAATTTAATTATAATTTCTCGCCATTATCGGGTCTATCATATAGTGGTCTTAACAACTTCTTTAGGATGCTAATGATTATTCAGAGGGTTTTCTTCGTTGGATATTCTGAATCATAGGGATTGGCAGGATAATTCTCCTTGATATCCTTCTTTTGGTTAGTGGTTTTATTAGGAGGATATCATTTTCTTCTTCTATATTTTGCATCTCTTTATCAAATATCCTTTATTGAGAGAAAAAAGAAAGAATTTGCAATTTTGACGACTACAAGGACAATATTAGGATATTTTCTTCATGTTCATTGAAGCATATATCTGTGAGCTTTTTTTTGCAGTTGCGCTCCAGATTTGATTTTCTTTATGTATGAAATTATCAAGGTCAATCAATCAGATCGTAATTTATATGTTTCCAAATGTAGGTTGTTTTATCTGCGTGCGTGAAGGAATAAATTGCTTATATGATGCTCTCCAGCTGTTCCATGGAAGCAGAGTAGATTGCTACAATTAAATTTCCATGTGTTTTCTTGTATGAAATTTGCCATAAGCGTTATAATATACATATGCTCTAATCAATTGTTTTCTTTTAGTTGAACATGGTGAAATAGATTTGCGATCTCTTTGTGATACTTTATAATCTTTGTTACTTTTTTAAATCTTTGAGCAATTTTGTGCTTTGACATAAATCTTGGTATTTATGGGTTGATGATTAAGTATAGAAAGCAGCCTGTAATCCCAATCCTTGCTTTTATTTTAAATGAATCCCCATCCACACCTTCACTAAGCACAAAAGAGGACAACATGGCAATCGATAATTTATGTAAGTTGGGTGTCATAGATATTGGAAGTTTGAACGGGAGATAGGAATGATATTATGAAACGTATACATGAAGAGTAGGTTTGTGTTTTTGTAAGGGGTTATGAGGGAATAAGCTTTCATTGTAGTGATTTGATCTAGTTAAGTTACTCTGTTTGCATGATCCGCCAGGGGTGTTAGTGTCACCTGAAATCTTGGGGCATCAATGCATCCTTTAATCATGTATGATTTTAGTTGACATGTCGAACTTATGCATGGATATTAAAATTGCTGGGATAATAGTTCAGTACATTTAACTGGTCCTTTACGATTAGTTTGCAAAATCCATGCCAAGACATTCTGTGCAGAAAAGCAGCAATGTAGCTTGATTTTATGCCGACTCTTGTTGTATTGATTTCTTGATTAATATATGGGGACAGATTGAAGTTATTCAATATACGGTACTTAAGTTTTATTGTAAAGGAAAAGCCCTCAAACATTAATACAATATCGTGCCACACAGGTGGACACAATTATAATTACTTTAGGGGAAATGCTAACGAGTCAACGTATTCACAGAACAATACTGCTGGTGCTTGGAAACGTACATACTGTATCTTAATAATTGTTGCAAGTTTAAAGAACCAAGGTTAATGAGGTGCCATCACTCAGCAATAGATTAGGAGCACTTTGTCCAGCAATGCTCGAACACTGCTTTATCTAATTCAGTCATAGGCCATTTGCTATCTTCACGCAGACTCAATTTTTAAGCTTCCACTTCTCTTTTTGTGATCATATATTTAGCAAGACAATGCCAACATTAAGGCAGTGCACGAATCCAATGATTAGCAAGACAGTGCCAACATAAGATCGAGAATTATACTTGAGATGTTTGCTATGTATTAGCTTTGTAACCTCAATGCATTGTGTTTGGATGGATCTCGTCAAGAATAGACGCAAAAGAGTCATTAGTATCACTTTAATTAATCAGAATTTCTTCTTTCCGTTTTCTTTTAAAAATTGTTGAGACATGATAATTAACAGAGTATATCTCTAATGAACAACTTTTTCTTCAAGATATATTTCTTGATTAAGATTTTTACATTGTTTTTTAAGTTTTAGTTTATTTTCTTGTTTTATCCTATTAGTTTAATGATTTATTTGGTCTTACCTACACTAAATTTAGCGTCAACCATTTTAGTTTTGATGATAGCGTGATCCTAACCACCCTAAGAATTATTTAGACTTAAGCAATTCTAGGGACGAATATTTAAAAAATTACGGCGCCAAAATCTTGAAATCTAAACTGAAGTACAAATTTCTGAATTAGATAAAATTAGAGGGTCAAAAATAAAAGTAAGCCATATAATAAAGAAGAATTTGTCAATTGTACCAAAGAAAAAAGAAGAATTCTTGAATTAATTAACAAGTATATATAGTTGGGAACAAAACACTAATGACTTTTTGGTTGAAGAAAACACTATGAATTAATGTATATTTCACAATGAATGCATGCATTGATTATGTATGTAATAATTTGAGGATGAGGAATACTGTAATTAAAAAATCCGTCTAATTACGCTATGCTATATTAATGAAAAGGATGGATCATTTTGCATGTTGATCCGTAGGAAAAGCTCCACCTTGTGATTATGCATTCTGATCATGTTGTTGTCGTTGGGATACAGAAAATATTGATTTTGATTGCATCTGTTGAGTTGATAATTGGGAGCGTGGGGACAACATTAGAGGAATAATATTCCCATTTTGAGTTGTATCAATGGGTCCATAAAGATCAAGATCAGTGTCTTCTTCCATGCTTTCGTCAAAATGCATCACATCCTGCATTGTTAGCTGATGGTATTCTACAATTTCCCGTAGAAAACGATTTTCACGAGAATATACTTCATTCTCACTTGCCAATCGAGCTTTCTCGGCAAGAAGTGTCTCCAACTGAAGCCGGATCTAGACATTCATTCATTCAGTACATATATATTATTAACGTAACAATAAATAAATTGATGATGATACATTGATATGATACATACCAGATCATCATCTGCACGGTTTTGTCCCTTCTCACGCCCTTCCTTGTCACGAAGTAATTTATTTTCTTCTTCTAGTTGAGCACACCGTGCTTTAGCGAAAGCTAAATCTGCTTTCACCGTCTTAAGCTCTCGCAAAAGTAACTTTGCTTTTGCAGCAGTTGCCATTGCCACCTGTTTGTTACAAACAGATAGAGAATTCCATCATTTCTATATATGATCAATGCATGACCTGACTGCCAAACCAAAAAAAAGTTAGTTGGCACCTTACGTCGCGAGATGCCTTTAGTTGGGTTTCGTGGATAGACGAATGAGAATTCGTGGATTGTTGTTGCCATGGATTCCAAATTAATTGATTTGAATCTTCACATACTTTTAGCTTACTCTCTCCAATTGTTCGACCATCCTGAAGAATTAATTAATTAAGACAACATGCATGGAATTGGTACGTAGCATTGATTTGAACACATACAAATATACCTGAGTTCGGGCACCTGGCGGGATATTAAAAGAGTATGATCTGAGTTTTTGAGTGTCATGATCATGATCGTCCTCCAAAATTTCTTTAGCTTTCTGTGCGAGGACTCCCCAGAAACCCGACTTGGAAGCATCCCCGTAAGAATCAAAGCTCTGCATGCGATGGTATGTTATGTTATGTTATGTTATGTTATGTTATGGTACAATTAATTAGAGAGAATATATAATCAACCTTGGATCTGTGATGATTATCATGTTGAAGAGATGAATTAGAAGAATTGAGTAAGGCAAAGGAATGAGAGGGATGACGACGAGAAGCAGAGGCTTTGATGGCCTGAGCAGCAAGGGAATTAGTATTGATAATTGGAGGAGCGCTATTTGGTTCATTATTATCATCTAACAGTTCATGCCGCCCATTAGTATTAATCTCTTCTTTGAAGGTCGAACTCCTTGATACAACCTGCCTTCTCCTATATGCCATTATCAATCCCTATCACAAAAACAAACAACTCTCTCTCCATTCAACTAATTTCTTTTTTCTCATCAACCCAAATAACTAAACCAACATTTAACGAACAAGTGTGTGGTGCTTAGAATTCGTAGTCATTAGTAATCACTAATCAACCCTCCTCCTTTTTCTTTTCTTTTTTGGTGCAAGTGTCGTCCATTAATTAGTTAAATTCACGTACGTTGTTTAACTTATGTACCCATAACAAAACTGGATATATTCTATAAGGAAAAAATTGCGTAATGGTACCCATGAAACAAAATTATATTAAAGTTAATTAAACTCACTTTTTCTAAGAAAATTTATATTCAACTAAAAATAATAGTAATTTAATACAAAATACGACGTGATGTCTAATTATTAGATGTTTGGTATTGTGTCTCCGTGAACTTAGCTCCGTTGATAGGGATAATGATACATGCAAAGTGTGAGGTTCGAATTTTGAACACCAAAAAAAAAGATATTTGGTACTCTACTCAACAAATCGAATAATTTTTTTATTACGAAACAAAATTAAGTGACTAAATAATATAAAGAATGGGATGTATTATTGCATAATTTTTTTTCTTCTAAACTATATTGTTTTATAGGTTAGCAGTATTCTTTTATTTTATTTAAGAAAACAATTATAAAGATGAAATTAATTAAAAGAAACTTTTTAGATTGGTTTGATAAAATATGGGTAATATAACTAAATGAGAATTAGCCATGTGTACTGCACTATCTATGTCATATGCATGACACCGGTAGTGAAATTACATGGTGTGTTTAACCTGCTATAAAATGAAGGACATAACAGTACAACTTTAATTATACAATGTTTGATTTGTAAAATTGTTTCTGAGACATGACAACCCGGAGACAAGGGGCATGACAAAAACATAAATTTTTGTCCTTCACTAAACCACATCACAACTTTTTGTCCCACATACAAGTTATCGAAAATACAAAAATAGTTTTTTGTCCACAAAAAATCGTATAAGACCAAAAATTATTCAATACCATAAAAATTTATCTTGTGTTGTTTTGTCTTGTTTTGTGTTGTTCTATCCTTTGTTGTTCTCTCGAGTGCATACTATTTAGCAAATCAAATGCACACGTAATAAACTTTCTTTTTTTTTTGCAAAATTTATCCTATTTTTAATGTTAATTCTGCAATTATGAACAAAAAGTAGTCTCACACGCATATACAAATTCACATTCTTCCATTACAATCATTACAGATAAATTGGAAAAATATGGATATGTGTATAATTGCAGAAATTAATTTATATTTCCCTTTATTTTATTTGTTTTACATTTTTTTATTATATATCCTGTTTTTATTTTTTTTTACAATATTATATACTCTTTTCTTCTATTGTTTCTCTTTCTTGATATGTTTCAATTATCCGCTTTTCTTTGAGTGTTTTTCATTCAAAACCTATCATTGTTTGCTTTTGTTACATACTTTCTCTGTTATAATATGAACATTGTTTAAGATTTTTACACACAAATTAAGAAAGTAATGATGATGTCAAAAGACTCAGGTTTAGTGAGTTGGTGGAGGTACCTGGAAGCAATTTAACACTTAAGTTAGTGTCTATATGAGGCAACTTAAAGGTAGGTAACTCTTACTTTTATCTAAAAAATTAGAGGTTATTCTTGTAAAAACAATTTACTCCCCCGTCTCTAAATAATAGTTGTTTAAGGTTTGTGCACGATTATTAGGGAAATAATTAATTGTGTTGATTTCAATGGTAAAATTAGTATCTGTAATACCCAAGGCTGACGGGGGCAGGGAGTGGTCGTCGATGCACAAAGCACAACAATGAGCGGCTCCCGACAACTTCTAGAGGAACCGAATCACATCGGAATGAGAGGGATCCTGAGGCCATGTAGGTATGGGACTGCATGGTTGAAGGAAGGCTTATAAAATTGTTTGGTACTACCTATATCAACAAGATGCATCTTCTTTTTGGTAGCCCATTTCATAAGAACGCCACAGTTAAGCGTGTTTGACTTTGAGTAGTCTTTGGATGGCTGACCTACCGGGAAGTTTCCCGATAAGCGTGTGAGTGAGGACAAAACATGCTGAAAAGACTCGTGTTGGTTTGTAGGGTCAGTCGACAATACTTTAAGTCTTCTGGGATGTTACAATATCATTTACTAAAATACCCTTATTAATTGTAGTTAGTGGAGTAATTAAGTTAAATGAAATTTAATAAATAGAGTATAATAATTGAAAAAGATAATAAATGTTGCATTTGTATTCTAAAATGACAATTATTTTAAGAAAAATTAAAAATGTTAAATGATAATTATTTAGAGACGGTGGAAGTATTAGATTAAAGATGTCGCCCTCTTAAAAAAAAAATTAGAGATTCGAACATAATTTTAGTTCATATATGTTACATTTTTATTTTATTTTAAAGAATTCATATATGTTACATGACATTCAACATGAGAGTATTGACAATCTTAACATTAAAAAATATTAAATATGAAATTATGAGATTCAATTTATTTTTATCTTATTTCATTTCAATCTCGATTATCTACACCTTTCTCATTCAGAACATACATTTTTCACTAGCTTCAAAAAAACAAAAAGGATGGCTTTGACTTGAGAGAAGAAATTTTTTCTGCATGTGAGAAGTGGGATCCTATGTTTAATTTCAACAAGTTGATTTGATGACAAATTAGTCTCGATATTTTCTTGTTTTGGCTATGTTATTATTGAAAAAGAAGAATCCGTGATTTGGTTCCCCATAAGAATTATTACGGGATCATGACCATATTATTACTAATTAATTCACATAAACTCTAGTACTTCTGCCTCAATTATTGTTTAAGCATTTTGATATCTCCCAAATACAGTAAACACGGTATCTTACCTTTTCAAAAGTCTTGTTCTATACATTTAAAATAACATTGATCCATTTTCTAACATGCCGATGTACAATGACCAGGTTGAGGTGGGTTTAAGTTAGAGTTCAATTTTAAAGAGTACTACATATTTTCACTTATACTTCATAAAATTTGATTTGTGTGACAGGAAATTGCAAAAGGTGGAGGGAGAAAGGAGGAGCCCACGTATATCTTGCATGATAGATAATGTTCATAGTCTTGCATTTCGTACAAAGGATAAAAAGAGGACAAAACTAAGGCCACCTCAACATCTCACTGCTTCAACAAATCAGGTTTAATCTCGTTTACATTACACACACACACACACTTCATTTTTTCCTTATCTTAGGTCGGTTTTACTGAATTACATGATATGATACTTAATAAGTCATTACATGCAGGGTGTGAAACATGAAGATATTAAAAAGAAAAACGTCAGTGGTTAGTGAGATCTTCTAATTTCTTATCTACATTGTATGTATACCATGTGATGATTCAAACTATAAATTGCCACACTAGCTATTATATTCAAACTTCTGATTCATTTAATTTATTTATTGTGCTTGCATGTAGTAGACGACCAACCATCAAAACCGCCATCAACTCTTTTGCCAGAGAAACCAATACTTGAACTTGTCCTCGACACTTTACAAAGGTGTTAGTTAGCTTTAACTTTTTCCTGTCACAATCATAAAACCTTAATATAACTGTGTCTTGTATAAAGGTCTGATTTTGTATAAATGTCAGGTTGAGTCAGTACTGTGATAGATAGACTGTAATGGTGTGGTCAATTACTTCCATCATCATCATGTGTGAGTTTGAGGGGTAAGAGATATCTAAAAGAGTGAGACATATTATTTGGTATACAACTTCTTGGTAGTTATGAGTGAATAACCATATTATTTTAAAGTTTAAGGTTACTGATTAAAATGACTTGTTTAATTTGTCAATATTAAAACTATTATTGGCATGTTTGTTTATAAGGACCGTAGGAATATTTAAAACTAAAGAAACGTTAACAAGTGCCTCTTAATGAATTATAAAAGGAAATATTGTCTTGAAAATTGTGTATTTTACCTTTTAAAAGATTAAAAAAGTGTTATTTTCAGTGTAAAACTTGACTTTTTATTCTATTTTTAGGTTCTTAACTAAATTTTCGGCTGGTTAACAAGACCCAAAAATCTATTATTGGTAGTGCTTTGATTTTCTGATAGGCGTTCCAATATCTCTTGGGGTTGTTTGTAGGCTTGTATGTCAGGCTCTATTTTATTCTTCTAATAGGTTGGATGAGTAGCTTGGCTCTTGTATTACCTTTTATAATTAAAAAATTTCTTATAAAAAAATAATTTTGTCATGTGATTGAAATTTTAAACTCATAAAGTGTGAATGTATACTTTATGACACAGGAAAGACACCTATGAAATATTTGCTGAACCGGTTGATCCAAATGAGGTTTGTGGTCCTAATTATTCATTGTATGTTGTGGATTCATGAAATTCTCCTTATAACTCATATTTTTATGTATTTTCTGGGAAGGTTGAGGATTATTATACAATTGTCAAGCAGCCTATGGATTTTGGCACTATGAGGGCTAAACTACACGAGGGAATGTATAAGACTCTACAACAATTTGAGGTTGAAGTTTACAAACATTGGTCATGCAATGTTAGCAGCACGCATAGTGTTATATATTATGCTTTAATGTTTGTCATCTAATGCAATGTTATTTGAACGAACCATTATGCAGCATGATGTTTTTCTAATATTCAATAATGCGATGAATTTTAATCCTCCTGGTACCATATACTTCAAACAGGTATGGCGCAAAATGCTTCTGAATATTTTACCCCCAAATTTCACTATCAAATATTTAATTCTCTTGATTATCAATTTGCAGGCTCGTGTTATAGGTGAGTTGGCTAAGAAAGTTTTTGATGTATTAAGAACCGATCCTGAGAAGTTTGAAATAGAATTCTCAGAAACAAGGCAGCAAGTGGGTAAAAAAAACCAAAGAGATTTTACGGATTCAACACACATTAAATCCAATAAAACAAATATTGAAGTGCCCTCACATAATGTGTCATGTTCTTCCCATGGTACGTCTAGCCAAAAAATTGCCAAGACAAGTATTCATGACACCTCTGAGCATAATCATGCTAGAGATGTAGAGGTTCATACAGGTAAGAGGAAATATCTGAAGAAATTTTAATTGTAGCAGCATCTTATTTAGTGTTGAAATTAAGTATGAATGTAGTAATATTATTAGCTTTGATATGTGTTTCTAGAGCATCTAAAAATTCTTCCCCTTGGTGAATTGTATTTTACTTGCAACTTTCTACTACTAAGTTTGGTATTATACAAGGCGATCATGCACTTCTTCTAACATTCCAAAGGTCTAAATCTGAAAATTTGAAAACCTCAAGAATATTTTTCATCCAAAGCTTAGTGAAGCTCAATTGAAAAGCTTGTTATTGCGAAAAACACTAACCTCGTAATAATTTGTGTAGTGGTAGACTTAAATGTGAAATTTTCACGACTTACAATTTTGTTATTTATCAGGTAACAAAGACATTCACATATGTACATCTGTTGCAGTTGATAGGCATTGTACTTATCGACGTTTTTACCGGGACGAGCCAATAGTTTCAACAATATATGATGATAGATTAAAACTACTTGAGCATGTGAGTTGTTTTTGCTCACAATGTCTTTTTCGTCAATGCAATTTCGCAAAATGCATAAATTATGGTTCGCATAGATTAATTATATTGTGTTTTTCTTATTATTATTATGTCTACTCTTTGTATAGGTTAGTCAACAAGATAATGGCTACAAAGATAGCTTGATGTTGTTTGTTAAAGATTTAGGACCTACTGCCCAAAATATAGCTAAAAGAAAATTACTTGGATGTGAAATTCGTACTGCATCCGCTTTTTCTCCTGCAAGCTATATGTTGATGTCTCAAAATCCCTTGAATAAAATGAGAAGCTTCAAGGGAAAGACTAATCTAGAGACTGAAGGTGAAGGAAAAAAGATTGAAGGGTCTTCTTGTTCTAATTATCTAGATTCAACTAATTGTGTAGAAAAATTTAACCGCTCTAATTGTGGATCCAAAGAATCTGGCAAAAAGTCTAGGACGACATTGGACAAGAATCAAGAACAACTATCACTGTCAACTCAAGATAAATGTCAAACAAATATTTTGGAGTCAAGGTTAGAAAGCAATTACAAACTTCCACCGCGACCCTGGCTCTTAGTAAGTAATGAATATGTTTTACATTCCAATCAAGATAAAATCTATATGCAAAAATCAACTTCAGAGTGTGTAATGGGTGAATGTGAAAATACAGAAGCACAATGTTCAACAAATGGGGCTAGTTACTCATTTAAAGCCATGGAAATTTTGCAATCAAGCCAAACTGTACCATTGGCTTCCAATTTTGTTTTCAATCTTCCATATTTGAAGACACGTCTTGATCAGATAGACTCCTCGGAACAATACAAACTCTTATAGTATGATTCTATTTCAAGAAGAGACCAATTTTTTCTCAATTGAGGTTTCAAGGAGATTTAATTTGTAATCATACTATTACTTAGTAAACTATCTTCAAAGTCACGATCAATATTCATAGTTATCTAATGTCTAGTGTATTGTATTTGGGAACCAAGTGTGGTTCTGTTCTTCTAACAAAAACTGAACCAAATGAAGTGAATTGGACTCCTCTAGCAAACTAATTTGCCACTTCTTCAACCAATGGGAGAGCTTTCTTCATTCATAAGTTTTTTTTTTTTTAGGGAAAGTTTTCTTCTTTTCTTTCTCACTAAGACATGTTTTCTTATCATGTGTATAGATAAGAAAACATGTCTTAATGAGAAAGAAAAGAAGATTTGGCTTTATCAAGTTGTTTTGAGTTGTATGTGTTGTCTTTCTTTAAACCGCCTGATTTTTCACTAGTCGAACAGCGACCCACCTACTTTTGAATATCGACAATTATGAAACTTACTGCTTTCTCTAACAAATATCAATGGTTTGAATAACAAATCCTAATTGTCCACCCTCCCTAATACGACCACCTTGCCCATACCCCGCCACTAAAATCTCATACCATAAACATTTTTGGTCTGCATACATCCTCTAACACCACTTACCTAATAATGTTAAATTAAATTCTCAAATTCTATGAACCCTTAGTCTTGCAGTCTCCTTATCCAAGCAAATTGTATCCCAATTAACACGCAAGATTTTTTTAACATCCTTACAACCCAAAAAAAATGAAAAATAGATTATAAAAGTATATTAACTTCTAATGCAATTAGGGTTTTTTTTTTCTTTCGGAAAAAAGAATTCTAAAGAATGGTTTGGTTTATGAAAAACCAAAAACAATAGAATACTATAGAATTTTTTTCTCATAAAAAATATCATAGATTATTTTTTAGATGAACACGTTTTTTATTTTTTTTAGAAATGATATTTAAAGGACAATTTTTGAGACTATTTTATTTCCTTTTTTTTGGACAAAAACAAGGGGGAGAAAGATGAAGGAAGAAAAAGTATGATCACAATATAGGCACGGGAGAGAGCATTGTATCCAAATTTGTTAGATGAACACATTTTTTATTTTTTTTATAGAAATGATATTTAAAGGACAATTTTATTTCCTTTTTTTTTTTACAAAAACAAGGAAGGAAGAAAAAAGTATGATCACAATATAGGCACAGGAGAGAATATTGTATCCAAATTTGTTTTCAAACACCATCATTAACTCAAATTTAGTTTACAATATAGTGTCAGATATAGATGAATAGTTAAGAAATGATATTTGCACAGTTAATTTTTGTGACAACTTTGAATAATTTTTTCTCTAATATTCTTTTCCTTTTATTATCACTATTATTTTTGATAAATAAAAAAAGAAAAAGAAGAAGATTGTCACAAAAGTTGTTATCAAATTACAAATATCATTCCTCTATATAGATATCTATGATTCATAGGTACAGGTGCGCTACCCGTTACGGGTACGGATACCGGTACGTAATATGAAAAAAGTTTAGAACATAAAGGTACGAGTACATTGATATAAAACATCAAAAAAAGGATTTTTCAAGTGAGTTACTAAATTGTTGTTATGAAAACGTGCTTAGAGAAAAAATCAATTTTAATAAAAACATTCATATGATTAAAAATATGAATAGCATTACTTTAATCATGTTGCTTCAAATATTTACTTTTTTGGTCCAACTCCTCCACTATATTTATCAAAATTAAAAGAGAGAATTTAAATAGGTTAAATTACACCAGAGATCTTTTAAGTTATTTAATTGCAACAAATTAATTTTTAAGTTTTTTGTGTACCACTTATGTCGTTTAAGTTAATTAATTGTAACACGATGTTCCTTTAAGTTTTTTCTATATCAATTAGGTCCTTTAAGTTATTTAACCGTAACAATTTGAGGGATTTCAGATCTTAAAAATGTAAGTTATTCAGGGCCTAAAAGTTAAAACTAAATAACTTAAAGGATCTAAGTGGTAAAAAAAAAATACTTAAAGGACCAACTTGTTACAATTAATTAACTTTTTTTTTTTGAAAGAGCAATTAATTAACTTAATGAACTTAAGTGGTACAAAAATATTTAAGGGACCAATTCATTACAGTTAAACAACTTAAGGACCTATGGTGTAATATAGCTATTTAAATACAATAAAAAAATGGTTATTATTCAACCACCGGTACGGTTTTGCTGCACCAACTACGACAAATCAACTTAGTAAAAATAGATACGGTTTGATACGTACAATACTAGTAATGGTATTTATTTCTCCATGTTTAGAGTACCTGTGCTTAAGATTATATATAGGATGTGTTATTTGAACAAAGATTTGTGTGATGACTTTTGAAACAATCATCAATTTCTAAAGAAAAATAAATATTGTCAATGACATGGAAACCAAAACAATAAAAAGAGAAAGTAAAAATATAATACAAGTATGAAAAAGAATTTTACAACGACAAAATGTTGTACAAATATCAATTACAAATATATGACACTTATTTTAAATTTTTTTTTTGTTGAAGAATCAAAAATGGAAAATATTAACAACGGCAATGGATCCTCTTTAGCACAAGGTGCACTAAAGAAGACACCCTAAAGAACAAGCAGTCACTGTATAATTACAAAAACAAATCAGTCGATACCCAAACAAAGTAACGAGTCCGACCACCATCTACTCGTGCCATAAACAAACTTGGCATTGTTAGCTTTCAACCACCACAATGAATTATACTTAACCTTTTCTATAAGATCTATCATATTAACTTGGGTATTCTTGAATATTCTATTATTTCTTCGTTCCAAACTATCTACACACACAATAGCCAAAGCATCTGCATGAATGACCGTCGCTTTGTCGACCCTCCTATAAAGTTAGTAAACTGATAAATATGATCATGGATGGTAAACAAGTCGACTCCTGAAATGCCAACCCAATTCCTTATGTGTTGTCAAAGGCCGCCAAAAAATTCACAATGGAGAAACGATGTGCCGTTTCGTCGAGCCCACACCCTGCGGCGCACCTGATAGCCTCGGAATGAACAATGTCGCGCCGTAAAAGATTGGTTTTCGTGGGCAGCCTATCTCGAAGTAGTCTCCAGGCAAGAATAGATACCTTCAAAGGAACATGCTTGTCCCATATGAGCTCATCTGTCATCGTAATTGAAGGTGCAGCCTGAAACGTTAGGATCTGATACGCATCACGCATTGTATAGCCTCCCCCAATGTTCGGGAGCCATTGCCACCTGTCAGAAACATCAGTATGCACAACAAAAGTGTTAAGTAAAAGGCGACACTCGCCTAACATCTCCTCCTCCCACGCCCACAACGGTCTCCTCCATCTCCACGTATCTCCTCCTACCTCCCAACCACCGGTGAACATATCAGACACCGTACCCAGCTTATTCAAAGCTAAGCCAAATAAATAGTCAAACCGCCTAAACAACAGAACATCTCCTATCCATCTATCATACCAAAACAAGGTATTCGATCTGCCTCCTACCCTCCTCGCCACCCTTTCGTCAAACCAGCCCACTCCCTCGACACCATTACCATCCATAATCTTCGCTATCTCCCTCCACCAAAAAGAAACACTTCGGCCCGCTACCTCCAACCTCCCAGCCTCCTCACCATATCCCGCCACCAAAACCCTATACCAGAACCCACCTCTATCCACTAACATCCTCCAACACCATTTTCCTAACAACGCAAGATTAAATTCCTTCAACTTCCTCACTCCCAACCCCTCATACTCCTTTCGAGAACAAACATAGTTCCAAGCGATCTAGGAAATTTTCCTGTTATCCTCACTCCCTCCCAAAAAAAAAAATTAAACATAGATTCAATGGAAGAGATTATACCTGGCGGAGCTTTGAAAAAGGAAAGAGCATAGACAGGCAAAGAGGTCAGGACAGACTTGAGCAAAACCAACCGGCCCTCGAAAGAGAGGAAACGACTTTGCCACCCCGATAATCTAGATTTAATGGTATGCAAAACAGGGTCCCAAAATGCTAGCTTTCTAGGGTCACCACCAATCGATAAGCCAAGATATAAAAAAGGAACTTTACCAACCTTACAGTGCAAAATAGACGCCGTCTCGTTTAACCAAGAGTCCGCTATATTAATTCCAACCAATAAACTTTTATGGAAATTCACTTTCATACCTGACATCACCGCGAACAAGGATAAGACCGCCCGTAAAGATCTTACATTGGCCCAACTTTTAGCACCTAATAACAACGTATCATCAGCAAACTAGAGGTGTAAAACCACAGTGTCATTTGCGTGACCCACCCCATAACTAGTGAATAAATTGTTCTCAACCAGCGATGTCTTCATAACATTCAAACTCTCTGCTGCCAGCAAGAAAAGAAAAGGTGACAGAGGATCTCCTTGTCTCAGGCCCCTTTTTAAAGGGAACTCATCTGTAGGAATGCCATTTACAAGAACTGAAGCAGTAGCTATTGACACACACTCTTTTATCCACTTTCTCCACAAAACCGGGAACGCCATTTTACTCATAACTGCATCCAAATAACCCCAATCTACAAAGTCGTATGCTTTCTCAAAATCAACTTTAAAAAGCATCAACTCCTGCTTTGATTTGCGAGCCTCATCCACCACCTCATTTGCAATGAGAATCCCATCAAGGATTTGCCTATCTTTCACAAAAGCAGTCTGAGTCTCTACTATCAAACTTCCCATAACCATTTTCAGACGGTTCGCGAGCACTTTTGACAATATTTTATACAGACAATCCACCAAAGAGATAGGTCGAAAGTCATTTAAGCGATGCAGGCTATCCACTTTAGGAATCAGAGTTATAAAAGTAGTATTAATACCTTTTGTTAATTTGTCGTTCCTGTGAAAATCCTGAATGAAACGCATAATATCCCCTTTCACAACTTCCCAAAACTCTTTAATAAAACCAAAATGCACATTGTCTGGTCCGGGACTTTTGTAACTGTCACAATCCCAAATTGTTGTCTTTACTTCATCAACTGAGAACGGTTTGATTAACCCATTTCCCTCCGCATAGGATAAATTTTTAAAAATTAAATTGTCGACCCCCGACCTATACATATCTGAAGCCGCTAAATGGTCCCTAAAATGGGAGAAAACTGCTTGGCGGATTGGTTGAACTCCTTCAACAAGAGAGTCGTTGACCATGAGTGACACAATGGCATTGCGTCTATAACGACTAGATAAAACCGAATGAAAATACTTAGAGTTAACATCTCCATCTTTCAACCATAGTAACCTCGACGGTTGCCAACTGATGCTAGTATTAACACGAGACATAGAATGAATGTCATGCGTAATACCCCTCATTTCATCTATTTCTTCGGCTGACAACCCACTAACGAGCTTTCAACAAATTAATCTTACCTGGAATATTTTTAGCATGGGTCGAGTGCCACTCCTTCAAAGCTACCTTGATCAATTTCAATTTTTCTTTGAACACAAATCCTCCCCATCCCTCAATTTAGAAGGAAAGCCATTTTTCTTTAACAAATTTTGTGTAACCCGACACCTCTTGCCAACACTTCAACATCCTTGTCGGTCAAGGGGCCCAGTTTTCCTCATCAATAGATAACCGTAACGGACAATGATCAGAGAGACCCCAAAGTAGGGCTACCTGAAAACAATTTGGCCAGCATAAACACCACTCTTCTGACAACAAGTACCTATCAATTCTGCTCATCGACGTACCATCTCCCTTAAACCACGTAAAATTACGGCCATTCAACGGTAAATCTATAAACCTGTTATCTTCAATAAAAATATTAAAAGAATTGATATCAAGTGACACACCGCCCCCTCTGACTGACCTTCGTTCTTCCGACTTTCTCACTGCGTTAAAGTCACCACAAACACACACCTTCTGTCCCCTTAACGACTGCAATCTCGCTGACAAGGCTGCCTACAATTCCTCTTTAGCTCATAAATCACACAGGGCATAAATGTTAATCAAATAGAATTCCTCATTATTACGTAAAACTCTGCCATGAATTTGTAGCATGTGGTCCTGGCTACACGAGGACCATACCTCCACTTCCGTCGTATCCCACACCGTCAGTAACCAGCCTGATGCCCCCACTGAAGGACGATAAGAATAATCATAGCTCGAATCACCCCACAGAGAGGAACACACATACCCATCACACGCCATCAACTTAGTTTCCTGCATACATAGAACAGAAGGACATTTCTCCCTCACCAACATCTTCACCTCCCTCCTTTTCTCCACCCCGCCTAACCCCCTCACATTCCAAGACACCAACCGCATCACCACTACCCACCACGCCACACACCCACACCACACTGGCCCTCCTAAACACCACCACCATGCTCTCGGCCTCCCTCTCCCACCGGCGTCAAAACTGGACCAAATTCAGCCTTTTTAGAACGAGACAACACACTAAATTTGTTATTCAAGTCGCCTTCAAAAGATGCACCAATAACCTTGCCTATATCTTGAATATCCGCTTCAGTGGCCTTTGCATTCCCACGTAACACGACCCAATTTTTCCAATCATTATTTACCGAAGCCACCGGCCCTGATTCATTGTTGGAACTTTGGTTCACCTCAAGAGACTTTGTAACTTTCTCTCGTTGACGTTGTCTATTTCGAACTTTTTGTTTCAACACATGCATAATTTGTGAATTTTTTTAGCACTTTTAGGACCTCTTGTCGATCTTTGCTTGGTAATCTTGCCACCTTTTTCAAAGTGAGCATCGGATGTCGAAGAACTCCTCCCGCTTTCCTTTTGCTAGCAACATGTTTGTTTCCCCCGCTTATGTCATTGTTTCCTTTACCAGCCATTTTTAAACGTTTGTTTTTTGAAGAAATAGACTAACATCACCTTTTTGAATATCACGTAACCATTCTACGCTCGAAGGACCTGACCGTGTAGCTTGATGTTCTTTATGAGATATGTCTGTCGATTTGATTCTTCGTTTTCTAAAACCATCATTAACACGGCTGTCTTGCTCACCCAATCCTTTGTCTATCGGTTTTCCACCCAAAACCGACGCACCAAGTGATTGTGTAGTTGTTGTCTCTTGCAATGCCATAAATGTCCCACCAATTGTTGAAGCGTCCACCTCATTAGAAGAAGAGATGTCAGCCAACATAGCACTCTTGGGACTGTTCGGACCACCAACTTGTTCTTCCGTAGTCACCAATTTAGCCATGTTACAATTTTCCTCGAAAATAAGCTCCTCCTCTTCGACAAGTGCCATTTCTTTATCAATTTATTCAGCCAATTTTGCCACATTTTTATTTGATTCCAACTCATCATGCAGCACTTCCCCTTCCGGGCATGAATTAACAGATTTGTCATCATCTTCAAACAAACATACATCTTCCCCCGTATTAAATCCCCATTCTTCCAAGATTTTTATTTCAACAGTTACACCATCAACTAGAATTTGTTCCGTCACATTCACCACGTCTAAGAACGACGTAGAGATTAATATCCTAGCATAGTCAAACCTTTCACGATTCAGCGAGCAAGTGTCCGCTCTTAAGTACCTTCCACAGTCAAACACACATAATTTTTTTTAAAAAAAATCATTCCAAGCATGTAGTGGAATCCCATACAATCGGAGCCAAGCACCTCTATGAAATGGCATCAGTCCTTTATCCCATTTACTCAAACCAGAAAAATAAGATCAAAGAACTGCTTTGCTTCCCCCACAATGTCAGCGACATTTACATCTGATAAAGAATGCACAAATACCTTGTCTGCCCCAAGCGGAATTATGTCAATATCTTTGAATCCAGCATCCTCCACTCTATTATGTATGACCCGTATTGATTCACCATTCAACAAGGTGTCGACCAAACCTTTGCTTGCCCACTTTATGTCCTCTTTGCATGGCCTATATCGCCTTACAAATTTCTTAACCACAGTTTGCATGTCTGTGCTAATGTTCCTATCGCTCTTCCCCAATCCTACTTCATCTACCTTCCCTCCACCACCCTCGCCTTCCTCCCCATTTTCAACACCATTGATCCCACTCTCATCTCTCCCTCCCACCCCTTCTTCGCCCTCACCTCCTCCTGCTTCTTCTCACTCTCACCCCTCACTCTTTTTTCTCCCTTAATCTCCCTCTTCCTCACCGGTGTGAATCCCCGTCCTCCGTCAACAGTCACCTTCCCCTCAACCCTTCCTCCCTTACCCTCTATCACCCTCACCGCTTCACCCTCCTTCGAAACCATCTTGTCAAACCTTGCTAGTTTAGCACGGACATGATAGTGACCAAAATATACATTATTTAAGGCTTTCAATAATTTATCCACATCACGGACTTTAGCATAACGAACAAAGCCATAAACATCACCATTCATATTTGTATTACTTGCCACAAAAACATCCTCAAGAATTCCACACACTTCGAACCCCTTTTGTAGGAAAAAAGTCGAAGCTAGTGGAGGAAAATTAGTAATTTAAAAAGTTACGAACCGTTTGAAGGATGAATCCATGACTGCCTCGTTATCACCACCTGAACTCGTTCGTGGATATTGGTGTTGCACAACGGCACCCGCGCGCTTGCCTTGTTGAACCTGCCCCCACCGTCGAGATGGAGGGAACCTGGCATTCTCCTTGCGTTAAACAGCAAACGCAGCAGCCTCGTCCTCTGCACTGTCACAATCGCCCCACATATCAGACCTATCAAAAGAGTTTTCTGACCCTACATCGTAAATCCCAGCATTTCGTTCCTCCTGTGAAGCATACCTAAACCTATCATGTCGGTTGTAGTAGTCGTCCCTTTGTTAAAGCCGATCCCAATCCTAAAACCTGTCTTGAACATGTTCATCCTGTTGCCGCGCTTTCCTCTTCCTCGGTCTCACGTCGATCTAATCCCCTTCATCCCCCCGTTTGTGGCACTCTGCCTGGAACCATGACCCCCCCTTTGTACCTCACATCCGGCAATATGCTCCGGCACGATTGCTCTTGACGGTGCCGCAGGCCGTCGCGAAACTCTCGCTCTCCCCCTCTCATCGCTCGATTTTTCAAATGTTAAACATAACTTTGATTTACTTATTTTAAAATATTAATATTTTGTATAGGTTTATACAATTTTATTGATATGTTAAATATACTAATTACTAATATACACATCCCACCCCCCACACTTGATTGCCTCTGTCTCTTCTATTAATAAATTGTTGATTTATAATATAAAAAATTATATTTATACTAAGGATCCTAAATTTGAAAAATATTTCTTTAAAAGTTAAATATTAAAAATTGGAATGTATTGATTGCATAAATTTTTATAAGTATTGATTGCATAAATTTTTATAAAAACTTACTATTAAAGGTTCTTAAGGAGTGTCTGAGGGCACTCGTTAACTTTTCCCTTACACTAATTTATACGTCAAATAACTTAAATATGCACTATTTTTACGTGTGATGTTTTGTTTTTTTTTGTATATTTTTATACTAAGATTTTGTAAGTATGATAATCCTCGTGTTTGACACGGGTATCATATTAGTTTCTCTACTTGTAGATCTATGAAGCCTGGATACTCCAAAACGGAGACGTACTTATATTGGATACCGATACTCCACGGATACGTACCCGTGAAGTATCGAAATTAATTATTTTAATTTAAAAAAATATTCTATCAGATACTTATGTGATATTCCATAGATACGCAAAGATACTTCTAAGATACTTCACAGATACATATCCTAGAAAAGGATGAAGGGTAAAAAAAAGAGACAATATTGTAAAAATTTAGTAGAGATGTATATCATTCAATTTTAGATATGCATCAATAAAATTGTTTCTCGATGAACCACTTAAAATTATAATTCTTTTGGATGAAAGTAACGAGCGAGGTGGTTCAACTAATCACATTAGATAAAATTTATGTTAAACTCTTTTAATGACGCTTCTCTCAATATCCCAACATATGAAAATATAATATGGTTTATAAGAAAACATAACATTTTTTTAATTTGGATCACATGTATTATTTTTTTTAAATTGTGACTTTTATAATAACATAATTATAAAGAATCTGCGTATCCACGTCCTTTCATCGTACTCGGACCCGTATCCGGCCTTCATACTTATACTTACAGATAGATTTTGGATACTTGGCGGTTTTTGGCATCACAGACAGGACAAGAGTAGTTGCAAGAAAGGCGGACACACACAACACATGAAGTGAAAGCAAAGCATCGTGGTTCTCGGTGGTGAATGTTTCTGTAGTAGACAGACAACTCAACACATTGAGTGCCTCTCCTCCTCCGCCATTTCTTCCAGGTACTCTCTTCTTTTCTCACAAAATCCAAATCATTTTCGATGTAATTAATTAATTATTTATTTAATGATAGCTGCTTCAACTTTTGTTTGCTTCCGATCTCTCTCTCTCTCTCTGTCTTTAATCATTTTCGTTCTCAGATTGTTATTTTCATTTGTGTTTTGGGGAAGGTATGTAAGGTGAAATTAGGGTTTCGTTGTTGTATTTAATCTAAACCCTAATTTTACAAATGGTGTGTGCAGGCTGTGAGATGGATTTGTGCGAATCTCCTCCTCCTCTTCTGAAGGCTAAGGAAAAAGATTGTGTTGTTCCTGTAACTCCTGAGGTTGTGAAAGAGAATGCCGATTTTGAATTTCAATCCCCTCTCACACTCACGCTGGTCAGGAAACAACTTAATGGGACTTTAAGCATCAATGATTCTCACACTCACAGCCCTCGAACACCTAAGGATGTTATTTTCAACCCCTTTGCAAAGGATACTCGCGATGAATTCAGAAGCTCTGCTGTCCGCCAACTTCATTTTCGTTCCTCTGTTCACAATCATGAATATGATTCTCTTTCAGACCAACAAATCTTTGAATCTGTTTTTGACAATCTCTTACACTTCATTCTTTCAAAGAAAATGGAGGAGGAGGAGGAGGAGGGGTTTCTTCCTCCAATCTCAAATCTACAACACTGTGATTCTGATGATCATGGTTGTAAGTCACCTCCATCCCTGCTCCGTTTCACCGGAATTGCTCATACTTGTCCTCCTGCTCCTCACAAACTCAAACCTACCGCCGCCCATCAACCCAAGATCATTCAACTGGAGTTATGCAAGAAGCTTGAATTCTGACTCACTCCAACATCTGTACTAGTTAAATTGCATATCAATTAATTTGTGTTCCTTATATAGATAATTAATTTGTAGCTTAGCTTAGCTTGTTATTTATTTTTTTTAAATAATTTAATTTTACAGGGAACAATTGCATCTGACCAAGCTCGTATAGATAGATTGATAGATGTAGCAGCAGGATGAGCATCAATATTGTAAACTACACTAATTTGTTTGTGCTAAATAAATCATTTCATTATTTACTAATGCTGTTTCAATTTTTTCGCCACATGCTTTCAATTGATTTTGACTCTAACATTTACTTAAGTTTTGACCCCTTTATCTGAAATCTCCCCATCCCTCATGTCAAAATCCCAGTTATTTGTAGGAATGCTAAACTAGTTAATATGTTGAAATGATCTTCATGTGTGATCCTGTTACTGTTCTGCTGGTGTTTATTTCGGATTCAAGTGGATGTTTTCATTTGTAATGATTATCTTCTCCCATACTAGTCTCGGTTGGTCTGTTTTTGTAGCATTGTTTGTGGTGGTGTAGCTGTTTTCCTGTCTTGCTGGAATAGACGAAGAATTTTATTGTTGTCAGTTCATAGTGGCTTTTAATGTTGGTGCTGTCTTGTAATGGTTGTTTTTGAAGTCTTAGTTTGCTTGGTGGTTTGGATGCAGGGTTGTTGTATTGTGTCATGTGTTTTATTTTCATGTTTGTATTTGAAATCTAATTATGCCCTCTTGGTCGCTGGCACCACTGGTGCCCTCAGTTATAATACTAATAATTCTTCCTTTTGGCTTTTGTTTGGGTTATGCATCCCTTCAGAAAAGGGAATGATTTTATTTCGATTCAGATATTGTTCCTTGTGGCTGCTACTTTCTATTTTGCTTTTCTGCAATGGATGTCGACTGGTGTGAGCTTGATTGCATAAAGTTGGGAAGTGTAATTTTTTATTCTTTAGAGATAAAGCATCATTTAAGATAAACTGACCACAAGTATTTTGTGTATAATGCCAGTTGTAACTGTTGGTATCAATAACACCTTAAACCGGGCTGGGTAATGGTACTGGTTTATTGAGTGAACATTGGGTCATTGGTCGAGTCATATGACTGAACCGTATGAAGAGGTTATATGACTTTGTCTCTAAAAAGTCCTATTCATATGAGGGAGGGGTGAGGAGTTATTATCAAGTGGCATTGAGGACCATTTTATAATTATTTCTAATGGAATTTAAACTCT
>Ga0315914_1002427_pt1 | contig 28584 bp, 14 predicted proteins | sample MpolenodulesMG_FD_203920 | JGI IMG/M metagenome (GOLD analysis project Ga0315914, IMG submission 203920) | Medicago polymorpha root nodule microbial communities from Los Angeles, California, United States - elongated nodules | ecosystem: Host-associated > Plants > Roots > Nodule | place: USA...
CTCGAAGGAAGAAGTGATAAGGCATTATGTGAATAATATAAGCGGATTCACCTATGTATATTACAATATTTTTTATCAATTAAATTATATTCATGGGATCAAACTCATGTATTTTGTTTAAATTCTATTGGTTTGGTTGCATCTTAATCCCTGTATGACATCACATACGATATTGGTCTTCACTTTTTAAATTTTGCAATTTTACTCTCTCTAATATTAGTCTTCACTTTTTAATCTCTAGATGATGTAACATGTTTTGATTTGATACGACTATAGTATTATCATAACTATTTTGCCACGTCAAATTAAATGTCCACATCATAAATAAATTAACTTTAAATTTAAAAATATAGTTATGTATATATTGTATGGATCGGTGATATATTGACAACCATTTGTAACAACTTTGATTACAACTTTTATTTTCTTTCTTTTCATTTGTTCAAAACAATAGATAGAGAAAAAGGAAGAAAGAAAATAAAAATATAAGGTGAATATGAGAGATAAAGCTGTCAAAAAGTTGTAACAAAGTGGTTGTACAAATATCATTTCTCTATTGCATATCATAACATTTTTAAATTCAAAGAATACTCGTTAGATTATAGAACTAACCACCTTCACTAAATAGTTTATGGAAATAACTCTTTCACCCTTTCTTTATTCAAACAACTCTACAATGTCTCTTCATCACTTAGAATGGCTCTTCATCAAGTATTTCTACTTTTAATTCAGTTGGGTTAAAGTCTCTTATTTTTCATCTCTGGAGTTGTCTCCTACTGTATTTTTATTATTTTAAAAATGATTAATAACAAACACAATGATAATCATTGCAACCAACAACAACGACTATGATATATGATCGGTCAAAAATATTAACTAAGCATTTCATTATCTCAAGTAAAAAAAATGTACTGTCAAGAAAAGGTAGTTTTTTATATAAAAAAAAACATTTAATAATGCGAAAATGACTCATCTTAAATTATTTTTTTAAAAAAAAAAGAAGAAGAAGATTTTGGCATTTTGTCTATTTTATTTTGGTCAAATAGTCTATTGACCAGAAATTTATATTTTTAAGGTGAATAAATGACGTGTTCGAGATTTGAGCTTCGATCATCGTTTATATTATACAACATTTCTACCAATTAAGATAAGTTCATAAGGTGAATCAGATATTCTCTACGCGTAACTGAAGAGACCGATCTATCAAAGTGGGTATGACTTTAGTGAAGACAAATATTTCACTCAAAATATTTAACATTATTGTATTCTCAGAACTAGATCTAAATTCAATACCTCTAATTAAACTGAAATAGATTATTTATCATTCATTTAAGTGTTTTTGAGTTAATGATGAAAGGACAAATATCTATGTGTTTATTTCAAACGAGATAGCATGAAAAATTATAATAATTCTAATGGAATAATAATTTTCTAAAACAATATTATTAATGTACAAAATAAAAGAGTTTAAATTTGCATTACAAGTAGTACGACTTAAGTTCTAGTTGTAGAAAAAACATTTAACATATTGGAGTATGAAAAGAAAAAAAAACTCAAGTTTTGAAATAAATTTATACGAAAAAAATCTGAAATAAATTCCTTTTAGGAAAAAAAATGTGATGATTGGATAATGTATAACATGTGGGGTCGTTGACGTTGAACATGTGTTCAATAAGTCTACCCCACTGCCTACATATATTCATCTGTACTGTAGCATTAAAAAGAAGGGAAAAAAGTACTACTACAAAAATCAGTGGATTACTTTGATGGTTTTGTGGGGACAGAGATTTCATAAGGTGGTTTTTCATTTGATGGTTGGGCAAAATGACTTTTCTTGCACTCAAAGCGCCACCAATTGTACTAACTACGACCCTAAACAATAATTAGTTTCAAGTGTTAACTCCTAAGTTACTTGGAGATTAAACAAATTTACTATTGCGTCGTAGATAAGTTTTTTTTATTACAATGTCAATAGTACAAAATATTCACTTTGTTTATGTCTATGTTCAAAAATCTATTAGGTACATAAATGGATTTACCTACATACTTCTTCAATTATATATTCTCCACATGCAAAGTTTTAGATTAAATTTTTGGCTACTTACTTAAAATGATTGAACTCCTTTAATACCACTCATACTAACTTGTAAAGTGAGATGTGTCTCATCGATTATTCAATTTTAGGCCTAATTATTATTAAATGTGAGCTTTAGATAATTTTTTCTTTCCAATTCACGGTCAAAGGTTCTAGATGCCACTTTATATGTAGGGGGTGTACTTGTTCATATGTGAATTTGGAATTGGTCAATAGATCCCCACCGCAATCTGCACAAATTTGAAACCATTGTCTCCAATGAAGCCAGCCACAGTAGTTTAGTTTAGGAAAGAAGATCAAGTACCTGCAACTAACTTTTTTTCAATTCTAGCATAAGTATTAAGTTGAGGATATTTTGTTCAAAAGTTGAGGATGCGGTAAGCATAGTACAGGCGTGTTAAATGACGACCTGCATGCATGCGTCCAAATTTAATATTTTACAACCAATTTTCCATCCTAAACTAAACGGTTGCTATTACACACACCAAGACTTCTAACAAGGACAGTTGTGTATATTAGTCGATAAAAGACAGCATGAAAAGAACACGCAAATGCGAAATGAAATACGGATGCACTTCTATTACATATCAAGTTACTCTCTTTCAGATTTTAGAGTTTAAAAAGAAGAAAAAAAATGAGAAAGTGGAAAGGGCAAGAAAAATAGTCTTCAGCTTGAATGAAAATGTATTTTTCTTTATTATAGTATAAAATTATCTATTATGCATACTCAATATATATTTTGAGAGATAATTGGAGGACTTATTGAAATTCTTCAAATCAGTTACGTAACTACATCTCAGTTGGTAGTTGCAAGAACAATATTATGTAGAGGTTTGAATTGCACATGAAAAATGTGTGTGTCCCAACCATTAAGTTATTTGACAAAAAAAATTCTTCAATCATTATCATCCTTTTATACTACTTTCAAAATTAGAAATATGTTAATCATAAAAAAAATGAGATTATCTCTATATAAAACCTCAAAATTAAAATAAAAAACACTACCATCAAAACTCTACAAATTAAGTGTACTTGCACAAAAGTAGTACTAAAATGGGTTGACCTCTTGAAAAAGTTTGTGTCACATCTCCTTTGGCGAAAAAAATAAAATAAACTCTACCGTGTAGAAATCATGAGATAATTGTTGTTTTCACATCCATTGTTTTCTAAAAAAACACGTGAAAATGACAAAAAAAGCTCTAGCGATAGTTAATTACAGCTGATTTTCTAGTTATAAGCCACAAAAAAACCATGAAACCATGAATTCTACTCTTCTCCCAACACGTTGTGCTCATCCCCGACAAAATTTCCAGAACCACCCCTGCGTGAGTTAACTCACTCAGCATGACTTAATTCACACAGAGGGATGACAATTGAACCCAAGCTCAATGGGCACCCGCAAAAAATACCCACAATGGACGGGTAAATACTGCATTGTTGGTATGGGCCTGGGTAATTGCCTGCAAATTTGAACGGGTATGGGTGCGGGTACAGGCACTCTAGTGCCCACCCCGCCCCATGCCCGCACATTATATAAATTATACCAATAATTTTATTTATGTTAAATTTAGTTAATTAATCCTAAGTCTTTGATATTTATTGTAATATGCACTTGTTTTTTATATTTTAGATATTTTTTATTTGGCTAAACAATATAATGCGTAATATTTTATATGTTGATTTAGTAGATTTCATATCATATTTTAATTATATTGTGATATTTTTTTTATTTTTTATTTTGTGAAAGTGCGGGTAATGGGTGCGGGTATGGGCACTTAGATACCCATAGGGTATGGGGATGGACACCAAATTTATTGCCCACGAGTGTATGGACTCGGGTATGGGGATTTTCTTAAAACGTGGGTATAAGGTTGGACACTATTATACCTATCCAATGGGTACCCATTGTCATTTCTATCACACAGGAGCATTATAGTCTATTGAGTTGGGAGCGAGCAAAATCTGTTGGGAGAAGAACATCTCTTAAGAAAAAGCCCACTAAGGCAGGCCCGTGAAAGTTGATGATGTGGGCCCCAAGAATTTAAAGAGCCCATTTGTATCGATTCACGTGCCGGAGCGCGCACGTACTGACGGAAAGAGCCACCATTGAAAGTAGCCGTTACTAAACAAATTTTTTGTTTCCACAAATATTCAAAGATTTTCTTTCTTCTTCTTCCGAGCTTAGAACATTCAAAGAATTTCACTCTCGGTGCTCAAAACGACATCATTCTGCATTTTTCTCACGAAACTTACCGGCATTTATGCGATTCCGACCACCGTCAAGAACTCACGACGCCACTGAGCCTTCATCTTCTTCTCTCTCACTTGTAAGTTTCTTTTTCTCTTTCATTTCACAGAGTAAATTTCTTCATAAAAATCAATTTCTTTTTTTAGAATTTTTCTTCTGAAATTCAAAACGGAAAGAAAATATCAAGAAAATTTAATAAACAAAAAGATGTAGGAAGCGTAGATTTGAAAATTTCTGTTTTTAGAGCTTCTAGCTTAATGTTAGGTTTATTCGCTCTTTGCAATGTAGCTATATTATTATTGTTTATTTAAAATGTTTCCTAATTTGTATCAATGGATTTATATTTGGAAAGAAAGCGTTCAAATTTACTAATATTGATTAATTAATGATGTATTATTGATCTGCAGAAATTTAGGGTGAGCAAGATGGTAAGAACACCGACGGTGGCAACACCGTCGTCTAAGATACGCAGGAAACTAGCCGATACTCCCGGAGGTTTGAAAATTCGGGAGGAGAAAATTAGGGTTACAGTTCGGATGAGGCCACTAAACAGGAAGGAACAAGCTATGTATGATCTTATTGCTTGGGATTGTTTGGATGAGAAAACCATTGTTTTTAAGAATCCAAACCAAGAGAGGCCTTCAACATCCTACACTTTTGGTATGTGTGTATGTATTGCAATTTGCATCAAGTTCAATTTTCCTCTTTCTGAAGATGAGAAATTAATGATTTTTTTTTGTTCAAAATTGTGAACTGAAATAGTCATAAAAGGAAATTAATGAATTTATGTTTTTCTTTATAACTGGTAATTAATTTTAAAAAACTGGGCTAGTAGTAATGATTCTCTATGTTTGGATTGATGGAGAGTGGTGGAATGGAATGGAGTGGGATGGAACCATGTTCCATTGTTTGGTTTTGTAAAAAAAGAATGGAATGGAATGGAGTATGATGGAACCTATTCCATCCAATACCATCCATTTAACCAAATTTTCATTCCACCCAATTTGGGGTGTATCCAATGGAATGGAAAACATTGATAATACAATCACAACTTTGCCCCTGCCATTTCTATTTCATCACCTGCTCCTCCTTCTCTTGTTTTTTTTCTTTCTTTCTCTTATTTCGTTCACCGTTTTCTATTCCTTGGTGCCTTTATCTTCTACAACTTACTGTTTTTAATATCACTTCTTTTAATTAATATCCAATCAATCAATATTATTTGCAAATCTCTTCCATCTTGTTTGCTACAGGTTTGTTTTACTATAGCAAAGAAAACGATAAGTATACTGGATATTAGATTCGTATGCAAGTTTTCTAACTTTTCAATGCTTTTCCTAATTTTACTAGAATTATGTCTATGAAGTTTAAGCTGTCAAATGGAAATACAACAACTGTAAATTATGCAGGAACCATATTATTTCAGGGAAACTAAAATTTACAACAAAAAAAATATATCGTGCCTTATTTTTCCGTTAATTTGATTTCGGTATTTAAATTGTGTAGTTCTATACACTGCATAATTATTTTCAATTCTAACTAGTCAATACTCCTCCTAAAAAAAAAACTAGTCACTACTCTATACATTTCAGGCTGACAATTCAACAAATTGATCCTTTTAAACTAAAGGGCAAAAATGGAATAAAAAAGTTATAACACGTTTCGTTCCGTTCATGATCCAAACAATGGAGTGGAAAATTAGTTCCACTCCGTCATAAAATATCCAAACAATGGAATGAAATGTTTGTTCTGTTCCGTTCCATTCCGTTCCGTTCCGCTCCGTTAGTTTCAAGTTATCCAAACAGAGCCTAAATTAATTGATTTTTATGATTCCTGGAGCAGACTTGTATATTTGTTATGTTTCTATTTTCATCTTATTTAATTATTTAATATTTTTTAATAGTTGTTATTATGATATGATATGATGATACAGATAGAGTCTTTCCTCCTGCATGCTCAACTCAGAAGGTTTATGATGAAGGGGCAAAAGATGTTGCATTATCAGCACTTTCAGGAATTAATGGTAACTTATTCCGAGCTAAAACCTTACATCTGGATTTTTTCTCCTCTCCGATTACTGCTCTTTTGGATCAATCCAACAATTTCAATTTTTTTGCAGCAACAATTTTTGCTTACGGGCAGACTAGCAGTGGTAAGACGTTCACGATGAGAGGCATCACTGAAAATGCTATCCGGGACATCTATGAATGCATCAAGAATGTGAGTGACTAATGATACTACACTTTATGTCAGTTGTTGTTCTAGAAGGTTAAAGAAATGTAGAAATGCTATTCACGATTTGAATCCTATGTACCAAGTCTAATTGCTAGGTTTGATGTTAAAAAACTTGCGCTAATGAACTTTTTTTGATATCACAGACACCGGATAGGGATTTTGTTTTGAAAATCTCCGCTTTGGAAATCTATAATGAGACTGTTATAGACCTTCTTAATCGTGAATCTGGTCCTCTTCGGATTTTGGATGATACCGAGGTATAGTTCATAGATAAAACTTCTACTTAAAGTTATCAAAGGAATCTATACATTTCCTTGGTAAACATTTTTTATTGCTTGCAGAAAGTGACTGTTGTGGAAAATCTGTACGAAGAAGTAGCCAGGGATGCGCAACATCTGAGGCATTTAATTGGCATATGTGAAGGTAATTTAGAAATCTGGCACAGTTTGTCTCGTATGAAATACATGCATCGTAGTTTTCTCCCAGTATCTTGGGTGATCATGTTGTTCAGATAATACTGCTATATTTCACCATTTTTCTATGTTTGAAGTAGATTTATCTTCGTATACTTAAACCATTTAACACAGTTGTCGAAAGTATAGCACTTTGTTGGCATTTACTACTGCTATAACTGTTCATGAAAAAAATTGTATCCGCAGCTCATAGGCAAGTGGGAGAAACCACTTTAAATGATAAAAGCTCAAGATCACATCAAATAATCCGGCTGGTAAGCTCACTCAACTACTTTAAAATGATAACACGTGCATATTTAAGTATTTCGTTTGGGATAACTTTCCCATTTCTCTTCTAACTAAATGCAGAGGTTAGAGACGAAGGCATTTTATTTTCTGTCCTAATGTATTTGTGTATGTTTTTATAAATATTTCAGACTGTAGAGAGCTTCCATCGTGAAAGTCCAGACCATGTAAAATCTTACATAGCCAGTTTGGTATGTTTTTATCTCATAGTTTGACCGGAAAGTCTTGATAGCAAACAGTCACATTGATGAATGTTTATGACTTCTTAGAATTTTGTGGATCTTGCTGGAAGTGAACGCGCATCTCAAACAAATACATGTGGAACAAGATTGAAGGAAGGAAGCCACATTAACAAAAGTTTATTGCAACTTGCATTAGTCATCAGGCAGCTAAGGTCATGCAACTCTAGATTTTTGAAGAACATCTGAATACATGTGTTTACCGTTTCTTACTGTTCTTTGTGTACAAAAGCCTGATTGCAACGAGTAAAACGTGTTTGTATAAATAAAAAAATGTTATACGCCTTCAAAAAAAAATGTTTACACATTTTATATAATATTCATGGAAGCGTTTATATTTTTAAAAATATCTTTACACATTTCATAATGCGTTTTTCAAAATTAGCAAGGACCTCAAAAAAAAAAAAACTTTTAATAAACCCCAAAAATTTCCAAGTTGTTTGTCATTGACTTGCTTCTTATATTATGAAATTCAAATTCTATGAACGATTATGAATGTACTGATGGAACCCTATTCTGTTCACTACATAGAGTCTCCTGATAGTTTTTATTTAAGAACCGCAAATTGTTTGGTGTAGAAATGAGATAATCTGAAATTGAAATATATGAGTATCTTTATGATAAAATAGAGAACTTTCATGTTTTGTGATTTCGCTCAATACACAGAGGGTCTGATTCTGCTTTTGGTGTTTTCTTTTGCTTTGCAGTTCTGGAGAGAGTGGTCACATATCATACCGAACTTCCAAACTGACACGAATATTGCAGTCTTCACTTGGAGGAAATGCTCGAACGGCGATTATATGCACCGTGAGTCCTTCCTTAAGCCATGTTGAGCAAACGAGAAATACACTAACGTTTGCTACCAATGCAAAGGAAGTCGTTAATACTGCCCGAGTAAATATGGTACGACTAACGCCTAAACATGACCATATATGAAAAATCTTTTCTACATTCTCTTCTATATTTATAGTTATTTATTTTTCCTGAAAATTTGTTTAATATAGAAGTATACAGAAGTTTGATAGTCGACATTCTTATTTTATGGACAAGTGTAATACTAAATTTAAGTTCTAGACTGGTAGCCGAAAATTAACTAGTGCAAAGGGTATATGTTTTAATAGAATGGTTTGAAATAATTTAAGAGTGATGGATACTAATTTTCGTAAACGGCATACTCTTTCAAAGGGCTGCTTACAAAATTTAGTCTGTGTCACTCAAATGGAAATTCCAATATATATGTCCTTCTCTGTAATATATCACTCGGTGTAATGTATCTTTTATTTCAAAATACCACTTCATTTATCAATTGCTTTCATATTTTTCACAAAAAAAGAAAACAATCATATCATAAGAAGCCTGTCTAATTGGTGGATGGGCTTTTCAACAGGTTGAAGGAGAGTTAAGAAACCCTGAACTGTCTGAACAAACAGGTCTAAGGTCATTGCTAGCTGAAAAGGAGTTGAAAATTCAGCAGGTACACAGTTCTTTCTTGGTCTTAACTTTCATGTAAAATATATGCCTGAAACAAATTTAGTGACCTTTACCAGCTCTAGATGGATATTATAATGGTATTTTCCAAAGTTCGTGCATTATCTCTTAGCTCAAAATATGGTCAATTATTTATAATGAAGCCATATTTTTTAACATTTACGGAAGTCTTGGAATTTGTAGCACTAATGATTATCAAACTTCAGCTTGGTTGCTCTTCTAGTCTAGAAGACCAGTATAAACTGTAAAAGACTTATTTACTATTTTAAATTATAAGAAAACTGACTTTTCTTGAGTTTTATGTAATCATTCTCACTTTTTATGGAAATTGCAGATGGAAAAGGATATGGAAGATCTAAGGCGACAGAGAGACCTTGCACAATGTCAACTTGATCTTGAAAGAAGAGCAAATAAAGTTCAGAAGGTATTTGGAATGATCATGACACATTAGTTTGACCCCTAATTTTATTCTTCTAACTCAAATATATGCAGGGATCAAGTGATTACGGACCCTCTAGTCAAGTTGTCAGATGTCTTTCTTTTGCTGAGGAAAATGAATTAGCTATCGGTAAACATACTCCAGAGAGAACGGAAGCAGTAAGCAGGCAGGCAATGCTGAAGAACTTATTGGCTTCTCCTGATCCATCAATACTTGTCGATGAAATTCAAAAGCTTGAACATCGGCAGTTGCAACTCTGCGAGGATGCAAACCGAGCACTTGAAGTTCTGCATAAGGATTTTGCAACCCATAATCTCGGAAATCAAGAAACGGCTGAAACCATGTCGAAAGTACTGTCTGAAATTAAAGACTTGGTAGCTGCTAGTTCTACTGCAGAAGAAATCGTGAATGCAGACAAGACCAACCTGATGGAAAAGATCAACCAGCTGAAAAATCAAGGGAACACTATTACATCTTTAGAGAGGAAGCTGGAAAGTGTTCAGAAATCTATAGACAAGCTGGTATCTGCTTTTGGTACCGAGGAGACTCCAGACAGTAAGACCCAACTTAGAAGGAAGAAAACTCTTCCTTTCAAATTAAACAACAGCCCCAACATGCAACACATAATACGAGCTCCTTGCTCGCCTCTCTCTTATCGTAAAGCAACAGAACATGAAATTGAGAACAGAGTACCCATTATTTCCTCCTCTGGTCGTGATACTTATGCAAGGTTGCATAGAGATACCCCACGAAAGGATGATGAAAGTTGTGAATCTATTTTATCACGGGAAGATAGCCCTGCTTCGCGGCAATCAAAATCAGTGAACGTGAAGAAGATTCAGAAAATGTTCAAGAATGCTGCTGAGGAGAACATTCGGAGTTTCAGGGTTTATATTACCGAGTTAAAAGAGCTAGTGGCTAAGCTGCATTACCAAAAGCAACTTCTGGTTTGCCAGGCAAGATTTGATAGAATCGCTATTTATTATATATATTATGGTGCTGCCATGTTTATTTTCTTCATAGTTTAGTTTTCTGCATTCACAACCATCTTCGTTTTGTTTCCCCTGCCAAACTAGTTATTATTGAATATATATAGAAAAGTTTGACATATTTTAAAAACCACTTGTATCTGAAAATAACTTGGAACGACGGAGTTACTTTAGCACTATACTTACTGGCTACTGCTGCTTTTTTAAGTTTAACTTCATTGTAATTCATTCATGTTAATAATATATATAAGATACTGAAGCTGATGCTTTTCTCCTTTGCACGGGTATAGGTTTTGGAGCTTGAAGCAAACAAGTCTATAACTGAAGAAATGGATACAACCGATCGATCTCCTTTATCATGGCACATACTATTTGAACAGCAGAGAAAGCAAATTATCATGTTATGGCATTTATGCCACATTTCTCTGGTGCACCGGACACAGTTTTATCTTTTATTAAGGGGAGATCCTTCTGATCAAGTATATATGGAAGTTGAACTTAGAAGATTGACTTGGTTGGAACAACATCTGGCAGAGCTTGGGAATGCTAGTCCTGCTCTTCTAGGTGATGAACCTGCAGACTCAGTTTCGGCAAGGTATACAAGTGTCTTTGATGATTCTATTACATGCATGTGTTTATAATTAGTGTTTTCAAAAGGTTTATTTCAGAAAATAGTGTTGATATTTTACTGTTGATTAATCGTCAAATGCAGCATTAAAGCTTTGAAGCAAGAAAGGGAGTATCTTGCCAAGAGGGTGAACTGTAAACTTACAGCCGAGGAGAGGGAACTACTTTATTCAAGATGGGAAGTTCCTCCGGTAGGCAAACAAAGGAGGCTGCAATTTGTAAATAAACTGTGGACGAACCCTTATGACATGCAGCATATACGAGAAAGCGCAGAAATTGTAGCAAAGCTCGTTGATTTCTGTGTATCTAATGAAAATAGCAAGGACATGTTTGCTTTGAACTTTGCTAGCCCTCATAATAGGAAAACATGGGCAGGGTGGAACTTTATATCAAATCTTTTAAAATTGTAAACACGGAACTGTTGTAAATGTCTTTCAGATATGATTTATAGTTGGAGAATGGAGCTCATTTACAATATGATTACTGTATAATTCTTTCAAATATTATAGCATCTTCAATATAGATACTAAATACGCAGCAATTTTATATTATTATTTTTCGTTGGAGAATGGAGCTCATTCAGATAGTAGACTGTGTTCCTTAAACTTCAGAAATGTCATTTTATAAGGAACCTGAGAAAATGAGTTCTCAGATTGTAGCTCGCATATTGGTTAAGGTTTGCTAGCCCTCTTTCAGTCTTGCTTTTTTCTTCTCAAGCACTTCTTCTAAGAATGAAATGAAATTAAGAATGTCTAAACTGAACTTTTGTCCTCCCAACGTTCACAAACCGACGATTTTAACCCTATATTTTCAAAATAGTACTTTTGCCCCTCAATTTTAGTCCCTTTCACAAACCGACAATTTTAACCCCAAATTTTCAAAATACCACTTTTGCCCCTCAATTTTAGTTCCTTTTGCAAAAGTGACACATCCCCTTTGATTTTGATCGGTTGAATGCCAGTGTTGGGGGTCAAAATTGTCGGTTGTGTAAATCCGGGGCCAATATCGCCGGTAGTTAGGGGTCAAAAATGCACTTTAGTCAAATAATAAAATACATGTGTTGCATGTAAGTCATTAAATTTGATATCCTCATAAGTGTTGACGTGGTCAAAATCAAGGGGTTCTCCAAAATGAAATTTCATGTTAAATTATGAGTAGTTTTACAATATTAAAGAAGATTTAATGTTATTATTTAGTGTTAATTGTTCAGATTTTCCCTAAAATATACACAAAGTATGAAAAACGACCATGTAAAACAAACATAGATTCTAATACAAAATCCTCTTCCTTCCCCTCTCTCTTTTGTGAACCGTCGACTGAAACCCTAATTTCTTCTCCTTCATCCACCAAAGAGGGGTGGTTTCGGGTCAATTTTTGACCCCAAATCACCCCTCTAAATCGTTTTTCTCCTTCCCTTCTATTTAAATAAGTGGTTTTCACATCGAATTAGGTTTTCCTTTTGTGATTTCATCGTCTTAGTGCGATGTTGTTTTGTTTGTCGTCTTTGTGCGATGTTGTTTGTCTTTTCCCTTGTTCAGGTGTTTGTTCGATTCAGATTGTCAGATCAGCTTCGACCTAGTGCAGATCCAAGCAATGACTTTGGCGTCATCAACGTTGCAGATCCGGAGGTATGGCTATTCTAGAGATTTTAATATAGTCATATTTGTAGGCTTATGTACTTTGCTGTTTTATGCTATTAACATGGATGTCGTGAGTTTGTTCACTGATTCATCCTTTTTTGTTTTTAGCGAATTTGTATTGCATCGATGTACTTTATCAATTTGAATGAATGAATGTCGTTTGTTTTGTGTCAAAAAAAAACATAGATTCTACCATTGTAATTTGAGATTTTTAATATTTTTGGCTTCCTATTTTCCATATAGACATAAAGTCAAGAAAAGTGACCTAGATGTTGAATTTTTTTTATGATTTTTTTTTTTTGCAAACGTGTTTAGGACATTAAAATATGTTTTTTCACATAAAATTAGAATTTTCTAACAATGGATGAATTAATTATAAATTTTTAAAGTGTTAAAAATTAAAAAACCAGAAGAACAAAAACTTCAACCTAAAAATCAAATTTTAAGATTAATTTTTGCAAATATATCTATAAAATATATAGCAATGATAAGCAAAGTTAATATTTGCTTAAAAAAAAGGCAAAGTTAATATTGTAAAATAACTTGTGATTTTAAGATGTTTTTATACCATTAATAAAGGGTAATATTGTAATATAACTTGCGATTTCCTTTTTCAGTACAAAATTAATTATATTTTCTAGTCTGTTTAATATCACATCAAAATAACTTATATTTTGTTTTAAAAAAAACTTATAATTTTGGTATCCGACTCAATGACCGATTAAATTGAGGGGTCTAGTCATTCTGTCTACTTGTGGACTCCATTTAAAATCTTGACAACACTTAATATGGACCAATCCACCGTAATTGACACGGAGAATCAAACTTGAAAGAACGCATGTTAATGTTCTATGTCACCGGAACAAGACAAACACAAATAGATTTAAACCGAGTTATAATTTAAAGTAGACGAAATATTTATATACAATATTAAATTAAAACATGATTTTGTTTTTTAAATACAAACTATAAAGGATGAAAAATAACAGTTTTGGTTAAAGAAAAAGGACCAAAAATATGTATTTAACTTTTTTAATGAGTAAATAGGCAATTACCTCCCTGAAATTATAAGTTTCGTCAATTACCTCCCTGAAATTAACAAAACTTCAATTACCTCCTTGAAATTGCACAACGTTAATCAATTTACTCCCTCCGTCAAATTCTTTTGTTAGTCAACATGACGTTTTGCAAATACCCCCCTGAATTTTTGCACTTATGTGCAAAATGCCCCCCGAACTTGTAAATTTATAGATTTTTTTCCTTAACTTTAACTCAAAAGATATTAAAGGCAAACAATTAACAATTAACTTAGAGTATACTCTACATATGGACCTTAGAATTTTTAGTTTTGTAAGATTTGTATACTTTCGGTTGAAGTGGGAATTGCTATTTTGTTTTTTATTTCAAAATAATTAAGTTATGAACAATTAATTTCAAAACAAAAAATTAATTTATTTGAAACTAAATAACATCAACAAATGAGTTCAAAGTTTGATATGATCAATTACTTTTTTAATAAGATATATTATTAAAAAGAATAGATAAAATATGTCCAAAAATCAATAAAATTAGTTACGTTTTATTTTCCCTTATGAATAAATTTTATTCAATTTTAGTGTCTTTTTACTTTTAAAAGACTATTTAGTTTTGAGGGACAAAGAATGATTGCAAAGAAGAGATTGTTGAAATACTTGCATAGTTGATAATTTGTCACTTTGTAGCTTGAGATAACATGTACAAGGATATATAAGTGTCTCTCATGCAAAGAAGAATATGTAAACCAATCTGCTTTCATGATTTTATTTTACATTTACATGATAATAAAAGTAAACTTAAAGAGAGAACTTACAACTAACATTGACTAAACTTTGAATTTATTCATAAAGAAAAAAACAGAACCATTTTTATTGATTTCTGGGTATGCATATAAATTCATGGATGAATTATAGCAATATTTATTCATCCTCCTTCCACATCTGACAAGGATAACAAAAAAAATATATACTCCCTCCAGTCTCAAATATAAGAAAAGATTCTTTTTTTAGGTTCATTGAATAATTAATGTATCTACTTTACAATGTAGACCAGATACATTAACTACTCAATAAACCTAAAAAAAGAATCTTTTCTTATATTTAAGACCGGAGGGAGTATAAATTTTGAAGTTCGGGGCACATTTTGCACATAAGTGCAAAACTTCAGGGGAGGTATTTGCAAAACGTCATATTGACTAACATAAAATTTGACGGAGGGGGTAAATTGATTAAATTGTGCAATTTCATGGGGTAATTGAAATTTTTTTAATTTAAAAGGATAATTGACGAAACTTACAATTTGAGGGGTAATGACATGTTTATTCTTTTTATTTCTTTTAATCTCTATTTTTGGTCCTTTTCCTTGTGAGTCGCGTTGAGGTAAGTGGTAAGATAGCGAAGTACTAGGGTTTAGCGCATCAACTGAGTCTGAGTGAGTTCTCCCGAATTGAAGAGAGAGTTTCGAAATGGGAAGAGAAGCAGCAGCAGCAGCAAAGCCGGTACAACAGCAAGGACAGGGTGGAACTGCTTACACTGTCGAGCAGCTCGTTGCATTCAATCGTTACAATCCTGATATTCTTCCAGATCTCGAAAACTATGTCAATGATCAGGTTATCTTTTTTATCATTCATATCACTAAATTAGTTTTTATACAATTTAATTCAATTCCAATTATTTCTTCAGGTTTCATCGCAAACTTACAGCCTCGAATCAAATCTCTGCCTTCTTCGCCTCTACCAGGTATCCATTTTCTTATTAATCGTCATTTTCAGATTATTGCTTAATGACAATTATGAAGTCATTAATTGGTTGATTAACACCAATTGTTTGTTCATTTTATTTATTATTGTTGCAGTTTGAACCTGAGAAAATGAGTTCTCAGATTGTAGCTCGTATTTTGGTTAAGGTATTCAATTCTATTTTTTACTCTGCTTATTACTTTACTTGTGAACAAAAAACCATAAGCCTACTGGCCTGTTTGGATTGGCTTATTTGAGCTTATCTACCAATCTAAGTTTTGTGAGATTGTCTGGAAGAACTTATGAAAACAGCTTATTACAATACATTGTTCATAAGTTCTATGAGATAGCTTATGAAAACAGCTTATTGCTTATATAAAAAGAATTTAACTTTATTTTATCTTTTGCTATAGAAATAACTTATACATAAGGGCTTATCATGATAAGAACTTGTGCTATAAGCTGCAAATAATTTGTTTATCCAACCTGACCCAAGATAGCTGATATTATCATCACTTACTCAACTATTTGGTTTTGTTTTTTAATAGGCCCTCATGGCTATGCCAGCTCCAGACTTCAGCCTGTGTCTCTTTTTGATTCCGGAACGTGTGGTATGATTCTTACAAACTATTCTTTCTTTTGTACTTGTTTTCTTGTTCTCATGAATAATTGATTGGATGTTTGAATGATTCAGCAACTCCTGTTAGATGTCTTTAGTTGAGAAGAACCTAATAGTCAATTGTAATAGTATGAATTTTACTTGGTCAATCTTTTGTGTTACACATGATTTCTATGTGTCTCTGATATTCATCTGGCTGTAGAAATTTTCTATTTGAATTTGAATTGCTCAATTGTAACGATGATATGTTCATTTCCTTCCTATTTACCATTACTCAATGTAACTTTTTGATTCCCTTTTGTTTATTAATTTTTGTTTACTGTGAATATTAGCAAATGGAGGAGCAGTTCAAGACTCTGATTGTTCTGTCTCACTATTTAGAGGTATGCATCAATTAGTTGCCATGACTTAAGCAGTTCAACGAAATCATAAATTAATATTCTTCTCTTCTTCAGACTGGAAGGTTTCGTCAGTTCTGGGATGAAGCATCGAAAAGTCGTCATATAGTTGAAGCTGTGCCAGGTGATTATATACTATATTCATTCATGATTGATACTGAAGCATCGAAATAATTTTGCTATATCTTGTTATTTGTTTCTCTTAGAGTTTCTCTAGGTCTTCCCCTAAATCCGTAGAGGTAGGGAAAGACCTAGAAAAACTACAAGAGGAACTATTAAGAAGGATCTAGAGATTAATGAGTTGGAAAAGGACATAGTTTTTTTTAAACACCGTGTCATCTGATTCATGTAGCCGACCCCACTTAGTGGTATAAGGCTTGGTTGTTGTTGCTGTATATCTTGTTAATTGAGTCTTGTAACTAGGAAGCCTTGCGGTTTCAAATATCTGATATATGACAAGCATTTCAAGATAGAGCTTTATCATATGCTTGTCAATTGTCACTGATATATTATTGGGAAATAATAGAGCTGTGCTGCTACAATATCTTATATTCGCCAGATATTGATTTTTCGAAAACCTGTGTGGATTTTTGTTTATCTTTGGTTTAGTATTGACTCTGATTTGGCTTATAGGTTCAACTTTGTTAATACTTGCTTTTATACTAGCTTACTTTAGAAAATTATTGCAGGATTTGAGCAGGCAATCCAAGGCTATGCTATTCATGTTTTATCCTTGACTTACCAAAAGATTCCCAGAACTGTGCTTGCTGAGGTATGCTTTTAGTTTTGTCCATTTAAATGTTGGTTCATTTATGACTGAAAAATAGTTTTGATGTAGTTAGTCGTTGCTAGTTCAAAGTACATTACATTAATTCTCCAAAACCTAGTTTAACTCCGGTTTGATGAATGAACACATAAATGATACAATACAACACTTCTATATTCACAATACAACACTATTGTTCTGTTTATTCCTCTGCGGTTAGTTATATGAATTCTTCTCACTGTTTGTGAAATACAAGAGTGTTGGTTTCTGTAGAATTTTTTTTTATTTTGAAGACTTGTACGTACCCATATGATATCAGTTGATTTCTCATATTACTTTGATGTATATAATAAGACCATTTATTTTTTTGTTAAACTTGTATAGGCTATCAATGTAGAAGGTTTATCCTTGGACAAATTCCTTGAACACCAAGTAGCCAACTCTGGTTGGGTTATTGAGAAAAACCAGGGGAAGGGTCAACTCATCGTCCTTCCCAGAAATGAATTTAATGATCCAATTTTGAAGAAAAACACTGCAGATAGTGTACCATTGGAGCATGTTACCCGCATCTTTCCTATTCTTAGCTGATTTTCTATGGGGGACTGTATTTTCTTTCCAGAAAATGTACGAATTTGAGACTAGTTGAAGCGATATTTTGCTGACTCCCATCCCATTGTATGCTTCAATTTGAGAATTCGTGAACAGCTATTGTAGTTTACTTTTGACTTTTTGCATTAGTGTTTGAAATTTAATTTGCTTTACCTATTTCAAAAAACAATTGCTTTGCTCTCAATGGGTGATCTCTAATCTTTATTGGGAGAGCGTTTGAACTCACACATGAGTGTCATTAGTGTCACTTGTAAGTTAATAAAGGAAATTAGAAAGAATAAATGGTCTGGGGAATAAAACGTTTAGACTATATTATGTGGCCATACTGTTTTGCTAGTGTACCATTTATGCAAATGGTTAGATGTATTTTTTTTTAGTCCTTATGGAATGGATGAAATTTGACTTTGGTCGTTGCAAAACTTTTTCTTTGGCTTTCATTGTAAAATATGAAAGTAATGTTTTTTGTTTTCATAATATAAGATGAATTTTTTTGTCAAAAAAAATATAAGAGAATTTTGATTTTTGGTCTTATAAAACGTTGTTCTTTGATCCCTGGTGTCACATAGGAATTCATTTGATAGTAATAGATTACAGTAGAAATTGAAAACAATTTTTTTAGGAATGAAAATTAAATAAAAAGTTTAATTTGTAATATAAATTAGTTTAGTGGTGATTGATTCAACGATTAATTTTATGATTTTTTTCCCATTGTCTACCATGTTCACACTAAAAAAGAACAAGAATTCTATAAATTCTATAAATATACACTCAGGAGTACGTTCTTTAAAATAGTACTTTATACTTCTACTCTCCTGCTCCTCTTGATTTTGTTCTTCTCTTAAACTAATTCATTTCATATTTCTCATCAACTCTTGCCTCTCTTTTTCTTTTTGTTAGTGTATCATATTCAGAATTTTTATGATCCGTGTTAGTGTGTGGAATGGCAGGGGAAAAAAATCATAAAATTAATTGGTGAATCGCTCATCATTAAACTAATTTGTATGACCAAAAATATTATAGGTATTGGCATTTTTCTCATAAGATTAATGTCCCTCCCTTTTGTTTATGCTTATTATTTTAACTTCAATTAACTATAGGTTTTAAAAAATAGTGGTGGCTATGTCAAATTCATTCTTAGTTTACTACGTAATCATATACAAATTTCAAAGCTTAAAATTGATGATTAAGCTAAATCATTTTTCAGTTTCATCATCGCAAAACTTCAGTAAACACGTAGTGATCACACCAAAACTTTAACAAACACCAGTAGTGATCACACCAAATCAAGTTTTGATAGCATTTTTAAATCACAAAATCAAAAATCGATTGCTACGCCAAATCCTCTTGGTTTGGTCATCATAATCATTTTTTTATACTCCATTTGTCTCTTTTTACAAAGAATAGTTTACAAAAATTACTAAGTATTAAGAAAAATTGTTGAAATAATAAATTTGTTTGAAAAATGTGTGACTACTAAATTACCTTTAGTATATAAATGCATTCAATGTTACTTTTCATATTCCAAGATAAATTGATAAGGGTGTATTTGGAAAAGAGTAATAAGAGATGTATTTGGAAAAAGAGTAATAAATGTATCTAAAAATTTATAATGAGTCTTATATTTAGAGTCTATTTGGTTCAACGGGTAGGAGGGGAGGGGAGGGACTTTAATGGAGGGGATGGGAAGGGAAGGGAGGAAAAGGGAGATATTTTAATCAAATATATGTTTGATTCAAAAGAGGGAAAATGAGGGATTTTAATTAAAAGCATGTTTGGTTCACAAGGGGAGGGGAGGGATTTTAAAATTAATTTACTTTTTTATACTTAAAAAATTTAAGTAAGTAATTTTAAGTTTTAACATTAATTTAAAGATAGTTTTGCCAATATAATAATGACATTAATTGCACACCTTCCCTCTCTTCTAAAAAACTCCAATTTATGAAGAAGCAGCATTTGTTTCAAGTCATATTTGAAGATTCCTGAGAATATGATAGTAGGAAAGATATATTCTTATGTTTGTTTTTAAATTTTTAAAATTTTATTACTGGGAATGTTGTTTTATTCCTAAAGAAACTTGGAGGAATAAAGTTACCATGAAGGTGGGAATAAAAAATCATTAACTACTATCTATAAATATCGTTTTATCAGCCATTTTCAGAAATACTAACCAAACACATTTTTTTAGGTAAACTCATAAAATTTCCATCCTTATGTGTCCTTCACCTTTGGTATTCTTAACTCCAAATAATGTTAAGTATGACAAAAGATAAGAACCAAAATGCTGTAAAAACAAGTAAAATTAGAAGCAAAAAACGTTTATGTCAACACTCTAACGGAATTAGATGAAAAATGATACTACAAAATTTGCATAACGTATTTTTAATTAGTTCGTTCTATCATTAAAATACATGTTTTTTTTTTCTTCCAAAATTTTAACAATTGTGTCTCGAATTTTTACTTCAGTTTAATGTATCTATTTTTATGTAAGACACGTTTTGAATGTGAACGTAAAAATCACTAATTAAGAGAGTAAGTGTCCTTTGTTTTAGTCAGTGTTAAAAGAGTGTCCATAACTAGTAAATATTTCAACAATATGCAATAACATTTACTTATTAATCTGTCATTAGAAGAATATTCAAATAGATATAATCAACATATGTAATTAAGTTAGAGTCATAATATACGGTCTATATTTAACAGACTATTATTTTATGATTGTTCTACACCAACGGTGTAATATTTTGACAGATGTTTGATTATAATTTCACATACACACAAATATCTTGATGTATGCTAAAATATAGTAATAGGTTATTATAATAAATATTTTCTACCTTGTACCAAAAAAAAAATACCTTCTACCAAGTGTCTGAAAATACAGAGTAGAAAGCACCAACAATTGACATAACCGCAAAGCATATATCATACATTTGGCTTTTTAAAAAAGAGTTGAATTGGACTGCAAGGACGATCTCCTTCAAAAAAAAGTTTAATGCTGCAATTTTCAAACTTGAAATCCCTAATTATGCTCTTGGATAAGGTGCATGAAACATAATTTGTGCATCACAATAAGTCATTAAAAAATCAATTTATCTACAACTCTAAAAGTACAGATCCCACAAATTAAGCAACAATATGTACAAAAAGTGCGCCTATTGTATAATCTTTAACTGGCCAAAGAAGAAAAAAAAACAGTAAACTCCATGCAAACAACAGCAAAAAGAAGGCAACTAGAATTTTACAACCATTTACTATGTACTATTTTGCACTATGCTCTCAGGATTTGATTGAGATTTTCACGACAGAATCAATGCTGCATGTCAGCATTACCAGAATGGTCGAAGGATTCTTAGGTTACGATCATACGGAGAAGTCTACCCAAATTCCTGTTTATTTCCTTTACGCGCTTCATTAATATTAGCTCTCTCTAGTCTTCAAATCAGCATTCTTTAGACCAAAAGCCAAGGCCAAGTCAATTAAAAAAATGTCAATGATATATATCAGTGCAAAGGATCATATGCAAAAGTTCAATGGCAAAGTGTCTGCCCATAAGTCACCCATTCAACGAAAGTATCAGGAAATTCATTCTGATTGTTGGACCGTGCTTCACTGTAGGATACCTCGGATTCAGTTGGCTCTCTCTCCTGAGAATGTTAGATAGAATTAGTATATGATTTCTGACATAAAAGTATAACAAATCTAGAATACACTTTATAGACTGATACTATCTTAAAACTTGGGTGTAATGCCTAACATGGTTATCATACCGAGATTTATATCATGAATCCCAAGACCTAATTTCCAAATCATGAATTGAATCTTATTGTGAATCGTAAGATACATTACTAAGAAAATTATAATATTTTTTAAGTTTATAAACAAAGTGACAAACCAAATTACAAGTTGATATATGGTTTATGTACATCGAAGTAATTCAAGATGTGTCATAAATCAAATGACAAAAGAAAAGTGGCTGACTACGCTAAGTTCAGGTGGTGATTATTAATTAGGATGAACTGGGATTCATCATAGTGAATTGGAATTCAAGATAGGACTATGCAAAATAGATATACATTAAGGATTCATATTGATTTGTGAGGCGAGAACTGTCCAGGTCTTAAAAGCACCAACATTTTTTTGAAAATTGCAGCTTGTGAGACTCTCAAGAGTACTAAACATTTGGACTGACATACAACTTCTGTGGATCCTAAATGAATGGTAACATATGTAGTGCGGCTTTGCACGGGTAGCATCTTTTTTTTCTTTCTTTTCAAGAAGCTAAATTAGCTCACCCAAATTGGCATCAGAGAGAATCGAACCTGAGACCTTGAGGAGGAGCACACTCCAAGGTCCCAAGCCAGCACCACCAGGCCAACCCAAGTGGGTTCACGGGTCGCATCTTGTTATATCAGATGGAGCAAAGCTTAATAGTTCAATTATAGCCTTATACAGCTAGACTGCGTTATTTAATTTTCCACAAAATACATATATGTGGTGTCTTCTAGCAAAACCCAACATTATATTATATCAAGTGAAGGTAAACCAGTATGGGTTATTAGAGGATTCAATCTATTCCATCATATCCATAGGACAGTGAATTTATCTGAACAAGAAAGATGTGAATGTGATGTTTTGCTATACCATAACAGGAGGTACCTTCAGGCTGGTGCTGCCCCAATCACTAGTGGAGGCAGTTGTTTCTCCAACTATCTCTCCATTGACAACATTTTCGGATGAAAGCCCGCCAACTGGGGAGTTAGTAATTGATGACCTGCATCCAGTACAAATGGGCCTTTCAAATGATCATCTATAAAAAATAATATAGTGCCGGAAAGGAGGAAAAGAAATACAGAAAATATTGGTAGACCGTCAAAGACACAGTACAGAAGTAAATCATACATCTAAGACCATATTCATACAAAAAATCATAATACTTAATCATACTCCTTATCCTACCCCATCCCGGGAATATACTTCTTGAAACAAAAAACCATGCTAAGTACTTGTGCAAATTGCTTCATCAGGAAACATTACCTCTCGTATGGATCTTCTTCACACGAATTTGCTGACGAAGATAGCCAATCCAGGTCCACAAAGTTAGAGCAGCTGAAGGAATCCCCATGCTCAGAATAGTAAATATGATGACTCTCAGCACAGCGCTCTTTCTGCATGTCCACAAAAAGCTGTCTCCGAGGCATTGAGGGGGTGTACCTACACATAACAAAATGAATTGTACATCATACATATACATATGGACTCACATTGAGAAAATGGAGCATCCAATGGCAGAAGATATAATGATGATGCAAACATTGAACAGGACTTTCAAAAATTCATACTAGCAGAGTATGAGCCATTGATGCATTTTTTTAAAACTACAAATTAGACACTATAGCTGGCCATTTCAACATACAAACACAGCCAAAGGATAAAGAAATGAGAGGACCATGTAAACTAGAATAATTTGTCCCGTCCTCTGGATAATATTACTCACAAATATTTACAATTTTTGTTACATAATTTCTCAAATTTCAAACAGGAATGTTTGCTATGAGAATGACATGCAGATTTTTCAGATTACAGCAAGTGATAACGACATTAAAAATAAGAGACGTATCTTAAAATGAGATATCGACGAACTATGTTCTGTATATCCAGACACATATTACAAACTTCAGTTCACATTAATACAGTACAAACCTTGAAAATGAAATGTCACTCTCAGTTTCAGTAGTAGATATTTCAGGTGACGACTCACAAAAGGCCTTGCTCCCTTCTCCTGATCGATCTGGTAAACCTGGGTTTGAGAATTTTTCGTCCTTGGCATTTGGAGCTGGCATAGGTGTAGAACTGTCACGAAGAATGTTTCCATCTGAGAAAGATCTTTTGAAAAATGACCTAAAAACCAAAGTTTATAGTAACCATTAGCTGCATCAGCAGGCGTTTCCCAAGCATACATAGGCTTAAGGAAAATAAAAACATTTGTAAATTGCAATTCCCCAAATGATTAGACAATATCAACATATAAATCACTAAGGCAGACCTAACGAAAAATAGCTTATATTTTCTTAAAAGATCCTGCATCACTTCCTAATATTGTTTTTTCTGTGCTTCTCTACCAATATCACTTGAATGCATACATGCCAACAATTTAATTATAGGTTTTTCTAACTTGATAAAACTTTAGTTAGTGTCCATTTTAGTGTCTTTTCACAGATCATGATATATGGAAAGCATGGAAAGGGAAGGTGGGCCACATAAATTCCAGACAGAAAAATCCCAATGTAAAATATTCAACCATTCACCAATCCCAAGAAGGTTAGTAAACAAAAAGGTATTCATTCTATTCCCTATAAATTATATTTGAATACCTTGCATCATCATCACCAATTCTCCCTGTATCATAGTGCTGATCTGAACCCAACTCCCATAGAGCAGGCTTATCCTGTTGTGGCTGAAAATGCCCTAGGAATCTGCCCCAAATGAAACAGAAAGGTAATCTCATGATTAATAACCAGTAAAGACCATAAAGACATCGTTACAATTTACAACCAAAACTTATATTGTAAAAGTACAAGCAGCCAAAAAAAGTATGACTTTGCAACAATGCTAGAGGAAATGGATTGGAAAATTATGTTGCCTTGTTGCGGTTTTGTTTTTGTTTTTCAATGTTTGAGAATGAATCCTAATTCTACTCTGTTATCTTCTTTCACTTTAAAAAAAATTGTATTGACCGAAATAACAACTCTCCATAACAAATAGATAGCAGACATACTATAAATCCAACCACTGGAAATGATATAGCCTGAAGACATACAGAAAAAAAACAAATGCATGAATGAAGCACATACACATTGATAGCATCTTGTTTCTCAGCATCCATCCAAGCATTGCTGTAATAGCGTTGAAGAGTTCTAAAAAACTCCTGAGACTGTGTTGCAGCTCTCCATTGGCCCCTCCTTGCAGAGAATATCTGCATAGAAACATAAGTTTTAGAATAAGTCCATCAAAAAAGGGTAGAGAACATGTTATACCAGTATACACTATACAGTAAAGTGCAGTTCAACAGGCAAGAAATAAAAAGACTATTAACAGTCATAATTAGACATGGGATAGTAAACAGTAGTCACAAACTATATTTGTTAATATTTCTAAAAATGATGCATGGAATCAATGCGGGACATAAGCTCATCCTCACAGTACTAACGACAAAGCTAACAAGGCCATTGTATCCCATCCAGCTCAGACAACATAACTAGACGGTCTGAACTCTGATTAACCCATAAATACTCGAGGAGTGCTATGAACACTTTTCAACACTCACTCCTCTGTTGGGTGAAATCAATTTGGGTCCTAAGCTTTGGAAATGGGTCCGACTTTACCCATATGAATTTCACCCAATGAAAAAATGAGTGTTAGAGAGTGTTCTTAACATTCCTTAAGTAATGTGAGTAGGTGGTTAATAAAGTAGACTACTTTATCCCAAAACATGGTTTCATGAGGTTGATGATTATCTTATTAGTACAAAGTTCAAAACCAATGACAATATCTCAGAAATTATTTAACAGGCTTTAGATATGTTAGAAAATCCACCTTAATTATGGCCACTCGTGTGATATTTTATTGGGCCACTTCATCTACATTTTACTGCAATGGTATCTTCGGAACGGTAGAATAGGATGGAATGCAGTGGAATGAAATGGAATAGGCTAGTTAGTTTTTAAAAAATTGACCGTATATCATTACACTCCATTCCATCCTATACCACCAATGAACTGGGTCGATGGGGATAGTTTAGTTTACTCCTATATTGCCTAGAGATATGGCCTTTGTAGGTCTTAAAAAAGTTGGGAAGTTCTAATCATCTAACAAGCCGATTTTGAGGAGATAAGTTGGGTCCTGAGTCCAAATTCTAACATGGTATTAGAGAATATCATAATCCAGTTGTTGGCAGGCTATCCTCGTGTCCACAAACTCCAACCCCATTCAACAATTAGCCTGTGAGTGAGGATGTATGTTGGAAAGTCCGTCTTAATTGCGGCCACCCCTACAGTCTATTATTAGGCCACTTTGCCTACCTAATTGCAGTTGAGCACCATTTTAAGTGTGTTTGGTTGAGGGGCCATAGTCCAGCATTGCATATAGATATAGCTTGATTGCTTGTACGGTTTGAGCATTCCTCGTCTTCAAAGCGGATTTTGTAGGGATAAGTTAGCCCTAAGCCCAAATTCTAAGAATATGTAGTTAAGAGCAAAAATGACACAGCAAACAGATCAATTCCCAAGCAAAATTAACTGTAATAAGCAACAGAACTACAAATCACCTTGTTGTGTGCAGCAGAACCACCGTATTGATGTGCAAGTGTGTCACCCATCCGCTCATAAAACTGCATCAAATCGTTAGCTACAGGGTCATCGAGATCAATTTTTGGGTGCTCAATAATTCCCAGAGAGTGAAGCTGGTGGCCAATAGCAGCCAACCCATACGCATATTGTGCAACATTTGTCCGATCCAAGCAGTCTATGCAGTTGGTCCTGAGCACCCCATTTTGCAACCTGGGTGGTTTGGCAGAATGATTTTCATCGGAAACATTGATTCCATCACTTGGTTTCCTTTCTAAATCATTAGCATCCTCGTTATCATATTCCACATGCACAGTAGGTGAAAAGCTTCCCTTATCAACATCACTGCATCCAAAACTTAAATCAGGGATCAAGAAATGTCAGTGGAAGAACTTTAAGCACTTCCTTGTCGGTCAAGCATTAACCGCTTTTTTGTTAATGTTTTTATGTTTATTGGTTGGAGAATCGTTTACCATTGTTCTATTTTCCTTCCTAAAGACGTTATACAGGTTCAATAATACAGAATGAATCTGAGAAATGTTGAAGAAGGTAACTGAATATTTCTAAAACAAAATAAAAACTTACTCTGTAGATGGCCATTTTAGACAGTCTTCAGGTCTCAAGGTTGAAGACACTTGACAATAGAAAAAACCCGTTAACGTCAAAGCATATGCAGCCACTTTACCTAGAAGCAGCAACACATTTGTAGCTTTGCTGGAAATAAAATAAAAGGCATACTTGTGTATCAGCTTAAACTCGGAACACACAATTTAATTTGCTAAAAAGGATAGAATTATATAACTAAAAAATTTAACCTCTGAAAATGTTTGTGAAGATCCCAGTGAAGGAACCTAAGCCTGTTCTCTTCAGACAGATCTTTATTGATGAAATCTATGGCATTAGCAAACTCTTGACGAAGAATGGCTTCACGGGGCTTCTTCTCATGGGTCTGCTAGTTTAAAACAGAAAAAATATGAATCGCCCAAGTCTTATAAAAAATGAAACTGTTAGAAATTGAAAGTATACAGTTTTGGTAAGGGGAGGGAGAAAACGGTACAACCAAATACTAACCCAATAGTCCTATTTACAATAATACTGCAACCTTAACTCTAATTAAGTAAGGGAGCAAATAACTTCAAAAATAACAAAACATCCAATTTATAATGTGTGATTCTCTTCCTCTATCTAAATTTTTTGTACATATTCTAATGCAAAGCTAAGACTTTGCTTTTCTAATATCAGTATTTTATTTTGAAAATATTATAGCTAATCAATACATCATCAAAACGTGTCCGCACAGCCAACAAACAAGAAAAATGAATATTCAGGAGATTAAATAAACAAAGAAAAAAGAGTTTACCTTTATTAAATTCAAAATTATAATGGGATTTCCGTATCTTTTGACAAGATTTTCAAAGTGAAGTTTAGTGGCTTGATAATTCTGATCCTTCTTTGACACTGGGGAAGAACAGATGATTACTTACATAAGGAAACATTTGGACAGCAACACATCCAAGTAGAGAAGATGAGAGAAAATTAACTTTACTAAATTACTAATATTACAATATCTATAAAACGGGAAACATACATATGATATCTGGTTTAATATTTAGACGTGAAGTTTCCTGTGACCAATAAAGAGGGATTGAGCCACGATTCTGGATGATAGAGCTAATTTTGATGGGAAGACCTTCTGGAACATCCTCAAAGACTATTTGTTCTGTCTCAACATCATTTGCTACTCTGCCCTTCTCATTAACACCTCGCCTCAAATACCTATACGTAGTAATTAAAATAAATGAGGTCATAACTGACACATAAAACAATGGCAAATGTGTATCAATCTTTTTCTGATTTGAAACATTTCCTTGCATATTTATCCTTCAACTTTTCAAGATTGTCCTTCTTTCACTATGCTTCTCTCCCTTCTTTAAATAAACATCGCTGTTTGCATTATAAATACTTTCATGTTGTCACTCACAGTCAACTTTGTGATAAGAAAATAAAATACTGGTTATATTTATTCTACCTTTTCAATTTTATATCAACACCAGAATGGGAAAAAGAGATGCATACCACCATAAGAACATAAAAGATAAATTCTTTAATGTTCACTATCATATACTGAGTTTTTGCTTCAACTGTAAAGGCATAGTGAAAATTCAAAACAACGAGTACATGATCACTTACCCCCCAACCCCAAAATTTAGTCTACCTTTTCAATTTTATATCAACACCAGAATGGGAAAAAGAGATACGTACCACCATAAGAACATAAAAGATAAATTCTTTAATGTGATACTCTCTATCATATACTGAGAT